>Ga0126384_10000295_pt1 | contig 26524 bp, 20 predicted proteins | sample PanSoiMetPlot_36_FD_92543 | JGI IMG/M metagenome (GOLD analysis project Ga0126384, IMG submission 92543) | Tropical forest soil microbial communities from Panama - MetaG Plot_36 | ecosystem: Environmental > Terrestrial > Soil > Tropical forest > Bulk soil | place: Panama | collected 2016-02-17 | reverse complement strand
GGTGAACGTGTGAGTTTCGCCGCCAACATTCTGTAGCGAAATGCGATCGCCCGGCCCGAGCTCCAGCTGAACGAGCTTTAGCGCGCCGTCCGTTGTGTTCAGCAGGGGATTGAAACGCCAGCCACCGGCGATTTTGTCGAGATCCAGTTCGGCGAAGAAATCCTGAAATTTTGTCTGGCCGTGATGACCGGGAATGCAGGTGCCCGGGCCAACCGCAGCATTAAAGGTGTCGGGATCGCAAGCATCCCAGATGCGAACGGTTTTGGTTTGCGCGCCACGTTCGCGATCGGAATCGCGCAGAGCGCCGCCAGTTTTTGTGCGAAAATTCGCTTGGGTCACTGTTCCATTCTTATCGGTGGCAATGACTGGCTCCTTTTTATTTGCAGCAGCCGAAGGAGAAGCAGCCTCCACGGTTTCTTTCTTGGCTTCGGATTTCGGCTCTGACTGTGCGAATCCATTGAGAGGACAGAGCAACAGGGCTGCGCCGAAACCTACAACAGACCACTTGATGCTCTGCAGCTTTACAACACGAAAGGTCCTAACTTTCATTCAACTCTCCTTAAGGTTTTTGCCGTTCCAGGTCGAGAGAGCACACGTTTGCGGGCGAAAATCCGCAAAGGTGATGACACAGAACGCGCTTCTAGAAGGAACGACGCAACTACATGGCCAGAGGAAAGAATCTGAATTGCACTGATTTTCCAGAGGGATAGAGGGTATTTGAGGCAAAAAGACGATTGCGAGATTTCGTGAGTTGCGAGAAGTCGCGGTGCACGTAGGGAGGCTGACCAGGCAGGCGAAAACAGGTACTAGGAGAAGCCTATAATGAAATAGACGCACAAAACCGTTTCACGGCGTGGTTTTCTTGACTTGCCGGGGAAGCGACCTCAAAATAAATAGGCATGAGCGTAAGCGCCGGAGGCGCGGAAGCGATGTTCCTCGATGTGAAAGAGCTTGCTGTCCGCAAGTTGAACCTGCGGAAAAGTTATGCTCCGGGCGCGATTGATTACCATACGTCCGAAATCAAGCAGATTGAGCCGCTGGACGTGACGGCGACGGCCGAGCTGTTTGACGGGAACCAGATTCGGATTACGGGCCAGTTTGAAACGAAGCTTGAGCTGGCTTGCGCGCGGTGCCTGGAGCCAGTGACCGAGGAAGTGCACCGGTCGTTTGACCTGTTTTATAGCCCGCTGCCGAAGAACGCCAAGCCGGAGGAAGAGCGGCTGAAGGACGACGACGCGGACGTGGGCTTTTATCAGGGTGAAGGTTTGTTTCTGGCGGATGTGCTGAGCGAGCAGGTGCTTTTGGCGGTGCCGATGAAGGCGATTTGCCGGAGCGACTGCCGCGGGTTGTGTGCTGCATGCGGCGCGAATTTGAATCATGAAGAGTGCCGCTGCGAAACTCACAGTGTGGATGCGCGCCTGGCTCCGCTGGCGCGGATCAAGCAGGACTGGCTCAAGAAGCAATAAAAGTTTGCGCAGCGATTGTCCCGGTGGTTTTGTGTGTGTTTGCGGTTTAAGGTGAGATCCTCCGACTTCGTGGCCCGGCGCTAAAAGGAAAAGCGCAGGAGAAATCCGGGCCGCTTCGCCCAGGATGACAGCCTATTTGGAGATATTTGAGGGAATAAAGGAGTAGTACGATGCCAAATCCAAAGAGAAGACATTCGAAGCGGCGCAGCAGCACGCGGCGGGCGCACGATCACCTTGCGAAGCCGGCAAGTTCGGAATGCCCGAACTGCCACGAGATGAAGTTGCCGCATCAGGCGTGTCCGCACTGCGGCTATTACAAAGGCCGCGCGGTCAAAGAAGCAAAGGCGTAAACTGAGCCCAAGAGTTTTTGCACGCATACCAGGCAGAGCGGTAACCAGTCCCCATGATCACAATTGCCGTGGACGCGATGGGCGGGGATAGCGCGCCCCACCCCGAAGTCGAAGGCAGTGTGCTGGCCGCACGCGAGCTGGGGGTACGTGTGTTGCTGGTCGGACAACCTGCCGTGATTCGCGGGGAGCTGGCGAAGCACGCGCCCGCAAACTTGCCGATCGAGGTGGTGGCGGCGAGCGAAGTGATCACGATGGAGGATCACCCGGCGCAGGCGTTTCGGCGGAAGAAAGATTCGTCGGTACATGTGGCGGCGCGGCTCGTGCGCGAAGCGAAAGCGCAAGGGATGGTCAGCGCGGGCAACACTGGTGCCGTAATGACCGTGGCGCGGTTTTTGCTAGGAACGCTGGAGAGTGTGGATCGGGTAGCGCTTGCGGCCCCGTTTCCGAACGCGAAAGGCGGCGTGAGCGTACTGCTAGACGTGGGCGCGAATGTGGACTCGAAGCCGGAGCATCTGGTGCAGTTCGCTGTGATGGGAGACATCTACTACCGTGCGACGTTTGCGCACGGGCACCGCAGGCCGCGCTTGGGATTGCTCTCGATTGGGGAAGAAGAGATCAAAGGCAACGAGTTGACGCGGGAAGTGCACAACCGGCTGAAGAAGACGAACCTGCATTACATGGGAAATGTGGAAGGCGGGGATTTGTTTTCCGGTGAAGTGGACGTGATTGTCTGTGACGGGTTTGTAGGAAACATCGCTTTAAAGATTTGCGAAGGCTTGGCTGTGCAGATTTTTGGGTTGCTGAAGAAGTCGCTCAGGAGCTCGTTGATTACGCAGTTTGCCGGCTTGCTTTCGCAGGGCGTGTTCCGCGGACTAAAGAAGACGATTGACTACACGGAGTACGGCGGAGCACCGCTTTTGGGAGTGCGCGGCGTGTGCGTAATCGGGCATGGCCGTTCGAATTCTAACGCGGTGAAGAACGCGATTCGCGTGGCGGCCGGGCTCGCCAAAGCGAACATAAACGAAAGAATCGAACAAGGGTTATTTGCAGCTGGCGCGGGGGCATAACGCAGATTCTTGACGGAGGCTGCGTGTGAGCGAGCCGCGGAGGTAGAAGACGATGGGAAAAGTAGCGTTCGTATTTCCAGGGCAGGCTTCGCAGTACCCAGGAATGGGAAAAGAGCTGGCGGAGAAATATCCGGCGGCGCGCGCGGTCTTTGATGAAGCTGATAAAGCGCTTGGATTTTCGATTTCGAAAATGTGCTTTGAAGGCTCGGAAGAGGAGTTGAAGCTTACGGCGAATACACAGCCGGCGATTTTGACCTGCTCTGTTGCGGTATTTCGCGTGGCGGAAGAAAAAGGATTGAAGCCGGATTTTGTGGCGGGGCACAGTTTAGGGGAATATTCGGCGCTCGTGGCGGCGGGCTCGTTGAGATTTTCGGACGCCGTGCAGCTTGTGCGGAAGCGCGGAACGTATATGCAGGAAGCGGTGCCGCAAGGCATTGGTGCGATGGCGGCGATACTAGGAATTTCGCATGCTGTTGTTGCAGACGCTTGCCAGCGGGCGGCGCAAGGCGAAGTTTGCTCGGCGGCGAATTTGAATTCGCCGGAGCAGACGGTGATTTCTGGCCATGCTGGAGCCGTGAAGCGGGCGACGGAGATTGCATCGCAACTAGGAGCCAAGCGTGCGGTGATCTTGCCGGTGTCCGCGCCGTTCCATTCGGCGCTGATGCTGCCGGCGCAGGAAAAGCTCGCGAAAGATTTGGAAAGAGTGGAATTTTCAGGTTTGTGCGTACCGCTGGTAACGAATGTGGATGCGGACACAATTGAAAAGGGCGAAGAGGCGCGGAAAGCGCTGATCCGTCAGGTTTCGATGCCCGTGCGTTGGGAAGAGTCCGTGCGGCTGATGGTTGATGAGGGCGTGAACACGTTCGTGGAAGTCGGGCCGCAGCGAGTGTTGACCGGTTTGCTGAGGCAGATTGAACGGTCCGTCGCAGCGCTGAATATCGAAGACGAAAAGAGTTTGGCGGCGACGCTGGAGAAAATCGCGGCGGCGAAAGCCGACGCGGCGTAGGAAGCACAGGCACTCTTGCCTGTGACAACGCCAGCCCCGTCGAGGTCCAAGTGCACTGAGAGCATAGAGAAGAACAGATTCCCGTCCCGCAAAGAACGCGAGACGAGGGATGACAGGTTCAAGAGTTTATTGTGCAGATGGAGAGCAAATGTTTAGTTTGAAAGACAAAGTAGCGCTGGTGACGGGAGCGTCGCAGGGAATCGGGCGCGATACGGCGCTGGCACTGGCGGAAGCGGGTGCGAAGGTCGCCGTTGCGGCGCGCAATGAAGAAAGGCTTGCTGCGCTCGTGAGCGAAATCGCCGCCGCGGGCGGGGAAGCGTTTGCCGTCAAAATGGATGTCGCCGAAGCAGAGCATGTGAAGGTGGGCTTCAAGCAGGTGCTCGAAAAGTTCGGCAAGCTGGATATTCTAGTGAACAACGCGGCGATTACGCGCGACGGCCTTGCGATGCGCATGAAGCTGGAAGATTGGGAGGCCGTTATCAGGACAAACTTGACCGGCGCACACCTTTGTACGCAGCAGGCGCTGGCCGTCATGATGCGAGCACGAGTGGGGCGAATCATCAACATTTCAAGCGTTGTGGCGCAGAGCGGCAACGCAGGCCAGGCGAATTACGTTGCAGCCAAAGCAGGTTTGATCGGCCTCACCAAAGCAACCGCGATTGAAATCGCGTCAAGAAATATCACTGTGAACGCGGTGGCGCCAGGCTTTATCGAAACATCGATGACGGATGTGCTTTCTGAGGAAGTAAAGACAAAACTGAAAGAACGGATTCCACTCGGCCGTATGGGCACGCCGCGCGACGTCACTGCCGCCATTGTTTTTCTGGCCAGCGACGAAGCCGGCTACATCACCGGTCACGTTTTGAATGTGAATGGTGGAATGCATTTGGCCTAAGGTCGAGGCTCTGATGAACCTCAAACTCGGATTTGCAACTGCCGCGCAATATGCGCTGATTGCCGCGATGTTTTGGATGTGGGTTCAAAGAGACAGAAGTTTGGGGTGGTATTCGTATCATTCATAGTCTACTCATGGATTGCATTGCCGTGGCAGTCGGGAGCCGCAATCATATGGAGACAAAGTTCACTGAGTCAGACCCAGTGAGTGCCTCGAAAGTTGACCTTGGGGGAGGGCCTATCTAGAATAGGCAGGTTGCCTTTAGAGGCCAAAAGCACGGTTAGAGGACAAGCTTTGGCGCTGGCAGTGGATGCGCCGCAATTGCAGGAATCCTAAATGGGCGGTCAGGCAGATCGCGGAGGAATAGGAATGGCCAGCGTAGAAGAACGCGTAAAGCAGATTATCGTCGAGCAGCTCGGTGTGGACGAAGCGGAAGTGACGCCGACGGCGTCTTTCGTGGACGACCTGGGCGCTGATTCGCTCGACCAGGTGGAACTGGTGATGGCGTTTGAAGAGGCGTTTGGCATCGAAGTGCCGGACGAGGACGCCGAGAAGATGGCCACAGTGAAAGATGCAATCGAATACATCGACAAGCACGCCAAATCCAAGTAACGGCTGCGAGAAGCCGCTGGGTTTCAACTCAACAGAGGGGAAGGAATGACTCGCCGGGTAGTCGTCACGGGCGTTGGACTGGTCTGCGCATTGGGCATCGGCACGGAGGAAAGCTGGAAGAACCTCGTCGCCGGTGTGAGCGGCATTGGCCTCATCACGCAATTCGATACAACGGGCTTTGACTGCACGTTCGCAGGCGAAGTGAAAAATTTCGATCCGTTGCAGTGGATCGAGAAGAAAGAATTGAAGAAGATGGGCCGCTTCATCCAGATCGCGCTGGCGGGAGCGGACTTTGCCGTTAAACAAGCACAATGGAAGCCGGAGCAATCAAACCTCGAAGAAGTCGGCGTGTACGTCGCGAGCGGCATCGGTGGATTCGACATCATCGAGCGTGAACACATCAAGCTGACATCCGGCGGCCCGAACAAGATTTCACCGTTCTTTATTCCTTCCGCGATTGTAAACCTCGCGAGCGGACACATTTCGATTCGCTATGGAGCAAAGGGACCCAACTCCGCGACCGCGACGGCTTGCTCGGCCTCGGCGCATGCAATTGGCGATTCGTTCAAAATCATCGAGCGGGGTGCCGCGGAGATGATGATTTGCGGTGGCACGGAAGCTACTGTCACGCCGATGGGAATCGGCGGGTTTGCCGCGATGCGCGCGCTATCCACGCGCAATGATGATCCGAAGACGGCGAGCCGCCCGTTTGACCGCGACCGTGACGGATTTGTGGTCGGCGAAGGCTGCGGCATTTTGATCCTGGAATCGCTCGAACATGCGCAGCGGCGGAATGCGCCGATCGTGGCGGAAATTGTTGGCTACGGCATGTCCGGCGATGCGTATCACATTACGCAACCAGTGGAAAATGGCGATGGTGCGTTTCGCGTAATGCGCGCGGCTTTGAAGGACGCGAAGCTGAATCCAGACGATATCGGCTACGTCAACGCGCACGGAACTTCGACGCCGATTGGCGACGTGATTGAAACAACGGCGATGAAGCGGCTCTTTGGCGAGCGTGCAATTAGCAAAAGGCTGCCGGTGAGCTCAACGAAATCTATGACGGGCCACTTGCTCGGCGGTGCGGGCGGACTTGAGGCCGGCATCAGCGCCCTCGCATTGCGAGACGGGATTCTTCCGCCGACCATCAATCAATTTAATCCCGATCCGCAATGCGATTTGGACTATGTACCGAATCACGCGCGCAAGCAGACCGTTGATTATGCGCTCTCGAACTCCTTCGGATTCGGTGGGACAAACGCTGCGCTGATTTTCAAGCGCTGGACGGGGAAGTAAGTGCAGGTCAAACCTCGAAATTGTTTGAGTTGAGGTCCTACGTCCGTCGCGGCGGACTCAGGATGACAACTTCAGAGAAGGCAAATTCCAATGAAAATTGTTGTGTGCATCAAACAGGTGCCGGCCAAAGACGCGCCGCTGGCGATTTCCAGCAACTGGATTAAAGAGTCCGATATCGGATTCGAAATGAATGAGCCAGACAGTTTCGCCCTCGAAGAAGCGCTGCGGCTGAAGGAAAAGCACGGCGGGGAAGTGATCGCGCTTTCCATGGGCCCGGAACGCGTGAAGCAGACAATCAAGGAAGCGCTCGCGAAAGGCGCCGACCGCGGTATTCACATTGCTGACGACAAATTTTTTCAGCTCGATCCTCTGGCTGCGTCAAAATCGCTTGCCGCCGCGGTGAAAAATGAAAACGCCGATTTGATTTTGACTGGCTTGCAGAGTGACGATCAGGGCTTCGGCCAGACTGGCGTTTTGATAGCAGCCGAGCTCGATCGCCCGCACGCGACAATCATCATGGCGATTGCAGTGGATGCCACGAACTTGAAACTAAAGCGCGAGCTGGAAGCAGGATGGTTTCAGCACATTGAGTGCCCGCTCCCCGCAGTGCTTTCGATTCAGTCGGGCATCAACAAAGTCCGTTACGCCACACTGAAGGGAATCATGGCGGCGAAGAAAAAGGAAATTGCCACGATCTCGCGAGAATCGCTTGGTGTGACCAGCGAACCAACACAGCGCGTCGAAAAAATCTACGTCCCGACGAAAACGAAAAAGACGGAATTCCTCACGGGCACGCCAAAAGAAATGGCGGCAAAGCTCGTGGAGAAACTCAAATTTGAAGCGAGGGTGATCTAACCATGAAAATCCTCGTCGTCACAGAACATCGTCAGGGCAAGTGGAATAATGCCAGCTTCGAAACGCTCGCCGCCGCGCAGCAAATAGCAGGCGCAGCAAGCGGCTCCGTCAGCACCGTAGTTCTCGGCAAAGGAATCAGCGCATTCACCGATGAACTCGCGTCAAAAGCCGTCGCAGAAGTTGTCCCCGTAGAACACGACCTTCTCTCCGATTACACTCCCGACGGATATTGCATCGCGCTCAAGCAAGTCATTGAATCTGCAAAGCCCGATCTTGTCCTTTTCCCGCACACATATCAAGTTCGTGATTTCGCGCCGAAGCTCGCCGCCTCGCTCGGCAAAGGAATGATCGGCGACTGCGTGGGCTACCGCTCCGAAGGTGGAAAGCTCGTTTTCGTGCGCCAGATGTTTCAGGGCAAAACCGTCGCCGATGTAACCTTTCTTGGCGCAGGCCCCTGGTTTGCATCGTTTCAGGCTGGCGCGTTCCGCGCGGACCTCGTCCAAGCGCACGCTTCGGGCAAAGCGCCAATCAACGCGGTGTCCGTTCAATTAAGCGCCACACAAATCCGCATCAAGCCTCTCGAACTTTTTAAGGAAGCAAAATCCGCCGTCGACCTCACGCAAGCCCCGCTCATCGTCGCCATCGGCCGCGGCATCAAAGCGCCAGAAAATATTCCGCAAGCGGAAGGCGTGGCCAAAGCGATGGGCGCGGAAATTGCCGCGTCGCGCCCGATTTGCGATGAAGGCTGGCTCCCAATGGAGCGCCAGATTGGCAGCTCGGGCCAGACCGTCGCGCCAAAACTTTACCTCGCACTCGGAATCAGCGGCGCAATTCAGCACGTCGTTGGAATGAAGGGTGCGCGTACCATCGTCGCAATCAACAAGGATTCGAACGCGCCGATTTTCGAAATCGCCGACTACGGTGTCGTCGGCGATATTTTCGAAATCATGCCTGCGCTCATCGAAGAACTGCAAAAGGCCAAGTAGGCTAAATCTGCTGTGCACCCTTCCTGGCTCAACGAAGTTGCGTCCTCTTCATCTGTTAAACTAGCCGCAACATGACCATCCAGCGCGAACAACTTGAAGCGGATGTACTGATCGTCGGTGCAGGGCCTGCCGGCCTTGCTTGTGCGCTGCATCTCGCCAATCTCATTAAGACCCACAACGCGAGTGGCGCCAAGCCCGAACTCTCCGCTGAAAATATTTACGTCCTCGAAAAAGGCCGCGAAATCGGCGCGCACCAGCTTTCCGGCGCAATCATGAATCCTAAGGGGCTCGCCGAACTCGTCCCCGATTTCAAAAAATCCGCGCCTCTCGATACGCCCGTAACTGATTCGGCTGCACTTTTTTTTACTGAAAAGTCTTCGTTTCGCTTTCCCATCACGCCACCGCCGTTCGTCAATACCGGCAACTACGTGGTCTCGCTCAACAAGATCGTGAAATGGCTTGGCGAAAAAGTGGAAGCCGCCGGCGTCAACGTTTTTAAGGAATTCGGCGGCGCACAATTGATCTACGACCGTGATGGAATCGGTGGCGTCATCACCGAAGACAAAGGCATCGACAAAAATGGCCAACCGAAAGACAACTATCAGCCCGGCTACGAACTGAAGGCAAAGATCACTGTTCTTGCGGAAGGCACGCGTGGCTCGCTCACCAAAGAGCTCGTCACAAAAAAGAAACTCGACAATATCAATCCCCAAAGCTACGGCATCGGCATCAAGGAGCTTTGGGAAGTCCAGCTGGGAAAAATCAAACCCGGTTACGTCGCGCACACGCTCGGCTGGCCCGTCCCTTCCAGTATGTATGGCGGCGGCTGGATTTACGGCTTGTCCAGCAATCGCGTTTCCATCGGCCTCGTCATTGCGCTCGAATACGCCGACCCGCGTTTCGATCCGCACGCCACGTTTCAAAAATGGAAGGCAAATCCATTCGTTGCAAGAATGCTCGAAGGCGGAAAACTCATCCGCTATGGCGCGAAGTCGCTTCCTTACGGCGGCTGGTATTCTATGCCGAAAAATTATTTCGACGGTGGCCTCATCATCGGCGATTCCGGCAGCTTTCTCGACTCGCAAAGACTAAAAGGCATCCACCTCGCCATAAAAAGCGGCATGTTGGCTGCTGAAACTACATTTGAAGCGCTCAAGTCGGGAGACACTTCCGCCAAATCGCTCAGCGCGTACCAATCTAAAATCGAAAATTCCTACATCAAGAAAGAACTGTGGAAGGTCCGCAATTTCCATCAGGGTTTTGCGCATGGGCAGTTCAGCGGTTTTATCAACACCGCCTTCCAGCAAATCACCGGCGGCCGAGGTCTCGTCGATCCCATGCGCGCTCACGCCGGTCACGAAGCGTACAAGAAAATCAACGGCGCTCCAGCCGGACCGCGTTTTGCCGGCGATGGAAAACTCACCTTCGATCGCCTCACTGACGTCTATCATTCCGGCACGCGGCACGAAGAAGATCAGCCGTGCCACCTGCACGTAACTGATCTAAACGTCTGCGCAACAAAGTGCATCGAAGAATACGGCAATCCCTGCCAATATTTTTGCCCTGCGGCCGTATACGAAATGGTCAAAGAAGGCGCAGGCCAAAAACTAAAAATAAATTTCGCGAATTGCGTCCACTGCAAAACCTGCGACATCGCTGACCCATACCAAATCATTACGTGGGTCGTTCCCGAGGGCGGCGGCGGGCCGAACTACGAAGGGATGTAATCGCTTAGCCCTTCCGACCGGCGATCCCTAATTTGGAAGCAGCCCGTATACGGTCAACGTGCTTTGCCCGCCGACATAGACCTTGCCGTTTGCAACAGTCGGAACGGTGAATTTGACTGCTCCTCCGGAACGATCCCTGTTACTCGCAGCCTGCGAGCTATCCCACAATTTGTTAGCAAGGTTTGTCGCATCATACGCATAAACCACTTGGCACGCATTATTAGGGCAGGATTGCGCCCAGGGTTGATTGTCAAATGCCCAGACAATGCCGGAGTTTGTTCCATTTGAAGACACTGACGGTGTTGGCCCTGGGAACGAGAAAATCTTTGCGCTCGAACTCGCAAGCGCAACAACTCCAGAGGTCGTGTTGAACGAAAAATCCCGCAACGGATCGCTTGCCGGACTATTGGCACCCTGATCAGATCCCGCTCCAAAATAAATGTGGCCGTTCCAATAAGCGGGCGAACCCCACATACCGCCGGGGACTGCGTTATCTAATTCCTGCACTACGTTGTTCGAACCTGCAGTGAATCCGCCCAGCGCCGTGCGGTCTGCAATCCAAACTCTGCCATCCTTGCCCGCCTGCGCGAGAAGATGCGCTTGCGCTCCCCCTGGGAGATCTGGCAGAAGAACCAGTCCGCCGGAACCCAGGTCCACATCTCCACCTTCCAAATTCGACTGGTCCAGCGGAGAAAAAAAGCTCGATACGACGAAGGTTCCCGCGCCCGGCGGTGCAAGCTTTAGAATGGCGTCTCCATAGTTGCTGCTGGACGAATCGAAGGTTCCGTTGCCCGTTGCCAAATAAATGTTTCCGCTCGAATCCGCGGCGGGCCCGCCACCCGCCATCCAAATGCCGGAGAGAACTCCATTCGGGGAAACGTTAAGGACCGCTTCCTGTGCGAGCGTCGAAGAATTGTAGGACATGACCCATCCGTGGTATTGCCCAACGTCGCAGTGAGAAGCCCACGTGATAATGACGTGTTTACCGGTTGCATCGCTCGACAGCAACAGCGCGGCGCGTTGTCCGTTAATCAGTGCGTCCCAAGTTATGACACCGCCGGAACCGCCTCCTCCATTGCCGTTCGCTTGTGCCTGTATTTCCACGGGGCTTCCCGCTCTTTCTGAGCCTGTGGTCAGGTCCAAAGCATGGAGCCGCTGGTGGATTGTGGTCGGATCCTTGGATTTGGAGATGGCGTACAGGGTGTTTGTGGCTGGATCAATGACCGGAGTTCCGGTGACTCCAATGTCGGGGACCAGATCACCGCAGCTAACATCGTTACCGGTGACCCATGTTTCGTTTGCTCCCAAAAGGCTTTTCGGTCCACCCCACAAATTCGTACAGGTGGAGCTGTCGGCGTCAAATGCGTATATGTTGTCGTGCTGAGTAGCAACGTACACAACGTTGTGTTTTGCTCCGCTGAAGGTCAGATTGGCAACCCAAAGCGGCTGAGCGTAGATGGCCGCGTCCACGTTACAGGCAAACAATTTACCAAAGGTCGCTGTGCTGACTGTTGATGTAGTTAGCGCATATTCCTGCATGTTCGCGCCGGTACGTGAAATGTCGTTATGGTAGGTGAAAACGCCGGCGAGGTCACTCACAGCGATCGTCGAATTAGGGGACGCTGCAGACGTATCAGCGACGCTTCGGGCAACAATGTTATGAACGCCACCCGTCGAAGGAGGCGTATAGACACCACCGGAGGAAATCGTTCCAACCGTGCCATTTCCGCCGGGGATTGTGTCAACTTCCCAGGTGACCGCCGAGTTGGAGGAGCCGGTGACCGTAGGAGAAAATGTTTGCGCCTGGCCGGTTGTGATCGCAGCTCGCTTGGGTGTCACTGCTACAGTCACTGTCATGGGCGGTGGAGTGCTGCTCGATCCACAACCCATGCTCAAAATAGGCAGAACTATTCCAAAAAAGAGAAATATTACCCGAACATGCAAGGCGGACTGCGTCAATCGATTCACGGTGGGTTGCTCCTCGATGTGTCTTGATAGGACGTTGACGTGCCGGACCGCCTGGAGGTGGCCGTCTTTCTATGAGAAGAAAGTTAACACGAGTCCGAAGCTGGCAAGTAGCAGGAAGGGGGGCTGGGCGCTTCTGTGGCAACAGGCCTCTATGAGGGTCGATGTTTGTGATTATCCGTTCGAGTTCCAGAGGCGCTTTATAAATGTACGGACCCTATTCACCACTGTGGGACTGCTGGCCGTCGCTTTGGCTTGTGAGGCGCTGGCATTATTCTGCGGAGGGCCTCCTGGAGGTGCTCCGGCCGCTGGCCGGTTTTCCGTAACCAGCGATTCCCCCTCGACGCGCCCTTGAAAAATCAAGGTAGGCCGCACGCGGACTCGCCTCACAAGAATAATCAAGCTTGGATCAGGTGGTGGCTGTACCTTCAAATTCGAGTCATACCGCATGGGCGGCAAATAAACCTGGTAAATCGGTTCTTCTACTTGTGCCGTGGAGGTGTTTGGGACAGGCACTTTGGGTTTGGCATTGGCCGGCGGAAGCTGCCGCTGCTTCACCTCTTCTGCAGTAGCGGGGACGCTGACCTGGGGCGGTGGCTCTTGCGCTTTCAGCTCGCCAAGATCGCAAGCGCTGCGGCCCGCGCCGGGGCGCAAATCGGTCAGTTGGCCGTTGACAAGCAGCACGTCGCTATTTTGTGGAACGATGATACTTTGCCCAGAGAGCTGGTGCTCGATTCGCACGGCACCGCCGATGGCGCGGATCGTCAGGGAGCCTTCGGAATCCAAGCCAACGACGGTTTCTTGCGCGGCGCCACCGATGGAAATCGGTTTGGCTTGCAGTAAAGCGGTGTAGACGGTCAGCGCGGGCTCGCGATCAATGTGCGTATGAATGATGCCCGAATCGAGAGCCAGAGTAAGCGCACCGCCGGCTTTCAAGACGGAAAAGTGAGCAGGACCGCAAACAGCGATTTTGCCGCCTTCAATCAGTTCAATCGCGGCACGGCCGGATTTCACGCGGATATCGGCTCCGCTGCGCAAGGCTGTTTTTGTTTGGCCGTCCACGACACGGACCGTCATCGGACCCTGCACGGCGATTGCCTCGCCTTCGATATTGCCCACCATTTCTTTCACCGGTTCGTCTGGACGAGCTTGCAAGCCCAACGCGCAAGCGCAGGGCAGGCCCGCAGCGAGGAGCCAGGGAATCGCGTGCCGTTTGAAGAACGCTTTTGTCATCAGCCTTGAAAATCCCGAAGATTGCAGCCGTGCGAGATTGTTCCGCGCCGTTATACTAAGACGGATCGCGAGTATGGTTGCTCGCGACCACACTATAGTAAACCACGATGAGCACTCCCGGCGCAGCCACAGATTCAAAGGAACAGCAGGAAAACGTAAACGTTCATTACGACACGCGCCTGCCTGAACTTAAATGGTCTCGCCGTATTCAGATCCCGGTTATCGCTGGGCTTGTTTACAGCGTGATTAGAACGCTCGGGCCCACGCTGCGTTTTGAAGTTCTCGGCTGGCATCACGCGGAAGGAGTGTACGCGGCAAAAAGACAATGTATTTGGGCATTCTGGCACAGGGTGATTCTCCCCATCGTTTGGTGGTATCGCCATCACGGCGTCGTAGTCATGAACACAACGGCTTTTGACGGGCAGTGGACACGCAAAGTCATTGAGTGGCTCGGATTCGGAACAGCGCAAGGAAGTTCTTCGCGTGGCGGATTGCGCGGACTGGCGGTTATGGCGCGCCGCATCGAAGAGGGAAAAGATTGTGCGTTTACGATTGATGGGCCGCGAGGGCCGCGCTACGTTGCAAAACCGGGTCCGGTCATGCTGGCTCGAAAAACTGGGGCACCAATCATGGTTTTTCACATTGGCGTGGACCGCGGCATAACGTTTGAAAAAACCTGGGACCATTTTCTGCTGCCGAAACCGTTCGCTCGAACCGTGTTGCTCTTTGCGCCACCGATTTACGTGCGGCGCGATGCAGATGTTGAATTGATGGAAGCAAAGCACGCGGAAATGCAAAAGGAATTGGAACGCGTGCGCGACATTGCGGAGGGCTGGTTTTCATTCACTGAAGAAGAGCGCCAGCGTCATCGCTCGGAATTCTGCAAGTAAAAATTATTTGGCGCTCGGGCGTTCGCCCAACTTGACCGAAATGTCCATTTTCTTGCCGCCGCGATAGATCGTGACGCTCACCTGGTCTCCAGGGCGCTTCTTGTTCAGTACGAGATTCACGTCAAGCTGCGTAGCAACTTTTTGACCGTCGATTGCGACGATCACGTCGCCGCCCACGTAAAACCTGCGCATGCCGATTGTCGCGATGTGGTCGCCGCCATGTACTCCAGCCTGCGCTGCCGGCCCGCCGCACGGAACGGTCTGCACGAGCAAGCCTTCCTGAACGGGAAGATCCAGTGCTTCTCCAAGTCCGCCGCCAACGATGAGCGTATCCACCCCGAGATAAGCCTGGTGAACTCGACCATCCGTGATCAAATCGTGAGCAATCCGCTTTGCCGTGTTGATCGGAATTGCAAAGCCGATACCAGCTGTTGTTCCAGACGGGGTGTAGATCGCGGAGTTGATGCCGATGACTTCACCGTGTGAATTGATGAGCGGACCACCGGAATTGCCGCGATTAATCGCAGCGTCGGTTTGAATCGCTTCATCGATGAAAGTGGTTTGGCTGGTTTGCACGGTGCGGCCTAGTGCGCTGATGACTCCAGTTGTCAATGTGCTTTGAAAACCAAACGGATTGCCGATGGCCAGAACCTTTTGGCCGACTTGAATCGTGGATGAATCACCGAGCGGAAGCGCAATCAGCGGTTTCTTCTTCGGCACGATTTTTATTAGCGCAACGTCGTTGCGTGGATCGGCGCCGACAACTGTTGCTGGGTATCGCGTCTGATCGCCGAGAACAACTTCAATCGTCTGCGCGCCTTCGACCACGTGATTATTCGTGAGAATGAATCCCTTGGTGTCGATGACGAAACCTGAACCGGCGCCTTCGACAGGGACAGGATCCATGAAGAAATCGTACTCGGTGGCCTTGGTCAGAATATTGGCGACGGCTGGGGAAGCCTGGCGGTACACGCGAACGTTGATGGATTCTTCGTCGGTGAGTGCCGCGTCGCGCTGCGCGAAGGATGCGTTTTCTGCGGACTTTGTATTGCCGAGGGGCACGGCGCCAACTTCGTTGGGATCCCGCGGACCCCAGCGGGCGCCAGCCCAGTACGCACCGGCGATCAGCAAAAAAATGATGACGGCGATGCGCGCCGATTGGCTTCCGTGCTTTTTTGTGGGACTCATTTTTCTGTCCTTCTTGTCCAGCCGGGATATTCCGGACTCTTCGATTGAGACTTCTATTATAGAAAAAAGTGAGCAGGAAGGCGCGGTCAGGCCGGCCCGGCTCGGAGCTTTTCCGCGAGGGCGGCGATCTGTTCCTGCGTGTATTCCATTGTGTACGACGTATCAATTTTGTACGTCGCGAACTTGAGTTTTTCTTCCGTTGGAAACTGAAGCGCGATGCGGCGGCGCGCTTCGGCCTCGTTCAAACCGCGCGCAACGAGCCTTTCGATTTGATCCTGCACCTCGCAATAAACGACTACTAGGCCATCGAGGCGTTTGTGCATTCCGGCTTCGACAAGGAGCGCTGCTTCGACGAACACCGGATCAGTGACACCTTGCGTGCGCCACACTTTAAATTGTTGATTCATTGCTTCTTCAATGCGCGGATGAAGAATGGAGTTCAGCGTTGCGAGTTTTTTCGGATCAGCGAAAGCGATTGCGCCAAGTCTCTTTCGGTCGATGGATTTATCTTCGCAAAGAATTTCTTTTCCAAATTCGCGCACGACGTCTTCATATGCGGATGCGCCACATTCGATGAGTTGATGGCCGATCAAATCCGCGTCGAGAATATGAAAGCCGAGTTCGCGCAATTGATTTGCGACCCAGCTTTTGCCGCTGGCGATTCCTCCGGTGAGGCCGAGTCTCCGCATAAAAAATCGCCGATCTAGAGATCGGCCACTACACCAGCCTCTGCTTCGAGTTCGATTCGCATTGCGCGAGTCATTGAGCGGCCTTGGCGGCAGGTTTTTCGCGGCGGAGGCGGGCGGCCTTTGCGGTGTTGGACATAAGCATTGTGATGGTCATCGGGCCGACTCCGCCGGGGACGGGAGTCAACGCGCCAGCGGTGTTGACCGCGTCGGGGTGAACGTCACCAATAAGGACGGAACCCTTTTCGCGGAATTTTGCGAGGCGCTGTGGAAAGTTATTTAGAAGCGATTCAGCATCAGCCGGGTCGGTGATTTTGTTCGTGCCGACGTCGATGACGGCAGAGCCGGGTTTGAGCCAATCTGCTTTGACGTAGCCAGCTTTGCCCATAGCGGCGACGACGATGTCCGCGCCGCGAACGACGTCGGGAAGATTGCGCGTCTTGGAATGGCAGATGGTGACGGTGGCGTTGGCGTGCATGAGGAGGAGCGCCATAGGTTTGCCGACGATATCGCTGCGGCCGAGGACAACGGCGTTTGCCCCTTCGATTGGAATTTCGTTGCGGCGGAGAATCTCCATGCAACCAGCGGGAGTGCAGGCGACAAGTCCTTCGCGGCCGCTGACGAGTTTTCCCAGGTTCATGGGATGAAAACCATCCACGTCTCTTGCAGGATCGACAGCCTCGAGAACTCTTTTTGTATCGACCTGCTTCGGCAGAGGAAGCTGGATGAGGATTCCGTCCACGCTGTTGTCGCGATTAAGCTGATCGACTAGCTTGAGGAGTTCGTCAGTTGAAATCGATGCGGGCGGAGTGTGCAGCCAACTGGCGATGCCGAGCTGTTCGCAGGCGGCGATTTTGCTTTTGACATAAAGCTGCGAAGCAGGATTGTCACCAACAAGGACGGCGGCGAGTCCGGGTTTAATGCCTTGGGCTGCGAGGCGGGCGATTTCACCATTGAGTTCGGCGAAGATCTGGTCGCGGATTTTGAGTCCATCAAGGACGCGTGCAGTCATCCAAGGCTCACTTTCGACAAGATGAAAGTGAAGAATAGCATAGAGCGAGTTCACGCCCCGGCCACACTACACCCTCCCCCGGGTTTTTGACTTATGTGTTGAATCTAAAGGGGGCAAAAGTGGCTTGTTTTCACACACTTGTAGAAGTGTTGATTCTAAAGACGGTTAGCAGCTTGCCGTTCGCCGCATACCGTCAGAGAGAGAATCAGGGTCGCGATGCTGATGAGCGTAGATTTTCAACTGAGGCCGAAGCAATGGAGATTGTCAAAGAACAAAGGGAAGGCGGTCCAGCCGTCTTTCTAAGACGGGCACAATGTGCCGTTGATTTTGAATTCATCTAAGTTGTAACGTTCGAATGGAATGTGGCCGTAAGGGAATGAAACGTTTGGACTTAGAGCTGGGAGACCGGGTGTCAGTCGCCAGTTTTCAGCTGTCAGGAGGCTAATTGCGAAAGCAGGCCATACAAGAGCAATTGAGATCTGTAAGCCGCAGAGATCACAGACGAGGGTCGACGGGTTCGCTTTCGAGGGCGAGGACGCCAAAGACGCATTCGTGCACGCGGCGAAGAGGTTCCTTTCGAACGAAGCGCTCGAGGCCCTCGACTCCAAGAGCAAATTCGCGAAGAGCGAGGGAGCGTTTGCTGAAAAGGCCCCGAGAGCGAAGGCGCGAGAGGTTGTCCGGCATCGTGTAGTCCGGTCCATAAATAATTCGCAGATATTCTTTTCCTCTGCACTTCACCGCAGGCTGGACAATTCCGCGACGGCCTTTTTCGATGAAACGAAGAGGCTTAACAACCATGCCTTCGCCCCCACGGGCGGTGAGATCGGTCCACCATTCGACCGCCTGATCCAGTTCTTCCTGCTTCGTTAAATCGACAATACGGTGGGGAGTTGCGAGCAATAGTTTTGAATCGGCCGCACAGATTTTTGCGAGCTGTTGCATGTGGGAAGCGTGGTCCTTGTCCACGTGTACTGCTCCCTCCGTGGCAAGCAAATGAAAGGGAGCGACTCTCAGGTCGTCGAGAGAGGCGACGGACCAGCAATACTGACGGTACGCCTGAACAAACTGGCTTGCGAGCCGCGCTCTCTCGGAGACGTTTAGCGCGAGTTCCTGAACAGCAAGGCCACTCTGTTGGGCAGCATCGAAGAGCCGCATTGCTTCTTTTGTTGCAGCAACTCCAGCCGAACCGACCGGAGCATATTGCCGGCGAAGTAGTTCTTGGGCCTTCGCCGACCAAGGCATGAGTTCTGCGTCGAGGCAAACCCAATCCGTCTTGAACGATTGCCAAAATCCGGTTTTGTCCAAGGCCGTGCGAACACGCGCAAGAAGTTCCGATTCGATGGCTGGATCGTCAAAGAAGCGCCGGCCCGTTCGCGTGTAACAGATGCCCGATTCGCCCGCCGCAATTCCGAAGCGCTTGCGGGCCGCTTCTTCGTCTTTGCAGACAATAAGAACGGCGCGCGAACCCATATGCTTCTCTTCGCAAATAACGCGTGGAACACCTTCCTGGCGGAAGTGGGCGAAGGCTTCGGCTGGATGCTCAAGCAATCCTTCAACTTTGGTTGTCTCGGAAGGAGACATGGTTGGAGGGAGATAGATGAGCCATTTGGGATTTGTGGCGAAACGGCTCATGACTTCGAGGGCCGCTGTTGCGTTTTCCTCCCGAATAGTGACGTTGTGATGGAGGCGAGTAGAAACGATGCGTTTTCCAAGAACATCCTGGAGATCGAGCAAATCGTCCAGCTCTTGTTGCGAGGAGAGCTTGCCTTCCGTTTCTTCCTGTTTGAGGAAGGGGCGAGCCGGTTCCGCGTAAATTTTTGCAGCGGAGACAGAAACCAATTCAGACTCCGGATAACGGAGGGCGGAGAGTTTTCCGCCGAAGACGCAGCCGGTATCAATGTTGATGGTGCGGTTCAGCCATTCCGGTTCGGGAATTGGAGTGTGGCCGTAGACGACAGTGGCACGGCCACGATATTCGGCGGCCCAGTTGTAGCGAACGGGAAGGCCGAATTCATCAGTTTCGCCGGTTGTTTCACCATAGAGAGCGAAATCGCGGACTTTGCCGGAGCCGCGGCCTTGCATCTCTTCTTTCATGCCTGCATGAGCGACGACGAGTTTGCCGCCATCGAAAACGTAGTGGCTGATCAAACTGTCCAAAAACTCCGCGACTTGCTTTCGAAACTCCGGCGTTTCGCGATCAAGTTGCGCGAGGGATTCGGCCAAGCCGTGAGCAATCTGAACGTCCTTGCCCCTCAATTTGCGCATGAGTTTGACGTCGTGATTGCCGGGCAAGCAGAAAGCGGTTCCGCTTTCGACCATGCTCATGACGAGGCGCAGGACGGAGGGAGTATTCGGACCCCGATCAACAAGGTCGCCAACGAAGACGGCTTTTCGTCCTGGGGGTGGAGCGACTTCGATGCTCCGATCGGTCGCCGCGTTGGTGGTCACGGAGTAGCCGAGTTGCCCGAGAAGCGAGACGAGCTCGTCGAAGCAGCCGTGGACGTCGCCGATGATGTCGAACGGGCCTTTTTCTTCCTTTTTGTTGTTGTAGAGGTGCTGGCGCTCGATGAAGGCCGCGTCAATTTCTTCGACTGAAGAAAGAACAAAGACGTGACGGAAGCCTTCCCTCTGGAGGCCGCGCAGCGAGCGGCGCAACTGTTGCGTGTGCTGACGAACGACGTGCGGACCGAAATTGCGGTCCGAGCGAGATTGATTGCGTTCGTGACAAAGCTTCTCCGGAAGATTCAAAACAATGGCGACGGGTAAACAATGGAACTGCCGCGCGAGTTCGACAAGCGGCTTGCGGGCTTCGAGCTGTACGTTGGTTGCGTCGACGACGGTAAGGCGGCCGGCGGCAAGGCGTTTCGACGCGATGAAATGCAGAACCGCGAAAGCGTCGTTGGTGGCGGAGAGATCGTTTTCGTTGTCCGAAACGAGGCCACGGCAGTAGTCGGACGACAAGACTTCGGTAGAAAGGAAATGCTTTCTGGCAAACGAGGATTTACCGGAGCCAGATGCTCCTACGAACACGACGAGAGACAATTCTGGAAGGGCGATCTTCACTGGAATGATTCCTTAGGAATTGAGTTCGAAAATCGCCATTTGGGTTGGCGGGCCGAATTGCGGATCTTCTTCGCCGATGGGCAGATAGCGGACGTTGTAGGAAAAACGATTCGCCTTGTGATTGGCCCAAGCTTGAAATTCCTCACGAGACCATTCGAAGCGGTGATCTTTGTGACGCATTTTGCCTGCAGGTAGCGTTTCGAACTTTACGTTGTATTCGCGGTTTGGGGTTGTGAGCACGATTGTTTTGGGCTTGGCAAACTCGAAAAGAACGCGCTCGAAGGCTGCGAGACGCGGTGGATCGAGATGCTCGACGACTTCAACGACAGCAGCAGCGTCGAAACCGGCGAGGCGATTGTCGCGATACATGAGCGAGCCATGAATCAGCTGGATTCGTTCACGCTGCCGCGGGGGCATTCGCTCAAGACGAAGTCGGTCTCTGGCCATTTGCAGCGCACGAATGGAGACATCCATCCCAACGATGTTTGCGAAAGACTTTTCCTCAAGCAGCATGCGAAGGAGGCGGCCTTCACCACAACCAAGGTCGAGAACTCGTTTTGCGCCGGTTTGACGGAGTGCGCCGAGAACGGAGCCCAGTCGCTGCTGATTCAGGCTAATGCGCTCTTCTACTTTTTCTTCTTCTTCGGCGTGAGCTGCGGCTGCTTCGTCCTCGTCCGGCTTGTCTTCTTCCGCCAGGCGATCCAGGGCCGCATACATCAAGCTTTTCTGGTGGCGCAGATAACGCCGAGCGATTGAGGAGCGCTCAGGATGATTGTTGAGCCAGCCTTCGCCGCGTTTGAGTAATTTTTCGACTTCGTCTTCGCCGACCCAATAGTGCTTTTCATCGTCGAGTACTGGAATGAGAACGTAGAGATGGTTGAGCAACTCCGCGAGAATCTTGCTGGCCTTGAGGGTGACGCGGAAATAGCGGCTTTCGCCCCATTCGGGAAATTTTTCGTCGAGCGGAAGCTGCGCCGCTTCGACGGTATAGCCCAGGGGCTCGAAAAGCGAGCGTAAAAAAGGTTCGCCGCCGCGGCAAGGCACAACCGCTAGAGTGACCTCGAAAGGAAGAGCGGTCTTTGCAAGTTCGGGACGAAGCTTACTAGTTCCTGTCATCGCAGTGCCAAAAACTCTGGCGATGGCCACGCTGAGAAAAGAGGAACAAACGTAAGGGCGGTCGTTTACATATTGATCGAGCGCGCCGCCTTCTCCTGAGGGGCCTCGCGATTTACGGACGAGACCGACCGGGTCAATGCGAAGGAGAAGTGCGGCTGTGCATTCCGAATCATCGGCATGCGGGTAAAAAACGTGCGCGGAGCCAAAGGAAAGCTCAAAATCGTGGACATTCGCCGGATTTTTCCGCAGCAAATGGCCGAGATCCGTCGCTGGGCGGTGCGTTGTTGTGATAGTCAGGACCATTGGAAGTAGCTCACCACATTGTTGCATTTAAGCGGGGAAGTGCAAGTCGGGAGGGATGCAGCACTTTGGGTCTGTGCGGGAAATGCTATCAGAATCTTTAGCAATTTTTTTTGATTCGCGCCGTTTGCTTGCGAGAAACTTTGCGGCGCGAGGCGCATCGAATGGTCAGGAGAAATTTGTGACGACGGCGGAAGAATCGGTGGCGCGGAGGGAGTTGGAAAAGAAGGCGAAAGCAGAGGGCAGGCTGCCGCCTGGGCAGTCGGTGACGTTGAAATGGCCCGTTCTGCACTATGGAAGTGTGCCGCGATTTGATCCAGAAAAATGGGACTTCAAGATTAGCGGGGAAGTAGAATCGCCCGTGAAACTGAGCTGGAAAGAATTTGGCACGCTACCGAAGACGGAAGTGACTTCGGATTTTCATTGCGTGACGCGCTGGAGCCGGCTGGACAACCGTTGGAAGGGCGTGTTGTTTACGGACGTGCTGAATCTGGTCGCGCCGAAGCCCGAGGCAAAATTCGCGCTGGTTTTGGCGGAGGAGGGGTATACGGCGAATGTGCCGCTGGAGGATTTAACGCGGCCGAATGTGCTGTTTGCGTTCGAACATGACGGCGAGCCACTTTCGGCGGATCATGGCGGGCCGCTGCGGCTGATCGTGCCGCATCTGTATGCATGGAAGAGTGTGAAGTGGGTGCGAGGATTTATGTTGCTCGATCACGACCGCCTGGGATTTTGGGAACGGAACGGATACCACGCCTACGGCGATCCGTGGAAAGAGCAGAGGTATTCGGGAAGCTAGGAAATTCGTAATCGTCGGGCCGCAGAGCCGCACGGCGCGCAATGGATGCGCGTCAAGAGCGACTCTGCGACCGATGAAGTGTTTCGCTATTCAGAGGACCGAGTTTTGGCCGGATCAATTTCGATGCGACCTTTGAAATGGGCGCCGTCCTCGATGCTTATGCGAGCGGATGAAACGTTTCCAGTGATTGAGCCTTCCCGCCGGATGTCAACTCGGCCACGCGCGTAAACATCGCCGACCACTTTTCCGTACGCGACCACGTCACCGGCGTGAATTTCGGAAGTGAGCTGTGCATCCGAGCCGACCGTGAGTTCGTGACCCTGTAAAGAAATAGGTCCGTCGACGATGCCGTCGATCTGCAGGTCTTCGTCGCCGGTAACTTGGCCTTTGATCTGAATGGTTGCGCCAAGGCGCGCAACGTTGCGAGACGGGCTGGTGCCGAACTTAGAAGAAGATTAAGAGCTAAACGGGACAGACGATGCCGGAGCCGGTGACGGGGAAACTGCGGGCGGCTCCGCTACAGCTTGTTGCTTGGACCACATAATTCCTCCATTGTCCGATACAAAGAGTGCATTTTGCTCCGGATGGGTGGGAGCGTTGTAGTCCATGTTGTGTTGTATGGCCGAGCCAGGCAACAAGGAATGGACGTGAGTTTGCGCAGTTCGGAAACTGACCGGGAGGACAGGCTGCGATTTCACTCTAACGACTGTGTTGAGCTACAGGCGGTCAGGGTCTGGCGATGCGGACGCGCCGAACACCAAGCATCATCAAGCGGACAGGCACATCGCGAAGAATTGGAATCTTGACGAAGAGTTTCATTTGCCATGGAATGCGGGCTCGCTGCTGCGACTCGAGGGCGCCGGCAATGAGGCGCTTTTGCATGAAGCCTTGCATTTTTTGAATAAGGCGCACAGGAAATTCCCGCTGGCGTTGCACTTCCGCAAGCTGTACATCGGAAACCGAGCCGGATTGAAGCGGAGCCGCAAGGAGATTTGCGGCTACGACGGCGTCTTGTACAGCGTAATTGATGCCAACACCGCCGACTGGCGACATGACGTGAGCGGCGTCACCGATGAGGAGAAGCCCTGGCTTATGCCATACCGGGCAGAGACTGGATTCGACAGAGAGAAGTTTGAGCTGATCCCAATCGGTCAACGATTCGGCGTGCCTCGCGAAACGCGGCTCGGCTTCCGCAAGACTCTTGCGAACCGCTTCGACCCCTTGTGCACGAAGCTCCTGGTACCTCCCTTTTGGGAAGACCAAGCCGCACTGCCAATAGTCATTGCGTTCGAGCAAAACAAAGATGCGGCCACGACCGATGCCGCCAAACGCGCCGCCCACGACGGGAGGTTCGTCGGGCAATTTGGGCAAACGAAACCAGAGGACGTCCATCGGAGGAGCTGTTTTGATTGGTTCGAAGCCTGCCAGCTTGCGGATCATGGAGAAGCGGCCATCGGCGCCGACCGTTAGGAGCGCGCGAAGTTCGCGCTCGCCCTCGGCACCGAGATAGCGTACGCCTCGAATGACGCCATTTTCTTCAATCACGTGCTGGACCTGGGCCTGCATCACCAGGTTGAACGCGGGAAGTTTTGCGGCTTCCGCAGTAATGAATTCCAGGAAACGGCACTGGGGGATCATCAGAATGTACGGGAAACGCGTTGGGAGGCGCTTGAGTTCGAAGGGACGAAAAGGACCGTCAGCGAATTGAACTGTAGGCCCTGTAACTTTGGTGTGTGGGATTTCGTGGAGTTTCTCGGCGAGGCCAATTTGATCCAAGACTTCGAGGATAGACGGATGAATCGTGTCGCCGCGGAATTCGCGGTCGAAATCCTTGTGCATTTCAAGAAGCGTGACTGGAATGCCGCGGCGGGCGAGTAGTAGGGAGAGGACAGCGCCAGCCGGACCGCCGCCGACGATGCAACAAGTTGTAGATTGACCACCTGGGTGTGCGGGGTTCTGTTCGTGGGGAGCAGTGGGGTTCATATTTTCCGCCTGATGCAGGATTTACAGACCCGGTTGCGCGGAAGCATACCACGGTCAATAAAACTCAGAGGCGAACAGGACTTCGGGAATACGGACATTGCTAGTGGCTTGCAGGGAAGGTATCGTAAGGGGCGACAAGGTCTTCTGCCACCGGAGCCATGAATGTTTTGCCGGGGAATCAAGACGTTCTCGCTGCTAATCCCATTTACTTTTTTGTTGTTGCCGGATCTGTTTGCGCTGCCGCAAATGCCGGGCGGATTGGTGCGTGTGCAAATGGGCAGCGTTGAAATTCTGCTGACCCGACCTGATGGGCAAGTTATGACGCGCGTGGCCGTGGTGACTCTCCTAAACGTAAACGGCCAACAGTACAGAGAAGGGGTGACACGCGGAGGCCGCGTGCGGTTCGATAGCGTTGCAATGTCGGAATACAACGCGCGGATCGTGGCGCCGGGATACGTGACGACAACGAAAAACATTCAAGTGAGGAACAGCGGAGATTTGAAGTTGACGGTCCAACTGGAGTCGGCGTCGGAGGGCATGGACGCGATTTCCGAGCGCGAAATGGTGGCGCTTGGAGCAAAGTGGCAAAAGGAAATGGGCAAAGCGATCGAGGCGCTGCGAGTCCACAAAATAGGCGAAGCGCAAGCGTCGCTCGGAAAAATACTGAAGGTCGCGCCACAAAATCCGGAAGTGCAGTACCTGTTTGGAGTGTGCGAACAGATTCAGAAGAATGAGGAGAATGCGAAGGCTTATTGGGTGAAGACGTTGGAGCTGGCTCCGCAGCACTACCGGGCGTTGATGTCAATGAGCGAAGCGCTTTTAGAAGAGAATCAGCTGGCTGAAGCGGTGAGCTATCTGGAAAGAGCGGAGAAAGTTGAGCCGACGGCGTGGCGTTTGCATGCGCTGTTTTCCGAGGCATATTTGAAGCAGGGGAAAGCGGAAGAGGCAGTGCGAGAGGCGAGACGCGCGCAGGAACTCGGACACGGGAAAGCGGAGGGGGTTGAGCCAATTCTGGAAGCGGCTTTGCGGATGCAGGGAAATGGTGAGCCAGCAGACGGGAGTTTGCGGGATTCTTCGCAGGGCCCGGGCGCTTTTACGGAAGTTGGAAAATCAGCTGCAGGCAAACCTGCGGATGCGAGCGAATCGCCGACCATGCGAGGTGATTTGTCGGAAGCGCTGCCTTCAGGATGGATGCCTCCCGATATTGATGAAAAGGTGGGCGCGCTAGAGCCGGGAGCTGTTTGCGCCGTGGATGAAGTGCTGAAAAGAGTTGGAGACAGGATCCAGGAATTTATGGTGAATGTGGATCGATTCACGGCGACGGAATCACTGCAGCACGAGTGGATCAGCAAGTCGGGCGTGCCGGATCCTGCGATCAACCGGAACTTTAATTACGTCGTGGAGATACAAGAGATCAAGTCCGGCTACTTCAATGTGGCAGAGAACAGAATCAACAAACAAGGATCAAACGAATTTACGGATGGACTGGCAACTACAAGGCTTCCGGCGATGGTTCTGATTTTTCATCCAAGCAATGTTGCAAATTTCGAAATCAGTTGTGAAGGACTGGCACGACGAAGCGAAGGACTGGCCTGGCAGTTGCACTTCAGACAGCGGCCGGACCGGCCGAACACGATTCGGGCATTTCGAATTGGAACGTTCGGGAAAAGCCATCCGATCAATCTGAAAGGCCGCGCGTGGATTTCAGCAGATTCGTTTCAGGTATTGCGGCTGGAAACACAGATGATTGCGCCGATGTATGAGATTGACCTGAAGGCGGACTACACGGAAGTGGAGTACGGGCCGGTGCACTTCAACAAGAAAAATGTGGATATGTGGGTGCCGCAGACGGCGGTGGCGTACTCTTTCTGGTTGGGTAAACGTTCGCGACAGAGCCATACCTTCAGCAACTACGTTTTGTTTTCGGTGGAGGATAAGTAGAAGATTTAAGCGCCAAAGATAAGCACGGAGGAAGATTAAGTGGGAGTGGGCCCGAACAAGCTGGCAACGCCGCAGTCCTGATTGTTTC
>Ga0126384_10000294_pt1 | contig 26551 bp, 17 predicted proteins | sample PanSoiMetPlot_36_FD_92543 | JGI IMG/M metagenome (GOLD analysis project Ga0126384, IMG submission 92543) | Tropical forest soil microbial communities from Panama - MetaG Plot_36 | ecosystem: Environmental > Terrestrial > Soil > Tropical forest > Bulk soil | place: Panama | collected 2016-02-17 | reverse complement strand
CGACCACCTCTCTCAGAAAACGCGTTCGGTTTTCGAAACTTCCACCGTAGTCGCCACCGCGAGTGTGCGCACTCAGGAACTCGTGTCCGAGATAACCGTGACAATGCTTTACATCGATAAAGTCGAAACCGGTTTGATGTGCAATCAAGGCCGCTCGATGGAATGCCTCAATGATTTCTCGGATATGGCCGTCCGTAAGCAACGCGTAATCTGAGCTAAGGCCCACTCGTTTATCCAGGAAAGGATGATAATAGAGGATGCGCGGCTCGGGCCGTCCTTTTATATTTGGCTGGCTGTAACGTCCGGAGTGGGTCAACTGCAGGCCGATCAACAAGTCATCAGTCGAGCCGGCAGCCTGTCGATGCTCATCGATCAATGCTTCCCGCAACCTGGCGAGATCGTCACGGGTGTGTTCGTTTATCAAAAGCTGATTGGGATTTGCGCGTCCGTCGTGTCTCACTGCGACAGCTTCGCCTCCCCAGATCAACTTCGCGCCGCTTCTTCCGAAATTGCGCCACCGGCGTTCGGTCAGCTCCGTAGGCTTTCCGTCAATGGTCCCATCCCATCCTTCCATTGGATGGATCGCGAATCGATTGCCGATCCGGCGGCCGTTAAGTTCAAGCGGCTTTGCGAGCGGCGAGTTCGTACCTTCAATCATCTCGGCATCGCAAGGGATCGCAATGTTGTATTCACGCAGATGACCTTGAAAGGCTTGAACGCCGTGAACACTGCCGAGGTGCAAGTAAGTTTGAGAGGTCATCCAGGCTCTTACCGTAAACCAAACGTTCGGTACAACGTCAAATGAAATTGTCTGATAACACTGTTCGTAGTTCGGCATTTAGGCGGAGGTTTGTAACCTACTTGGCCGTTAAGTGGTAGCGTACAAACTTCCGCCTGAAGGCCGGACTACGAACTTTTCACACAGTCTCAAATCAGGTGGTTTCAAATAAGTACAATCCAAAGGGGCTCAAACAATTTTTTACTGAGCCAAAGCCGGCGATGTTTCCAAAACTGGCTCTTGTCGTTTTCTTGGCAGCGATGCAACCGCGATTGCTCCAATAAGCGCGATACAGATTAACGTAACAAAGCCTGTCTGGTAATTAGTCGATCGGTCGCGGAGATATCCTACCAGCATCGGGGCAGTTGCTTCTGCTACGCCGTCAGCAGTCAGAATTACGCCCATCAAGCGGCCCAACACCTTCACGCCAAACAACTCAGCGGCTATCAATGGGATTATCAGGTACTCACCGCCGAGTCCTAACCCAAATACGACTGCAAACGCATACATAACCCCAGGCTGAGATGCGAAGAACAACAACGGAATTGCGCTGGCTACCAGCAAATAAATCAAAAGCATCACGTACTTCTTAGGCAAATGATCAGAAAGCCAGCCCATCAGCAGCCTTCCGATGATGCTGAACGTCAACACAAGCGAGATTATCGTCGCTGCCTCTCCCTGCTCGTAGTGCTGATCCAGACTCAGAAAGAGCTTCAGGTGTTGATTCGTGCCTCCGACTGCCCCGATGGAGCACATGCTTCCAAGCGCGAGCAGATAAAACGCTCTGCTTCGAAACACACTGCCCATCGGAGCAACCGTCGCCTCGTTGCGCTTCTCTACCACTCCGCGAGGCGAATCCTTTACGAAATAAGCCATCGGCAATGCGAGCACGATCATGATGATGCCAATCGTTCTCAATGAGCCTCGCCAGCCAAGCTCATCTGTCAGCCACTTTGAAAGCAGAGGCACCAGCGCGCCACCAACTCCGATGCCGAGATACGCAAAACCCATTGCCTTCCCGCGGGCTTTATTGAACCACCGCGATAGCAACACTTGATTTGGCAGCGGTCCTCCGCATACGTAGCCCACAGCATTGAACAAATAAAAGAGATAAAACATCCACAGCGCGGACATTCCGCTGAGCCCAATGACCGCGCTACCAGCCATCAGGATTCCAGCCATCATCAAACGACGAGGACCAAATCTATCGACAACCCAACCGGCAATGAACCCGAACAACGGACCAATAATAAGCTTGCTTAGAGCATTCCCGGATGTCACTTGAGTTCGCGACCAACCAAACTCCTTCACCATAAAATCGTAGTAGAGCGGAAGACCGTAAAGCGCCAGGCCGACCACCGAGAACAACGACAGAAAGCCGGTGATCGCGACTAGTACTTGCCCTGTCTTTGATTCTTCAGCGATAGTCATTGCGAAATTGTTACCGTTACCGGATTCGCATAGTCGTTCCACACCCGATCCAGCTCGGCCCGGTCGGGTGCACCATCGTAAACAACAAACCGATATCGCGAGACGTAGGACTTCCCTGGCTCAATTCTCCAATCTCCAGTTAACGACGGCGAGTAGCAGAAGAACGGTTGATCCGGATTTATCCTCATCGCCTGCGGCGCTCGGAAATTACTCGGATGATCAAGAATTGCAATGCCCGCTGGCTGGCCGTCGATCTTTCCACCGATGTGACACCAACGCGCGCGAGTACCGTGACCGTTGCTGCGGTCCTTACCTTCTGAAGTGAGAAACTCACAATTGTCTTTGGCCAGCCACTGTCGATGCCCTCGAAATCCAAGACCGCCGTAACGATATTCAGGCAAGATCAACGGGCTGTCGGTCGCCAGGTCCTGCGTTGAAACCAGATCAAACATAACAAACGGTTTCGAGCCCTGACCGACGTTGTAAACCGTAACAAGCCACTGTTCGTTAAGAACGGTGACCGGAGAAGGAGCACTAACGTCAAGGGAACGATTCCGCGATTTGAAGCCGGCGTGAACCGGCCCACTCCAGCTCTGATCTAATGCGACAAACTCGACCTTTCCGGTCCCGTCACCCACATTCCAAAAATCCGGGTGACGCCCCTGAAATTCAGTCTTAGTCCAGGCGAACCAGATTCCATGATGATGAAAATGATCGGGAGGATAATCGTCGGTCACGATGCGGCCGGATGGAGTAAAAACCGGATGAATGTAACCACCCTGGCGAAACACCGGTTTTATTGAGGAGCTGGGCAATTCGCCAGGGCCGCCCTGAAACGTAAGCGCTTTTCTGCCTGAAACGGTGACGGTCAAATGGTCGCCGTCGCGGATCGCCTGGGCGGCATTCGACGATCCATTCGTAATGCCGCCTTCAGGAGCCTCTTCAAGCCGGAACCGTTTTGTGGCGCTGGCCTTCAGTTCGGGCAGGACGAACGCTGCGGTCCCATCAGCATCGACCTGCACAGGAAACGCTTTTCCTGCGTCATCTCGCAGCACGTATGACTTGGCCTTCAGCGTCTTCGGGATGGCGAATCTAACGATACTCTCTCTACGATCAAGGTTCCCGGCAGCTACGGTCAGATAAGTAGTCTTGAATACTGGTTTGGAATCAAGCCGAGGAGCAGTCAAGAACAAGCTAACGAGCCCACAGCATGCGATCGAAGTCTTTTTCATGACTTTCACAGGATCTTTGCGAGCTGAACCTTTGCGAGCTTTGCGGCTTTGCGGCTTTGCTCGAACCTGAATCCAAATTCTACGGACTCGAAGTTATTGGTTCGCGCGCAAAGATGCAAAGTACACGCCAAGACGCCAAGAATATGAAACACTGAAACCAGATTCAAACAGAATCGGGAGCCCAGGCCACCGAACGTGTCCAGGCCAGGGCTCCCGAGCGGGTCAGTAGACGCATTACAGCGCCTAGAAGATGAACTTGATACCGAGCTGAATTCGACGCGGGTAGTTCGCTTGATTGGATTGAACCACCTGGCCGAATGTCGCCGACGTAGGTGCCGTTATCACGCCGTTGGTCGTTACACCCCCAGCCGGCGGACCTCCGAATTGAGTCGTATTCAAACTCCCGGTAGGGAATTGCGGATGATTGAAAGCATTCGTGGCTTCGAATCTCAACTGCAGCTTGGTCGTCTCGGTGATTGACGTATTCTTGACCAATGAAAGATCGAAATTATTGTATGCATCCCCGCGCAAGAAATCGAAACGCAACGGGAACGTACGGATGTTGTGATCCAGCTGGAATGAAGCGTCGCGATTGAAGCCAGTAGGATTTGTCAGCACCTTCGCGCAGGACGGATTCGTTTTGCAGGGATCATTGAAGTCAACCCAGACTGGTTGTCCGCTCGGATCGGTCACCACTGGACTGTTGGGCTTACTCGCGTCTCGCAACGCAACGAAGCCGCTGTTGTTGAACCATTTCTCAACTGTCTTCTTATCGAGCTTGATGTTCTTGAAGTCGCCGAGATAAGTGGCGTTGCCGAAAGCCAGCGGCGGACCGCTTTGATACGCGTATATACCTTGTACCTGCCATCCCGAGACGAGCTTGGAAACAACCGCACCTTTGTTGTTGAGGAAACCATGTCCGGCGCCGAAGGGCAGTTCGTAAATTCCGCTCACACTTAACCGATGAGGGAAGTCCTGGTCCGAGATGACCTCGGTCGGAAACTGATCATCCTGGTTGAGGAGCTCTGTCGACTGAGTGAATTTGGAATAAGTGTAAGTGACCCCGAGCGTAAAGCCCCTCGACAAACGCTTGTCGAGCCGAAGCTGCAGACCGTTATATGTCGACTCGCCTTCATACGTCGTGCTGTTCACCTGATCGAATGCCGGGAACGGGCGCATCAGTCTTTCCCTGGCGATGTTGGTGCCGGTGAAAGTGCCGCTCGCGCTCGCCGGCAGTAAGCCGCGAAGCGGGTTCGGTACGTTCGCAGTCAGATAGTTAAGCTTCGCCTGGTCGCGAGTCAGGCTGGTGCTGAGATATTTCTGAGGAGTGACATTGAGGTTTCGATTGATCTCGATGTTCGATCCTCGATTTCCAACATATGCTGCCTCGACCAGAAACCCACCCGGTAGCTCGCGCTGAACGCTGAACTGGAAGCGTTGATTGCGAGGAGCGAGCGGAGCCTGGTTGAAGTAGTTGATAGTCTGCCCGAGAAATGTCTGTTTCCCGGCCGCTGCACCAACGGGCTCCTGAATGCCGTTGGGGAACGGATTGGAGAGCGTTGCTATGAAATGCAATCCATTATCCTGAGTCGGAATGAACGGTGTGTTCTGACTGAACCCACTCTGGATTACATCACCGCGCCGCTGGCCAAGGAATCCATAGAAGAGGCCATAGCCACCGCGCACAACCGTCTTGCTGTTGATTTGATATGCAAATCCCAATCGCGGCATGAAGTTGTGCTTGGGAGTGTTGTAGAGGCCGCGATCATCTTCGGTGGCAAACAACAATCCGCCAGGGACCTGGAAATTAGTCACCTCGGGAGTCGCAGTCGCGGGATTGCCTTGCGAAGCCGCGAATGCCGCCGCAGCTTGCGCACTAACCGGTTGGATGTAGACGTTATCAAATCCGCTGACGCTGCGATTGTATCTCTCGGTCAACGGAGTCTCGTATTCGTATCGAAGCCCCAGGTTCAGCGTCAGGTTCGGAGTAACCTTCCAGTCGTCCTGAAAGTAGAGACCAGAGGTGGTCGACTGCTCGGCATAATCCGCCAGTCGTGCCACATAGCTATTGGTCGTTGTTGGCAAGCCCAGAAGGAACGCTGCGAACGACTGTCCCAAACTCCCGGGAGCGGTCGCGGAATTGTCCAGCGGTCCGCGTGTCCAGGTCGAATCGAAATTGAAGCGCCCGGTCACATCGTTAATTGCAAATGAGTCGGTCTCACGATAGCCGCGAAACTCATACCCCGCTTTCAACGAGTGCGCGCCTAATGCTTTGTTGAGCGTGACAATCGCGGAATGAAGATCGTTGGGCCTGAACTCCTCGTTCTGCCTTGTGCCCTGATAACCGGTTATGTCAATAGCCGGGAACCGCCTCTTATCCTCCGGTATCGAGTTGTTATAAGAGGCTGGGAAGCCGACCGACGTGAGATCAAATCCGTGATTTTCCGGATTGGCTACCGTTGCTCTGATAAAGCGATTGTAGCCGTACCTGAGATTCAATACTGTGGTTGGATTGATGCTCCATACTTCATCGATCGCTCCTTGCCGTGAGCGGAAGTAGAAAAATTCGCCGGTCGCAAGGTTGTGAAAGTAATTATTGTAATCGCTTTCACGGTCATACCAGCTCGCGCGACCAAATAGACGATGCTTGTCCCCGATGCTCTGATCGACGCGAATCGTGTTGGTGGAGTACTTGGCACGTTCTTTCAGGTTTGGCTGCAGGAAGTTATTGGTGCCGTCGGCCGCGCCGGCGGAGGTAGGCTGTGGCCAGTAGTTTTCAACCAGCGCCTTTGCAACCGGGTCGATCAAGTTTGACGGGATAATGTTGTTGGGAAAAGGATCTTGCTGGAACCGACCGCCGGCCACTGCCTTGCGAGTGAACGGGTTGTAAATTTGATACGCAGGGCCGAGTTTCAACAGTTCCGAAAAATCGCCCTTCAGCATCGCCGCAGACGCGGTAGTTGGCGTGCCATTATTTCTCGGTCTGGCGTCTCTAATTCCTTCATATGCCCAAAAGAAAAAGGTCTTATTGCGGCCATTGTAAACCTTCGGGATCCAAACCGGACCGCCGAGCGATCCTCCCCAACGATTCGAGAACGAATCAGGCCTGCCTTGCTTGGTGGCATTGCCGAAGAAATCATTGGCAGTGATGCCGGCAGGCTCCTCCCAAAAATACGCCGAACCGTGAAATGAGTTGGTGCCGGACTTGATTCCTATGCTGGTAACCCCTCCTTCGGTATTTCCGAACTGCGCGTCAAACGTCGCGGTCTGAACTTTGAATTCCTGGATGGCATCAGTCGGCGGCACGTATGAAGCAATCACTTCGAAGGCGTTGGCGGTAGCGGTGCTGGGTACTCCGTCAATCGTAAGATCGCTTCTGTTTGCTCGCGTACCATCCACTGTGTAACCGACGATGTGGGTAGGCTCGAATGGACGATCGAGACGTGGGTCACGAGCGAATGACGCACCGGGAGACAGTGCGATCAAGGTGTAAGGATCTCCGTGAACCAGAGGAAGCTCGGCCACTCGCCTCGAGTCGACCGCTTGTCCCAATGAGGCCGTCGCCGTCTCGAGCGGAAGGCCCGTGGCCGTCACATTCACTGACTCCTCTGCGCCACCCGTCTCCAGCGAAATGTTGACGTCAAGTGTTTCACCAATGCGAAGCTCGACGCCATCGCGGACATACTTCTTGAATCCGCGGGCTTCAACGACCAGCTGGTATGTTCCGGGAACGAGGTAAGGAGCGCGAAAATAACCCGCCTCGTTTGTTGCCATTGATATGCTTGTGCCACGCGCCAGGTTATTCACTTTCACAGGAGCGTCGGCGATAACTGCCTGATTGACGTCTCTAACGGTTCCGGATATTGACCCACGGGCCTCCTGCCCGAAGACGAGGGCGGGAGGACACAGCAGGGTCAGCAGGAGTGCCGTTGAGAAAAAGACCTGAGATGCTTTCCTCGGTTTGCGGTTCATTGTTCTCCTCCAATTGAGCCTTGAAGACCGAGTCGCATCGATCTCGTTCTTCAATCCGTGACTAGCCGATCGACGCTGTTCCAAGCGAGTCGATCAACAAGCGAGCAGGATGGTAAAGACGCGAGAAGTGCCGGCGAAGCGAAGATCTGCCTCAGCTTGTGGCTGAGGCCCGTCTTGCTCGAGGCGCCGGTCAATCGAACTCGCGTAATTGAATTGAATTTATATCGCCAATCAGATAAGTGGCGTCGAACAGTCATTGGTCTGACCAGTCCAGCTTGGCGCGCCGCTTCTAAGATTACAGTTCTCACTGGTGTAAGACTCATTTGACCTTGGCAGGGATTATCAGAGCTTCTAGTGCGTTCCAGCGGCGCCCATTCTCTAATAGACGCCGCAACGTGTCAAGCTCTTTTATGACCAATTTAAGGGCACAAGCCCTGACGGTAAGACCAATCGGCTATTCATCCATCTGCGTTAATCTGCGTAATCTGCGGATCAGGAGTTTCTGCAGACTTAAAAACTGCCTGTCCGCAGATTACCCTGATGAACGCAGATTAAGCCCAGAAGAAAATGCAGTTATTTAGAAATTGAACGCATCTATATTGCTTTTATTGAAGATAAATGGCGCGCCAAGACGAACCTCGTCATTCTGCACCTCGATCTTTCCGAGCCTTCCAGCGGAAACCGTCTGATCTCCTCGCTTCAACTGCCCGCCCGCAAGCGCTCGCGACGCGTACACGGATAGATAACCCAGATCAAGCGTGTTCCAGAGCACTATGCTCTCGATGACCCCATTGTGAACATACGGTTTGCACATGTTCGGAAGAGACAGCCCGGTTACCTTCACATCCGTTCGACCAGACTGCTTCACTGCTTCTGCCGCGCCAGGCACAGCCGGAGCCGCAATCGCCATTATCAGCTTCACATTCGGATATACCTTCAATAAGGTCTGCGTTTCGCTAAATGCACGGTCGCGATCACCGTCGCTGGGCTGAATCGCTACGAGCTTCATCGCAGGATACTTTTCTGCAAGCCGGGCTTTGATGTGTTTTATCCATTCGTTTTGGTTGGCCGCGCTCAGGCTCGCAGTGACGATTGCGAACTCGCCCTGGCTGTTGAGTATTCTCGCGGCCTCGTCCGTTAACGTATAACCAATGCCTTGAGGTGTAGCTTGATTTATGAAGAAGTCTCGCGCGTCTTTTTGAGCATCCGCATCCCAGGTGACGACCTTGATTCCCCGCTCGCGGGCTTTGTGCAGAACGGTTGATACAGCGACTTCATTCTCGACGCTCACCGCAATGACATCTACTCCGCTGGTAATCCATGCTTCGATTACTTCGTTCTGTTTTGCAGGATCGAGATCGGTTGGGCCATCCCACACCAGCTCAACTCCGAGTTCTTTGGCGGCCTCCTCGGCGCCCTTGCGGCAGCTTATGAAATACGGATCACCTTTCGCTTTCGGCATCATTGCGATGACGGTTTTGTGGGTGCCGGTGGGTTGACCACTCGAACCTGCACTGGCAGTCTCGCGCCGTAGTGAACCAACCAGATACCAGTTGCTTCCGGCTACTATTAAGGCTCCGAGTATAATGACCGCGCTCAAGACCGCGACTTGAGAGTTCTTCACCTGGATCTCCTCTGAATCAATCTGCACCTGAGCCCGAGCTCCAGCTCGAGACGATATTCGATCTGCGAGTATCGTAGCCAACAGCAGAGCTCCCGTCAGAATTCCGGTTAACTCTGCGGGCTGCGAGCTCAAGCGCAAACCGTTTTGTAGAATCACAATTGCGAACAGACCAATCACCGTGCCTAAAACCGTGCCGCGTCCGCCAAATATTGAAGCCCCGCCGAGGACGACTGCAGTTATTGCCATCAACTCGTATCCAGTCCCAGCGTCCGACTTCGCCTGACCGAGATGCGCTACATAAATGACCGCTGCAAGGCTGGCTGAAAACCCTGACCACATGTAAACAAGCCCCACTCGACGCGCCACCGGCAGCCCAGCATATCGGGCGCCATCGGCTGAGAAACCAATTGCATACAGGCTTCTACCTAATGCCGTGCGGTGTAATTGCCACGCCAAGCCGACTATCGCAACCGCAAGCACAAACAACTGAGGCGGTATCGCACCTGCTACATAACCTTGACCAAGGAATAAGAACGAAGACGGAAAACCTGAGTAATCATCAATGCCGCGAGTCAATCCCTCAGCAATGCCGCGAAACAGAGAGAATGTTCCAAGCGTGACAATAAGAGGCGGATAGTTCAGCCTCGCAATCATGAATGCGTTCAATGCGCCGCCAATCATACCGACACATAGCGTCACCGCGATTGCGAATGCGATAGGTAAGTGCGCATCCCTCCACAAACTGCCGAGTACAATCGCAGACAGTCCCATCATTGATCCAACGGACAGATCGATGCCGCCGGTGATAATCACCGGTGTCAGCGCCAGCGCCAGCAATCCAAGCTCGACCGACAGCCTGGCGACCTCGAATGCGTTTCCCGCTGTCCAGAAGTTAGTCCCGGTCACCCTGAATATGCCGCACTCCACCGCCAACACGATCAGCAGCATCCACTCTTTGTTGGGAAAGAGACGCGCTCGAAGCGGCGGGACCAGTAGCAGACTCACTTGCTCCTCTCTGTTGCGAAGCGGAAACCGGCGACCCGCAGTTTCTCAAGACTCGCAAAAGCGCTGTCTGACGCCAGCGCCGACAAAATGATTGCGCCCTGAATTGCTTTCTCCCAAAACGGATTTATCCCGAGAAAGGTCAGCGCAGTTCCTATTGTGCCCAGCAATGCTACCCCGATCAGAGTTCCAATCAACGTTCCGCGTCCACCGGTGATCGCCACGCCTCCAACGACTACCGCAGCAATCGCTTTCAACTCGAGGCCGATTCCGGGATTACCCGGCACAACTGAAAAACGGATCGCATTCAGATACGCTGCAAACCCGGTCAATTCACCCATCAAGATGAACACTCCCAAAACAACTTTGGTTGAATCGATCCCGGCGAGCCGCGTTGCTTCTGCATCTGAGCCGACCGCATAAACAGCGCGTCCAGCGCGAAGCATTCTCAAGGCCCATGCGAAGATGCAAAAGGTGATCAATGCAGCCACTGCGATTACCAATTGGCCGCTGCCCTGGCCCAGACCTAACCATTGGAAGTCCGCTGGAAGGTTCTGCACCCAGGCTCCTTCAGTGATCCACCGCAATCCATCGCGCAGGCCGACCATTGCCGCCAGAGTCACAATAATCGAAGGCAACCGCAGCCATCCCACCAATGCGCCGTTAATCCCACCCAGCGCTGCGCCGCCAAGCACAACGCAGGGAAGCACCAGGGGAACAGGAACTCCGATCGTCGCAAGCCATCCAGATGCGATGCTGCAAACCGCGAACTGAGATCCAACAGACACGTCGATCTCTCCCGCAAGAATGACCATCGTCATTCCGATCGCAACAATCAGAGTCGCGATGTTGTTTAAGGCGAGGTCTCTAAGATTGTTTAAGCTGAAAAATGATGGAGCCGCGACGGCAAGCACCAACAACACAGCCGCCAGAGCCGCGGCGGATGAGAATTCACGTTTGTAGCGCCCACTTTGCATTCCGTACGGTCACCGTTGCCCAAGGGAGAACTGCGGGTCCTGGTGTCCAAGCGCGATCGATAACAATCGCTCCTGGGTTGCATCCGCGCGATCCAACTCGCCGCAGATGGTCCCGTTTCTCATCACCGCTATGCGATTGCTCATTCCGAGTATTTCCGGAAGCTCAGAGGAGATCATCAGTATCGCCATACCCTGTTCCACAAGTTCCATCATCAATTCATGGATCTCCGCTTTGGCGCCGACATCGATACCCTGAGTCGGCTCATCCAGAATTAATAACTTAGGATCTGTTGCAAGCCATCGACTGAGCGCGACTTTTTGTTGGTTGCCTCCGGACAAAGTCGATACCGGTGAGAACGCGGCGGGAGTTTTTATTCCGAAGCGTCGAATATAACTGCTTGCGATTTGTCGCTCGGCACCAAAATCAAGTCCGGAAAACATCTGCCCAACGATCTTCGGTTGGTCGCTCTTAAGCTCCGTTCCAAGCGAGGCCAGTGTGATGTTATCTGTAATCGATAACTCTGCAATAACTCCATGTTTCCTGCGATCTTCAGGCAGATATGCGATACCGTGTCGAATCGCCATTTCGGGGCTGGCGATTGTTACAGGTCGACCAGCAACTAGAATCTCACCTTGATCCGCTGGAGTTAGTCCAAAAATCGTTCTCGCAAGTTCCGTTCTTCCGGCTCCGACCAGTCCCGCAAGCCCGACGATCTCTCCCTTGCGTACCACCAGATCAATATTGTTTATGCCTGATCGGCTGCATCCGACTTTTCGTAACTCGAGCGCAGTCTCTCCCGCTTCAACTGCGCGTTTAGGGAAAATAGATGACAGTTCGCGACCTACCATTAACGTGATCAGCTCTGCTTTAGTGACGTCCTGCATTGAGCGGGTCTCGATCGTGCGACCGTCACGAAGCACGGTCACCCGATCAGCAATCTCCAGTACCTCATCGAGACGGTGGGAGATGTAGATAATTCCGACTCCCGCTGATCTAAGTCGCGAGACCACCGCGAACAGTTTTTGGATTTCATCGTCGGACAGAGAGGCCGTCGGCTCATCCATCACAATGACACGAGCGTCCGCGCCAATTGACTTCGCGATCTCCACCATCTGTTGCTGAGGCATCGGCAAATCAGAAGCCGTGGTATCTGGATTTATCTCGGCGCCAATTTTCGCGAGCAGGTCGACGGCGTGACAACGCATTTTGCTCCAGGAGACCCGCTTCCATAAGTTCGCGCCCTCTAGTCCAAACGCGAGATTCTCAGCAACGCTCAGATCGGGAAAGAGCGCAGGTTGTTGATAAATCGCCGCAATGCCATTGGCCTTGGCGTGCGCCGGTGAGTTGTCAACGATGTGTTTGCCGTACAGTTCAATCTGCCCGGCGTCGGCTTCAATTGCTCCGGTAATGATTCGAATGAGGGTTGACTTGCCGGCGCCGTTTTCTCCAACGAGGGCATGCACCTCACCGGCACGCAATTCAAACGAAGCGTCGCGCAACGCCTGCACGCCGTCGTAAGATTTGGATAAACCAGTTAGTCGAAGTAAAACAGAATCACGCATTAGATTTTCCGAGATCTGCTCTGCGAAGCTCTGTGTGCTCTGCGCCTCTGCGCCTCTGCGGTGAAGCCTACCGCAGGGAGGAATCACGGCAGAAGCGCAGAAATCGCGGAGGTAACGCAGAGAATTCCGGACAGTTACTGGAGCCGATGCCGCAACAGCTCAATCTTCTTCTATTGATACCGACTTTCCATCTCCTGGTATCGCTTCGCGGTTTCTTCCCAACCGTGTGATGGAATTGGCTGATATTCCTTTATCTGGGAATGCTCGCCCACATAATTCCGTGCTCCCGCTAGGGATTCAAATCTACCGGCGGCAATCGCCTGAACAAGCACATTACCGGTCACGGTCGCTTCTACAGGACCGGCTTTTACCGGCAGACCGGTCGCGGTGGCGGTCGCCTGGTTTAGATAATCATTGCGGCTTCCACCTCCGACAATATGAATACCCCGGATCTTGCGTCCGGTCAGCGATTCAATCGTCCGGATCACTGATGCGTATCGAAGAGCCAATGAGTCGAGAACTGTCTTGGCAACAGTAGCCGCATTTTGACAGCTGAAATCAACCGTGCATTCGTCTTCACTCAGTTGTGTCGATATGGCCTTAATCATCGAGCGCGGATTAAACAACCTCGGGTCATCCGGGAAAATGATCGCGGCGCTGGTTTTTATCGACGCTACTTCGTTCAATAACGATTCGTAATCCACAGTGCTTCCGTTTTGAGCCCATTCGTTTCTACACGATTCCAGAATCCAGAGGCCCATAACATTCTTCAGAAATCTGAACGATCCGAAAGCACCGCCCTCGTTTGTGAAGTTGAATCCTGCAGTCTGACTGTTTATGAGTGGGCTTTCTCCCTCAATTCCTACGAGAGACCAGGTTCCAGACGAGATGAATGCCCAATCGTCTTCAATCGCAGTACCGGCGACCGCACTGGCAGTGTCGTGCGTCGCAGTTGCGGTTACTCGCACATCTTCAAGACTGAGTTCCCGGCGAAGCGAGCGTGTCACCAGCCCTAAGTCACTACCTGCAGGTACAACTTCGCAACATAGCCTCGTTGGCAATCCCAGGCGCTCCATCAATTCGTGATCCCAGTTACGGTTCGTTGCATTCAGCATCTGCGTAGTGGTCGCATTGGTGTATTCGGAGACTGCCGTTCCGGTGAGAAACAGATTCACCAAATCGGCGATCATCAACATTCGAGAAGCACGGTCAGGTATGCCACCCTCACGTTCACTCTGGGCATAAAGCTGAAAAAGGGTGTTGATTTGTAGAAACTGTATTCCAGTGCGCTGGAATATCTCTTCGCGAGAGACTTTTGTGAACACACGCTCCATGACACCCTGTGTGCGCTCATCGCGATAGCAGACAGGATTCGCGATCAGCGTGCCCGTGGAATCTGTCAATCCATAGTCAACTCCCCAGCTATCGACACCGATGCTGCAAATGCGCCGGCCAAGATTTTTCGCTCGATTTCCACAGGCTGATAGCCCGTTCCTTATTTCATCAACGATCTTGGGAAAGTCCCATCTGAGGTGCCCGTCAACGTACCTGGGAGGATAGCTGAATCTCCGAAGCTCCTCGAAACTGAATCGTTCCGCTGAGAGATCAGCTAAGAAAACGCGCCCGCTTCCTGCGCCAAGATCGACTGCAATATATAGAGGATCATCGGTCACAGCGGGCTCATGATTTTGGTTAGAATCCGTGATGCTTCAAAAACACGTCTGCATCAGTGCTCGAGAAGAATACAAGACGCACCTCTTCTAACGTTGCGTCCTGCGAAAGGAACGCAGCAATTGCTTTCGACGATACAAGCGCTGCCTCGTGGCGCGGGTATCCGAACGCGCCGGTCGAAATCGACGGAAACGCGATGGTTTTTAGGCCGTGCTCAATCGCAAGCGTCAGACAATTCCGATAACACGCTGCTAACAATTCTGCATCTGCATCTCCAGCTTGTCCTTTGATCGGTCCAACAGTGTGGATGACATATCGCGCCGCAAGCCTCCCGCCGCCTGTTATGACAGCCTCACCGGTTGGTAGCCCATTTGGGAAACGCGTGCGCCGGATCTCCTTGCACTCAGTCAGAATCTGCGGGCCGCCTGCGCGATGGATAGCTCCATCAACCCCGCCTCCACCCATCAGCGATGAGTTCGCAGCATTTACAATTGCATCTACGCTTTGCTGTGAAATGTCCCCCACAAGCATGATGACTCTGCCGTCGCAAAAAGATTGCTCAATTGAAGTACTCATCTTTACATCTCGCTACTGTTCTGCCTCGAAGCTGTAGGATCCGGATTGCACAAGAAAGACAGCGGTACCGCCTTCCATTCGCAGGAACTTTATTCCCGCGGCCGAGTCCGCAGCCTTTCCGCTCTCCTTAACAGTCCTGGGATCCCTGGCAGGGACATAAACCGTCGCTGTCGTGTTTGCCGGGACTGCTACATCTATCTTTAGTTTGTCGCCAGTAATGCTCCATCCGGATTGTATCTTTCCACGAATCGAGTTGTAGGAGCCTTTTGCCCATTTCAAACCGTCGCCCGGTTGCGGCCGGATCACAAAATGCTCATACGCCGGATGGGTGTCATCGTTGTTGATTCCAAGTATCACTCGATACATCCACTCACCCACAGCTCCGATAGCGTAATGATTGAATGAGTTCATTCCTTTATTCTGAAACCCGCGACCTTTTACGTAGCCATCCCATCTTTCCCAGATCGTAGTCGCGCCATTTTCAATCGAATATCCCCACGACGGAAACGTGTGATTGTTGATCAATTTGTAAGCGACATCATTATGACCGGAGTCCGTAAGCTCGAGCATCATTCGATAGGTCGAGTGGAAACCTGTGGACATGTGTCCTTTGTATCGATCAATACCTTCGAGCATGTATTTCACTACCAGCGGGCGGATCTTTTCCGGCAGCAGATCGAAATGCAACGCAATCGCATAGCCCGCCTGCGTGTCTCCTTGAATTCGCCCATCTTCGGCAACATAGGCCTTATTGAAAGCTTGCTTGATATCCTCAAATAACTGCCGATAGTGCTGCGCCTCGTCCTTCTTACCGAGCACTGTTGCCATACGCGAAATCAGGTCCGCTGCATAAGCGAACATCATTGTGGCGAAAATTTCCTTCGGCACCTGGCCGCCTTTTTTCGGAAAGCCTTCATAGATAAACGTATCTGAGTTCAGCCAGTCGCCGTAGTCGTTACCGCGTTTGTTCTTCCAAAGCAGCTCAGGATTGTTGGTTCTGATGAACTCGACCCAGCGTTTTCCGGACTCAAAACTCTCAGCGAGGATGCGCCTGTCGCCGTATTGTTGCCAAACGCGCCACGGCACAACTATTCCTGCATCACCCCAACCCGGAACGCCGGTGAAGATTTTGTCCTTTCCAAATGGATGTGGGGAAAAATCGGCGAAGCGCCCATCAGTAGCTTGAGCATCTCTGACGTCTCGCATCCACTTGGTAAAGAACGCCGCCATGTCCATATTGAAGATGCCGGTCCCGACAAAGATCTGAATATCACCCATCCATCCTTGCCGTTCGTCACGTTGCGGGCAGTCGTTTGGGATGCTGAGCATATTGCCGCGCTGCGTCCAGAAAATGTTCTGCCAGAGTTTATTTAGAGTCTGGTCGGAGGCCTCAAAAGTTCCGACTTCAGACATTGCTGAATGAAATACGCGTCCGAGGATGGCATCGGCGCTGGGTTTGGATTGGAGACCGGTGACTTCGACATACCGGAAACCGTGATAAGTGAAATGCGGTTCGAAGGTTTCTATCCCGCGCCCGTGGAATGTGTAGGTATCTGTCTGTCGAGCAGTTCGCAGATTATCGGTATAAATGGTTCCGTCATCGCTCAGCATTTCAGCGTGGCGGATCGTCACGATGGTACCAGTCTGGCTTTGAGCCTTCAGCCTGCACCACCCAACCATGTTTTGCCCCATGTCAAAGACAAAAACATTTGGCTTTGGTTCGGTCAAAGAAATCGGTTTGATCTCCCGAGTAATGCGGATGGGTTCATTGGGCTGGGCTGTCAGGATCGTACGTACTTCGGGCGCGACGTCGGCTATGGTCCAGGTCTTGTCACCGAAGCCTGATGAATCCCAGCCGGGCATCTCGCGCCGCGCATCATAGGATTCGCCATCGAGGATATCTGACCGCGTAATCGGTCCTTCGCGACTCGTTCGCCACGTTCCATCGGACACGACCCGTTCTGTCTTTCCGTCAGCGAGCTCGATTTCCAGTTGAGCCAAGAAACGCGGATGATTGCCGTAGATATTTCGAGGCTTCTTCACCAGGGATTGGGCCAATCCCAGGCTGCCGGCATACCATCCGTCTCCGAGCAGGGCGCCAATTGCGTTTGATCCGGCTTTAAGAAGATTGGTTACATCGTAAGCCTGATACTGAGTGCGGCTGTGGTAGTCGGTGAACTCAGGAGCCAGCAATTGATCGCCTACTCGTTGGCCGTTTATGTGCAGCTCATAAACGCCCAAAGCTGACGCGTACACGACCGCGCGCTTCGGTTTCGATGAGACCTTAAACTCTCGCCGAAGCATTGTGGCAGCAATGTTTTCGACAGAGGGGAGTTTGTCACCGATCCATTTTGCGGACCAATCAGTGGATTCCAACAGACCCATCGTCCATTGAGCAGGCTTGCTCCAGCTCGACACTTTGCCGGTCTGATCCCACACGCGAACTTTCCAGAAGACCTGTTGGCGTGATTGAAGGGGCCTGCCTTTGTACTCGATTTGAATCGTTTCCTTCGAGGTGACTTTGTCTGTGTCCCAAAGATCACCCTTGTTGGTGGCAAGGTTTGCTGGGGTGGTCGCGACCAGGATTTGGTAGGCGGTCTGGCTCGCACCGCGCTCACCGCTCTCGAGTCTCCAGCTTAGCCGAGGCTGGCGAACATCGATGCAAAGAGGGTCCACCAGGTATTCACATCTGAGCATCGACGCGGTGGTGCTCTGGTCTTGCTGACTGAACACACTCGATTCCGAAGCGATCGCTATCGAGCCGATGATTAGCAGAGTAACGATACGTTTCATCCGTTTCCTGTTCTCTCGAAGACAAATCACAAATGAATTTCAATAATGACTCAACTGATCTGCCGACGAGATTTCCTTTTTTTGGCTGGCGCTACCGTAGAAACATTGCCAACTTAAGTTTCAGTTCACGAATTCCTTCCACTGCCAACCGCGCCATAACCTCCGCCCCGAGTGGCGAAAAATGAGTGTTATCTTCGATCCCCTGAGGATAGTTTGCATTCTCGTTTGGTTTAAGCTGGAGAAACAGTTTTCTTGATTCTTCCGGGCCGTATTGGATCAGTACCTTTTCGCTCTTTAGATGCATGTCGATCAACGTCACTCTATGCTCCGAAGCTACCGCTCGAACGATATCCGGGTACTGACCGTGGCTATCCTGAAACTTGCCATCTTTGTCAAAACGCCTCCGCATCACCGGCGTGAGTAACACCGGGTTCGCTTGCTTCTCACGTACTTCCGTTACGAACCTTATCAGATTGCGTCGATATTCTTCCGGCGGCGTGTATCGGTCGGTCCGGTCCTTAGCCGCGTCACATTGTGACCAAATTCGATAAAAACAAAATCACCCTTCGTGAGCTTATCAATGATTCCCTGCCAGAGCTTCTCTTCGATAAACGTTCGCGTGCTTCTCCCATTCCTGGCGTGATTTTCGATCCTCACCTTGCCAGGCTTAAAGAACTGTTGAAGTGCCTCGCCCCAGCCTGTCTCGGGTCTTTTCTCAGGAAGCTTCTCCGCCATCGTCGAGTCCCCGGCGAGGTAGACTGTGATGGGCTGTTCAGCAGACCCTGCCGCAGATGACAGAAGAATCATCGTGCAAATCGCAACAAATCTCATAAACACGCTCTACACTATTCCAGCAGCGATACTCGCTTGTGCGGGCCGCTCATCCTGCTTAAAGCGTCGATAGCCGCTGGCTCGATAAGCCGCGATCGGATCAATCGCACCGCCGGATCGTTCCCTCGCTCTCGCCAGGATCGGACTAACATCAGTGGTAAAAGCTGACTTCAACACCGTCAACGCCATCAACGGATCGCATTTCTCTTGCGCTTCGGACAGAGCAGCTCGATCGATCAAATGCGCCTGGACATAAGCTCGGGTCAACTCGGCCGCGCTTACCATCAACGACTCGATAGGATCAGTAACGTTATGCGATTGATCCAGCATGTACGCCGGATCAAAACCAGCTGTCTGACTCAGCTCTGCATCGACCAGCTCATTGAAAATCAAGAATAATTGAAACGGCTTGATTGAACCCGCATCCAGATCATCATCACCATACTTGCTGTCGTTGAAATGAAAACCCGCAAGTTTGCCGAATTGAATGAGCCGCGACACGATCATTTCGATATTGACGTTCGGAGCGTGATGTCCCAGATCTACCAGACAAAATGCCTTCGGTCCGAGCTGGCTTGCACAGTAGTAGCTGGTGCCCCAGTCGTTGATCACTGTCGAGTAAAACGCCGGCTCATAAAACTTGTGCTCGAGAAAAACTCGCCAGTCGTCGGGCAACGCGTCATATATTTCACTAACGCTTCCCAGGTATCGCTCCAGCGCGCGACGGAAATGCATTTGACCCGGAAAATTTCCGCCGTCACCGACCCAAACCGAGTGCGCTTTAGACCCAAGCACCTTGCCGATTTCGATACATTCGATGTTGTGTTCGACCGCTTGACGCCTCACCTCAGCGTCTGGGTGAGTAAGACTTCCAAACTTATAAGAGAGCGGCTGCCCCGGTTGATCCTGGAACGTATTCGAGTTCATCGCATCGAATGCGAGGCCTCGTGACCGAGCAAACTCGCGAAGATCGTTCGGATCATCGGGCTTGTCCCAGGGTATATGCAAAGAGACCGCAGGAGTACACCTCACCAGCTTGAAAATCGTTGCGCAGTCCTCGATCTTCTCGTAGATATCGCGAGGCTCGCCGGGTCCCGGGAATCGCGCAAAACGGGTTCCTCCGGTTCCCACTCCCCAGGACGGAACGGCAACGCGAAACGATTGAGCTTTGGTAACAAGATCTTCTATGTCCAGCTCTCTGCGCTTCAGCACGTGAGCGAGATGATCGAAGTCTTCGTTGATCCATTTCTTCATCTTCGCGTTTTGTTCATTTATCAAGGTATCTTCGATCTCAAACCGATTGGACATAAATGCCTCCGTTTGCCAGTTCGTAGTACCGCGCGTTTAGCGTTCAGCGTTTGTCCTTTACAGTTCAGCGTTCGAGGTTCAGCGTTCAACGTTTTCGGTTCGGTTTGCAGAGTTCAACATTCTCAATCTTCAATGCAACACCCCGAACATCGAACGCTAGGCGCTAAACGAAAAACCTCATATGCGGTGAACAAACCGTAGCTACCTCAAAAAGCCGTCTTGCAGTCCGCCATCAACCGGGAGCACATGCCCGGTAGTCTTCGAGAGCCGTCGTGATAACAGAAGAAAAATCGCCTCGGCTTGATTCTCAGGCACAATCGCGCTCTGGGTCAGAGATCGCGCCGCATAAAAATCTGCCAGTTTGTCCCGAAGCGCTTCGGTTGGTTCATCATCGCCGAATTGCACGTCGTACTTTGCCAGTGAAGCAATCACTCGCTCGCGCGGAAACATCGTGCTGCCCGCAACCACTGTCGCAGGAGCTACTGCGTTAACGCGAACGAGCGGTGCCATCTCGACCGCAAGCTCACGCACAAGATGGTTAGCAGCCGCCTTGCTCGTGTCGTAAGCAACGCTACCTTTCTTGGCGACGATTGCGTTCGCGCTGGTGGTTAACACGACGTTCGCCTTCAGCCCCTGGCGCTTGAAAATCCTAAACGCCTCATCAGCAGCGATATGTGCTCCGATCACATTAATACCAAAAGTCTTCGCCCATTGTTTGTCGTCGATTTGGCCATTCTGATCGGGTGCAATGAATACCCCTGCCGTGATGACAAGCCCATCCAAACCGCCATATGCGAGAACAGCCTCATCAAGCATTCGGGCGACGCTCTCGCGTTGTGTGATATCACACACGAGTCCGATCGCCGGTCCGCAATTACTGATTCCGGAACCCGCGAGGCCAATACCTTCACCCTGAGTCGCGATGATCTCGCTGGCGGTCGCCTGCGCGGCCGCTTCGTCGACATCTACGCACACCAGGTGCGCACCTTCCGCGGCCAGGCGGTGACCTGTTGCCTTCCCAATGCCATTACCGGACCCGACAACCGCGATAATCTGTCTGTCGAGTTCTTTCTCTGGCGGCAAGCGCTTCAGCTTCGCGTCCTCGAGGCTCCAGTACTCGATGTCGAACGCCTCCTGCTCATCCATCGCCTCGTAGCTATCGATCGCCTCAGCTCCCCGCATCACTTGAATCGCGCAGTTGTAAAACTCGGCGGTCACTCTCGATTCACTCTTATTTTTTCCCCAGGCGATCATCCCGAGACCTGGAATCAAAACTACAGTCGGATTGGCATCCCGCATCTGAGGGGAATCGGGCTTTTTGCAGCGTTCATAATATGCGATGTAGTCACGACGATAGAGATCCAGTCCTTCATCAAGTGAAAGCTTAAGACCCTCAATGTCCAACGTGCGCGGGTCCCAATCGACAAACAGTGGTTTTATCTTTGTGCGCAGAAAGTGATCCGGGCACGAGGTCCCAAGACTCGAGAGGCGTGGGCCGTCGACGCTGTTCACGAATTGCAGAGTTGTTTCGTCGGTCTGGATGGTCGCGACGCCTCGCTTGCTTGTCGAGAGTCGTCCACGCAACCACGGAAGCACTTCGATTAAGATCATCCGGCGATCGGCATCTGAGATATCGCGATGACGTTGTCCTCCAAACGTCTTGTCTCCGCGGTCGTGCGACTCAATATAAGATGCGGCGCGTTCGATTATCTCGAGAGCTGTCTCGTAGCATGTTTTGTCGTCGTTACTCCAGGAACTCATGCCGTGGTGTCCAAGCAGAACACCCTTGGCCTGCGGGTGATCGTGTATAAGCGTTTCGATCTGCAGACCTAATTCAAAACCTGGCCGCTGCCACGGAACGTAAATTACGTCTTCTCCGTAAATCTTCCGGCACAATTCTTCCTGATTGGCGGATGCGGCAATCGCTATCACCGCGTTTGGATGCAGATGATCTATGTGCTTGAACGGAACGAAAGTATGAAGAGGAGTATCTATCGAGCACGCGCGCGGATTGAGACCGAAAACGCAATGACTATACATCGAGTACATTGCATCTTCGATCGCGGTCTTTGGTCCGCGTTCCGGTTCGGCGAGATAAAGCGACTTCATGGCGCGGACCTTATCAAGGTAAAGCGAGGCGAAACTATCGCGCGTCGCAGTCCTGAGATCGCCACCCGATCCTTTTATCCACAGGACCTCTACATTGTTGCGAGTAAGCGGATCGACTTCGATGAGCTTTGAAGATGTGTTTCCTCCGCCGGTGTTTGTGAGGGTCAGGTCCTCGCCAAGTTTATTCGAACGATAGACGAGGAGATCACGATCGGACAGCGATTTGGCGACACTTTCATCCCAGAGATAACGAACGTGTTTAAATGATTTCTCGTTGCTCATTGTTCGATGTAGCGTAGACTGTCTAGTCTGCGCACGATGTTTCTATGCTTACGAGTGTCAGATGCGCAGACTGGACAGTCTACGCTACATCTCTACTGATTCACGCCACTTGCCAGGAAACCGCCATCAACCACCAGGATCTCACCAGTAACAAAACTCGCGGCGTCAGAAGAGAGAAACACCGCTGCGCCGGCTAATTCCTCCACTTTACCGAAACGATTCATTGGAGTGCGCAATAAAAACTCGCGGCCGCGCTCGCTTTCCAAAAGCTTCTCGTTGAGAGGCGTGCGGAAGACACCGGGTGCAATCGCATTTACGCAAACACCACGGTTCGCCCATTCGATCGCCAATGATTTTGTTAGCGAAGCTACTGCCGCCTTGCTCGCTGAATAGGCGGCTACCTCAAACAAAGAAACAAATGTTGAAAGCGATGCGATGTTTACGATACGGCCGTAACCGCGGTCAATCATGTGCCGGCCAAAAACCTGACATGCCCTCAAGGTTCCGGATAAGTTTGTATCAATAATTGCGTCCCAGTCTTCTTCGGGAAAGTCCAGGGTCGGCGCCCGTCTTGTGCGGCCTGCGCAATTGATCAGTATGTCGACTTTTCCGAATTCACCGACGGCTGCGTTCAACAGACGCTCGATCGACTCGCGGTCCGCTACATCCGATGTGACACGAATAGTCCTGCGCCCCCGTCCTTCAATTTCGGCGGCAGCTGCATCAACCTGCTCAGGGCGGCGGGAGGTTGGGATCACATCTGCGCCGGCTTCTGCCAGGCCGTGAGCGATCGCCCGCCCAATTCCGGATGTTCCACCAATGACCACCGCAGCCTTGCCTGTTAATTCGAAGAGCTTGTAAGCCATGTCCCTTTCTGTATCCTAAAAGCCGTCAGGATGACAACCCCATCGCACCAATAGGACGTATTGGACCAACAGGATGGATTCGACCTATCATAGGACCGATTCGACCTATAGGACCTATATGACCAACTCGATCAAAGCGCAAATCCTGGAGACCGGTTTGATTCCGGTCATCCGCGCCGACTCATCCGATATCGCAATGCGCGCTGTCGACGCAATCAGGCAGGGCGGAATATCAGTACTCGAAATCACAATGACGGTACCCGGCGCGATTCGGATCATTGAGGATGTTACTCGGCGTTTCGGAGATGACGCCATAGTCGGCGCAGGGACCGTGCTCGACTCCGAGACCGCTCGAGCCTGCATTCTTGCCGGAGCACAGTTCATCGTCAGCCCCGCACTTGATCTCGATACAATCGCGTGTTGCCGTCGTTACAGCATCCCGGTGATGCCAGGCGCGATGACTCCCAGCGAAGTGGTGACCGCCTGGAAAGCTGGCGCCGATCTCGTAAAAATCTTTCCTGCGCATGCGTTGGGAGGACCAAGTTACCTTAAGGCTTTGAAAGCGCCCCTGCCCCAGGTCGAGTTAATTCCCACGGGAGGTGTCTCCTTAAAAAATGCGAGCGACTTCATAAAGGCTGGAGCGGCTGCGCTCGGTGTTGGAACTGACCTTGTTGACACTGCGGCGCTTCGCTCGGGTGAGGACCAGGTGATTACCACTCGGGCAAAACAATTCATCGGAATCGTCAAAACGGCCCGTGAGGAGCTCGTTACCCCCTGATCGACTCACCCAGCCCCAAAACATCCCGCAAACTCTTTTCTCACCATATCTGTCTGATTGTGACACTCTCGAAAGCATCACAAGCTGCGCAGTCCAACTCTTAGGTCGAGTGTATCTTTTGAATCGACAGCCGTCTTAGCGGCGTCGAGGAGGCGCGTGCAGTGTGCGAATCAACCATTCATTTCTATCCGCCATTTCGGTACTGCTCCTCCTGCTCCTTACCTGCACCCGTTAATGGAAAGTTCCGGTCATCGTTTATCTCGATAGATACCGCTCGCCAGTCACAGTCCGGAAGACAACCAACCTTGTTGCGCTTCTGCGCATCAATGGTCTCGCAAAACAGCCCGCTCGCTGGTTGCTTCAGCCGGTGATCCATTCGGAGGCAGCGATGTCACCTTCAGCAGCTCTTCAAAGCGAGATCTTCCGTATCTTTGCGTTCCTTACCACCGGCTTACTGATTGTGGGTGGCGGAGTGATTGCGCTGATTCGTTTCGGCTTTGCGAAGAACGTATCACACGCCTGGGATTCTTACCGGGGCTGGCTGGTGATGGTCCCGATCATCTCGGTGAGCCTTTTTGCCGGACGCGAAACCGCGATCTGTTTCTTCACGCTTATTTCAGTGGCCGCATTCATCGAGTACTCCCGCGCCACAGGACTTCATCGAGACCTGACGATGACTTCTGCCGGTCTGGTTGGTGTCATCGGCATAGCAGTGGCGGCTATAGTTCGAGACCCGCAAACCGGCGCGCCTGGTGTGTACGGGCTTTTTATGGCCGCGCCCGTTTTTGTCAGTGTAATGCTGGTGCTGATCTCTGTCCTTAGAAACAGGCCCGATGGTCAACTCAAGGTGGTCGCGCTTTCACTCTTCGGGTTTGTCTATATCGGGTGGATGTTCGGTCACGTTGTGTTTCTCGCCAACGCCCGGAATGCTTACGGCTATCTACTCTACCTGCTATTTGCGGTTGAGCTGAACGACATCGCGGCTTACACGTGCGGAAAGCTGTTCGGTCGACGGCCGCTGTGCACCAACGTAAGCCCGTGGAAGACTCGCGAGGGTGCGATTGGTGCAGTTGTCATCTCCGCGCTTTTCCCGCTTGCGGTGCGTTTTGCTCTGCCGGAATTCTCGGCGATCGAGTGCGTGATTGTTGGTCTAATAGTCGGCGTAGGAGGCCATCTTGGCGATCTTGCGATCAGCGTTATCAAGCGGGATGTCGGAGTTAAAGATATGGGAACTCTGATTCCGGGACACGGTGGTGTCCTCGATCGAATCGACAGTTTGCTCTATACCGCGCCGTTGTTTTTTCACTTCACACGATACGCACACGGCTTGTAGCGGAAAGCAGAAGGCAGAAGGAGAACGCAGAAAGGAGAACGGGCGATCAAGAAATCATGAACAATGATAGTTGGCATTACGATACTGCAACCGACTTCGGGCTCTCCTTTCTCGACCGGCTCAGGCGTTGTCCACGCGAGCCAGATCCCTTTGTCTATGCCGCGCGCACTGTTTCTGCAATTGCAATTCGCGCCGCAATGAGAATCTACAACCGGTTCGAAATCGTTGGTCGCGATAATCTACCTGGAGACCGCTCATTCGTAATGGTCTCGAATCATGCAAGCCACATGGATACGGTAGCGTTACTCGCCGCTTTGCGGTTGCGATGCGTGCACAGCGCCTATCCGCTCGCCGCGCGCGATTACTTCGATGCGAACCGGTTACGTCTTGCGCTCACTGCGATCATTGCAAACGTGATGCTTTTCGATCGCGATGCCAGCGGCAGGCAAGGGCTAAACCACTGCAAAGAATTACTGGAGAAACCAGGCAATGTGCTCATCGTTTTTCCCGAAGGCACCCGTACTCTTGATGGGCAAGTCGGTATGTTCAGAAGGGGAATAGGCCTGCTGGTAGCGGGCACGAGTTATCCAGTTGTGCCGTGCTATCTGAAAGGAACCTTTCACGCTTTACCGAAGAAGTCTTTGATCCCGCGCCCTTCACGAGTCGGACTTGTTATCGGCAAACCTCGATCCTTCGAGCAAATCGAGCAAAGCGATTCCGGCGCGGTCCAAATCTCCAACGAACTTCACGACGCCGTGCTTGCACTTTCATCTGAAACCAGGCGGCAAACTTCGCGAAGCCTTTCAAAGGAAGCTTATCAATGATCAATCTAATCACGCAGACAGACACAATACCCGACATCACGCCAAGCGAGCACGTCATGTTGCTCGAAGACGGCACCGAGTTGTTCTACCGCGCATGGATTCCAAGCGAGCCGACCAGGAAATCTCTGATCATCTTTCACCGCGGCCACGAGCATTCTGGTCGTCTCGAGGACGTAGTGAGCGGCCTACATCTGCGAGGCATCGCGGTCTTCGCCTGGGATGCGCGCGGCCACGGTCGTTCTGGCGGACCACGAGGTTACGCTTCGACCTTTGGTCAGATCACTCGCGACGCGGACGAATTCATTCGACACATTTCAACGACGCACGGGATGCCGCTACGCGATATGGTAGTTCTTGGCCACAGCGTCGGCGCGGTGACAGTGTCGGCGTGGGTTCACGATTACGCGCCGCCGATCCGCGCGATGTTGCTGGTCACCCCAGCTCTGCGCGTGAGGCTCTACGTTCCGTTTGCCAGACAGGCGCTCCGCTTGCTGCGGATCGTTTCGCGGCGAAAACCGAGATTTGTGTCGAGCTACGTAAAGGGTCGCCTGCTCACACACGATGAGGAACAGGCACGCAAATACGATGAGGATCCACTGAT
>Ga0126384_10000293_pt1 | contig 26573 bp, 16 predicted proteins | sample PanSoiMetPlot_36_FD_92543 | JGI IMG/M metagenome (GOLD analysis project Ga0126384, IMG submission 92543) | Tropical forest soil microbial communities from Panama - MetaG Plot_36 | ecosystem: Environmental > Terrestrial > Soil > Tropical forest > Bulk soil | place: Panama | collected 2016-02-17 | reverse complement strand
GCCCTCCGCCCTCCGCCCTCCGCCCTCCGCCCTCCGCCCTCAGCGCTCCGCCCTCAGCGCTCCGGCCTCTGCTCTCTTTGCCCTTACCGCTTTGCCCTTTGCGGTTCTCCGAGGACGACGACGACGCCGATAAACCACCAGAAGACAAGTGCCACGATACCGGCGCCGAAGTTGTAATTCACCAGCGAGCTCACCAGGAATCCTGCCAGCGCGCCCGTGGCTCCAAGCAGCACTCCATGTCGGTTCGTGTCACCTGAATCGCGCGTCATGCGCTCGCCACCCATAACCAGACGCAGAGAAGCGATCATGATCCAGATCCAAAAGAGCAACGCTGGTAGGCCGCGGTCAAACGCGAGCTGTAACGGCGTCGAGTGAAAGTGCACCATGTCGGCGCCAGGAAAGCCCCATTCGCTCCAATGTTTCTGAACCGCGTCCATACCATGCCCGAAGACCGGATGAAGCAAGAGTCGCGACAGTCCCACCCTTGCCACTCGCAACCTCAGTGATGAGCTGTCATCCTGCAGCGAAAGTGCGTGCGTAGCGCGTGTTTGCCAGACTACGACGACGCCGAAGCTGAATACGAACATGATCGCAGCGGTCACCAGCAATCGCGCTGCAGCCGTTCTTGCCGCCGCACGCCAAACTACTACACAGCCTCCAATCGCAAAAGCGACCAGCACCGTCCGCATCGCTGTGAAGGCAATCCCAAACGCCAGTGCGCCGGTTGCGATTAGCGCGAGTTTGAAGCGTCGATTGGTCCCATGGTTTTGAAAATTTGCCAGCGCCAAGCCGAGTGAGAGTTGGGCAAGAAGTTGCAGAATCTCCGCGAAGTATTCGTAGTGCCTTGTCCATCCTGAAGCTCGAAAGCGATGTAGACGTCCGGCGCCATTGATTCCTGAGGGAGACGGCAATTTCTGCAGTTCGGGCGACACGACGAAGCCCCATTCAACGTGTTCGCCATCGCCGATCACACTTACCGGCAACTGCTTGCCGGGGGTTGCCAACCTGATAGCGTCGTCGATTTCAGCAACGGAATAAACTCGGTGACCGTCGATCCTCCAAATGGTCTCTCCTCTCCTGATTTCCGTCGTCTCGAGCTGGGATTCGGCAAGGCCTGGTTGCGTTACGACTTTTCGGAAGGGACTATTCGTCGAGAGCGATTCAACTACCACGCCTCGCCCGCGAATGAGGTCATAAACGCTGAACAGGGTCCCCGCGACTCCGGACAAAATCATCAGCGAGACTAGTAGCACCGCGGTCCGCCGGGTCACGATCGCTTGCGTTAAATAGAAAACAAAGACGACACAAACCGACTGCAGTTTGGCGAGACTGATGCGCGGCTCAGCCGACATGAATGCCGACACCACTGTCCACAACAGGAACAACCAGATGGGCAAATCAAGCTTGGTTCTGCGGAGGCCCGCCCGCCCCGTCGCGACCGTGCGTAGCAGCCAGCCCGACGCGACGATAGCGAGTGAGATTTCCGCGCCGGCGATTGAGTGCGGCGCAAAAACAGCAAACAGAAAAAAGCCGAGGACAGCGGTCCGGTGTCCGAGTACGGCAGCAAACCCACCCTTAACGACTGAACTTTCTGGGGATTGACTCATGTTCGGTCGTCTGCAGGCTGCTAAATTGATAGTGAAACTAGAGTTTTTGGGCTGATCCCATCAAGCCACCACGCCGAAAAAGAAGTGCGTTGACACTCGTCAATTTCACGTGTTAGCGTAAGGTGCGAACGGATTGCAGCCGCTTCCCGTTCGTAGAGTTGTCCGCTCGCGATGGTGGCAACTCCCCTACCTGCCCAAAGATTTTGACTCCGCCGACATTTAGGGGACACATAATACACTCAAATGGCGTTCGAAAAGGCTAAGGTCCTAAAGGCCGCGGAAAAGTTCCTCTCGATGGGAAACATCGCGGCTGCGATAAAAGAATATCGTCAACTTGTCGAGAATGATGAGGATGACTTCACTGCCCTCAACATGTTGGGAGACCTTTGTGTGCGCGCGGGCAATAAGGAAGAAGCGGTCAATTGCTTTACGCGCATCGCCGAGCATTACGCCAAACAGGAATTCACTCTCAAAGCGGTCGCGATGTACAAGAAGATCGACCGCCTCAATCCTCGAAACCCCGAAATCGCGGAAAAACTGGCTAATCTTTATGCAGTCCAGGGTCTGATAGTCGATGCGCGTGCGCAATACATGATCGTCGCCGAGGCCCACTCACGCTCGGGCGAATCAAAGCGAGCGCTCGATGTCCTTCATAAGATTGCCAACCTCGATGTTCAAAACACAGATGTCCGCTTGAAGCTGGCTGAAGCCTACCTGAAGGAAAGGTTACCGGCTGAAGCGGCGCAAGCCTTTGCTGAAGCCGGTGCACGCCTGGCGGAGAATCGGTCCTACGAAAAGTCTTTACAGGCATATTCGCGGGCCCTGGAGATTAAGCCGCACCTTCAAATTGCGCTTGAGGGCATCGTCAAGGCGCACATCGCGCATGGCACCGCGTACGAAGCGGCCGAGTTACTCGAGAAGACCCTTGTCGATCGTCCCGATGATGTTGGCTTGATCTTGCTGCTTTTGAACTCGTATCTCGAGGCGCACGACGCCAACGGTGCTGAGCGTGCCACCACGCTCTTGATGTCACATGATGCCTCGCATTACACGCGCTTTCTGGAAGTAGCTCGACTGCACTTGAGCAATGGTGACATTGACGCGGCCTCTCGGGTCCTTTCGGGCATAACTGAAAGAGCTTTGGCGGGTCGTGAGGAAGTGCAGTTGCTCGAGCTCGTCAATGAGGTTCTGGCGCGCAATCCGGAGCAGATAGTTGCTTTGCGATTGCTGGTACGCATTCATTGGTGGCAGCGAGACACCGACAAGCTCCGTGCGGCGCTTGATCGGTTGGCAGAGGCGGCCCAGGCCGCTGAACAACCTGAGGACGAACGTTACGCGCTGACACAACTGGCCCGGCTTGTTCCCGACGATCAGCGCTATGCCGAGCGACTGGTTGCACTTGGCGGCGCACAGGAAGAAGAGTCGATTGATGAAACACTCCTGATGCGGGATGCGAAAGTACCGACTTTCGAAAGCTTCGCGATCGTCAGGGAAGCGGATTTTGACGAAGCCGAAGAGGTGGAGGCCGAAGCTCCCGCAGCGGAATTTGAGTTCAATTCGGTTGCGACAGAGACCATTTCTGATCCGAGTGCATCGTTCGCGGACCTGAATGAGGAATTGGATCGACGCGAGACGCGCACCAACGACGCAACGTTTGGTGAAGTTGATTTCAGCAGCGCCATTGTCGATCCCTCCGTTGCGACTAGTTCGGCGGAGCCGCCACGCAGTGAGGCGGCGTTGCAACAAGAGCTCGAGAGCGTCGACTTCTATATCGGTCAGGGCTACACGGACATCGCGTTCGATACGCTCGAAATGCTCGAGAAGCAATTCGCTGCGAACCCCGCCATTGAACAAAGGCGCGCCAAATTGCGCGAGATGGGTGTCACTGCGAAAGCCAAACCCTCGGCTCTGGCTGATGAGTTTGCAGGCAACGAACTGGAATGGGGGGAAGTCATCACTGAAGAGCCAGCGGGAATAGTCCATGCGGCTCCTCACGTTGCAGCCAGGTCGAACGGCACGAGGCGGCCGGCCATTGATTCAGGACTAGCGGATATTTTCGAAGAATTCCGCGCTGCTGCTGAAAACGAAACGGAAACTGCGTCAGAAGATTTCGAGACTCATTACAACATGGGACTTGCTTACAAAGAGATGGATTTGCTCGACGAGGCTGTCCGTGAGTTTCAGACGGCGGTCGGACTTACCTTTCCCAAAGACGGCACCGCGCGTTATCTCAGTTGCTGCAACATGCTCGGTCACTGTTTTATGCAGAAGAACCTGCCCAAAGCCGCAGTTATCTGGTTCAAAAAAGGATTGGACGCTCCCGGTCACAGCGAAGATGAATACCAGGCGCTCCGTTACGAATTAGCTTCTGCTTTCGATCAGATGGGAGAGCTCGGCCAGGCGGTTGATGCCTTTACCGAGGTCTACAGCGTTGACGTCTCCTATCGCGACGTCGCAGAGAGGCTGCAAGACCTACAAGAGCGCCGCACAGCAGTAACAAAGTAAGGCAAAGAGCAAGAACCGACACGGAGAAGGGGAGACGCGGGGATGTTTAGCGTAAGTTAGTGACTTCTAGTCGTAGCTACATAACTTACGTTAGACATCCCCGCGTCCCCCCTTCTCCGCGCCGGTTGTTGCCCTCTGCTCTTTGTCGTCTTCGGTTGACGATTTCTGCTTCGGGCCCTTACCATTCCTCCTGCCGATATGTCCGCGAAGCTAAGCGTTATCTTCTACATCATCCTCTGCATTGAGATTGGATTGGTTCTGACTCTCTTCCCTTGGATTCCACAGGGTTTTTTCGGGCTGAGCGATTGGGGAAATAACTATTTCCTGCTTTACGCTGCACGCAAAACCGGCTATCAGGGTCTTCAAGTCGTCGTTGCTTCCGGCTGGGTTCGCGGAGCCGTTACCGGCGTGGGCCTTTTGAATTTGGGAATCGCCTTTTGGGAGATCCTCCATTTCAAGCAGACCGTCAGCGCGGTCCAACGCGAGGTTGGCGGGCCCGAACCAACGAAGAAAAATGCCGCTGAACCTCTGCAAACCGATCACTTATCTCATCACGAGCGGAAAGACGACGGCGTCAACGACACCGCTGAGTGAAGACTTCTCCCTCCTACTAAAACTAGTTACCGGAGCGGTGAACGCCGGCATAAGCCTGATACAACTCCGTGAAAAAAATCTGCCGGCGCGCATGCTTCATGAGCTTACAATGCGCGCCGTTGACATCGTGCGTGGCAGTTCGACAAAACTGCTGGTTAATGATCGCGCCGATATCGCTGCTGCGACAGGGGCGGACGGGGTCCACTTGACGAGCACGTCACTAAGCGCGGCGACTGTTAGGGCAACCTTTGGAAATGAGTTTTTGATCGGCGTTTCAAGTCACACTCCGGCCGAAGCACGGGCCGCGCGCGGCGAGGGAGCAGACTTTGCGGTATTTGGTCCAGTCTTCGAGACTGTTTCGAAGCGCATTTACGGCAACCCGCTCGGCTTGAGCCGGCTTACAGAGGTCACGACGGAATTGGCTCCGTTTCCAATTCTCGCCCTTGGCGGAGTCACACTGGAAAATGCGGCCGGGTGTCTCCGAGCCGGCGCTGCAGGTATTGCAGGAATTAGTCTCTTCAGTAATGTCGATCAGTTGAAACACGTGGTGCAGACCGTCACGTCATCCGGGACTTGAAGTGCGGGCATCAGGGAGCAAAGCGTTTTGGCTACAGCGCTGACAATTGCAGGCCTCGATCCATCCGGCGGAGCGGGTGTAATCGCTGACGTTCGCGCTTTCAATGCCTTCGAATGTTCCGCTGCAGCAGCTATCACATCGATTACATTCCAGAACGAGCGAGAAGTTCTCGGCGCGAATCACCTTTCATCGTCAACCGTTCGGCTGCAAGTACTGGCAGTGCTCGCCGCCAGCGCTGTTGCGGCCGTTAAGACGGGGATGTTGCCGACAGCCTCAATTGTCCGCGAAGTAGTTCAGCTCATACACGAACAAAGCTTGCCGGCTCCCATTGTAGATCCGGTAATGCGATCGACTTCGGGATACCGTCTGATCGAAGAAGACGCGATCAGGGAGTTGCTAGAAAGTCTTCTACCGGTAGCTCGTCTCGTTACGCCAAATATTCCCGAAGCCGAACATATAACGGGCGTAAGCATCACTGATGTCGCAACAATGGCGAAAGCGGCTCATGAGATTCGCAAGTCAGGCGCGCAAGCGGTGCTAATCAAAGGCGGCCACCTGGATTCTGTAGAAGAAAGTTCTGAAGCCATCGACCTGCTCGACAACGAAGGCCGAATCACAGTCTACCGCCGCACGAGGATTCCAAATTCGCAATTGCACGGCAGCGGCTGCCTGCTGTCTGCTGCGATTGCAGCTTGTCTGGCCCACGGGAAGTCGCTTGAGGAAGCAGTCGACGAAGCAAAGCAATTTGTCGCCAACGCGATCTTCGATGCATCACGTATTGCGGAGCGCCTGCCTCGATGAGCGCAAGGGTGGACCGCAAGGACGTTATCGCTTTGATCGTTCTGGCGATAACAAGCGCGGTGGCCTTGTATTTCGGTTGGCGGTTGTTTTGGTTTTTGACTGATGACGCGTTTATCGCGTTTCGCTACGTCAGCAACAGCCGATTAGGTTACGGGTATGTCTGGAACCCGCCGCCATTCCGTCCAGTCGAAGGATATACAAGCTTCCTCTGGGTCGCGTTGCTGGATCTTGTCTGGCGGATCACTGGCGTAGAACCTCCCGTTGCTGCGAATTACCTTTCACTCATCTTCAGTTACCTGACATTGTTCATCGGAGCCTTGATGGTGATGCAGATGCGTCTGCGCGCCGAGCTGGCACGCTACCGCGTGTTATTGCTGACCCTCGCGTTCGTCTGGGTGATAAGCAATCGCACCTTTTTGGCGTGGACGAGCTCAGGACTCGAGACGGCTCTGTTCAACTTCTGTTTGACCCTTTGGATTTACTGCGTTCTGTTTCTGCCTGAGAACAGTCAACGCTGGGCGTTTGGTGTATCGGCGGCAGCGACGCTGCTGGCACTCGCTAGGCCAGACGGATTGCTGTTTGTGCTGGTGAGCCTGGTGTTGATTGCTGTAGCGATCTTCAAGGACCGGTCCGCCGGCATTCGTCTGGCTTTAGCTGCTTCGCCACTTCTCGGTGTTCCAGTGCATATGATTTGGCGGCGGCTGACATACCACGCATGGCTTCCCAATACCTACTACGCTAAAACGGTGGCGGGCCGATTCTGGTACCAAAGCGGAGTCAGGTACTTCTTTTCATTCTTGTTGGAGTACGCGCTCTGGTTTTGGCTCATTGCTCTCATCGTCGTGGCTTTCATCGCAGTTAAGCGATTTAGTCGCGAATACAGGTTAAGTACTGGCTGGCTCAACAAAGCTGCCGTAGCTCTCGCTGTGGGTGGTCAGTTCTTTTACTACACGTTCGTAATCGGCGGCGACCACTTTGAGTATCGCGTGTATAGCCAGTTGATCCTGCTGATAGCAATTTCATTCCTTTGGATGTTGAACCGGCTCGAGCTTGGTGTCAGATCGGCCGTGCTCATGTTTGCGGCCTTCATTCTTCTTTCTTGGCCTATCCCCTGGATTCATTGGGTCGCCACTCACAATATCGAGGGACGCCGGCGAACGGTGGTATTAAGAGTGCCGGTCACGAGAGCGATTCAGAAACGGTTCCCGTCAACGCCCGGATTCCTGTTGGCTTATCCGAGGCTGTTCGACAGTTTGCAGGATTGGCTGATAGGACATTACGTCTGCATGCGTCACCAGGAGCACAAGAGCTTTTATTTATATCTTCAGGAGACGCTACCGTCGCGAGCAGCGGGACTCGAGCTGCCTTCGAATGGATATCCGGTGTATGTTGCCGGCTCAGTGGGTGTCGTTTCGTGGGTACTGCCGCGCGTAAACGTCATCGATATGCTTGGCTTAAACGACTATGTGGTGGCGCGTAATCCGGAGATTACTGCTTTCATCGCGATGGCCCACGAGCGCAGACCGCCTGATGGCTACGTCGAATGTTTCGCTCCAAACGTCGAGCTCGATGGAAACCATGTCAGGATAAACGAACGCTCGGATCCATTGACGGCAGAGAAAATCACCGCCTGCGAAAAGCAATTTGCCTCGCTGGTTGAAAGTCCTCAAGGAATGCCACACGTCGCCGAAATAGTCAGGAACCCAATTGACGAACGGCGCTTTTTTGTAAGTCAGCAATACCGCGACGTCTTAAACCGCGAGCCTGATCCGAACGGGTTGGAGTATTGGGCCGAGCACTTGAAGCCCTGTCCAACCGGGAGTGCTTGTTTCAATGAACGTCGCGCTGTGCTTCACACAGTGCTTTTCAGCGCCGACGAATTTCAGGAAACGACGGTCTTTGCCTTTCGCCTTTACCAGGCGGCTTTTGGAACTGTGCCTCGGTTCGCCGAGCTCATGACGGATCGCCGGCAATTCGAAGCATTGCACGTCCATGACTGGCGTGATCCGGAAGAGGTAATCACAGCCCAACGAGGTTTTGTTGAGAATTGGATTCGTCGCGACGCTTTTCGGTCGGCTTATCCGGAATCGATGCGAGCTGAGGACTTCGTAAATCGTTTGTTCGATACAGCCGGACTAAAACCATTCGATGAGGAACGAAGGGGCCAAATTAATGCTTTGCATGCCGGCAAGAGTCGCGCTGAAGTGTTGCGTGAGCTGGTGGAGAATGACGAGTTCAAACGGCGCGAGAACGATCGGGCGTTAGTACTTTTACAGTTTCCGCTGCAGTTACGACGCGATATTGACTTCAAAGACGAGCGTTATAAGGAGTGGTTGGACAAGTTGGAACGTGGTGAGGCCTTCGATGTTCGCTATCTGATCTGTTTAGTTCTCACCTCAGACGAATATCAATTGCGCTTTGGTAACGAAGTCACCCATCACAACTCCGAATGCAAGTAAGCAAAGGGCAAAGAGGTAAGGGCAAAGGGCAAAGTACACAAAAAGCTGAGGGCAGAGGGCTGAGAGCCTGGGTTGCAGCCCTCAGCGCTTTGCCCTTACCTCTTTGCCCTTTGCCGAGTCAGGGTTTGAAGCCGACGCTTTGCCACAGTTGAGCGGTGTCATACATGCGTCCGGCGGTAATCACGGTTTTCACTGATCGGATGTTTCGAATGTTATCCAATGGATCACGATCCAGGATTATCAGATCGGCGCGCTTGCCGACTCCGATTGTTCCTGACTCGGAATCCATCTTCATAACACGTGCGGGTACCAGTGTTGCTGCTTGAATGGCTTCCATTGGTGTGAAACCGGACTTCACGTACAGCTCGATCTCGCGGTGCAGGCTATGACCGGGTACGACTTGATCCGTTCCGGCAATGATGGGAATACCGGCTTTGTGCAACGCACCTACGATCGCATAGTAGCGGTCCAGGATAGCGGTCGTCTGGGTGGCGGTGTTTGCCGGTACGCCGGTGTTATTAATCGCCGCGTATAGTTGCGGTGGTACCTTTCCGGCGCCAGGCTCAATCGTAGCGAACGGTTTGGCAGCGGGATGTAGCGACCATTCAAACACCGCCAGGGTTGGATCGACTACGGTGTTGTGACTTTTAAACAGCTCGATTGTCTTTTGAGCTTCCGGGCTTTGAAAATCCAGAGGTGGCGGCAGCGCTCCCTGCAGCGGCCTGAAAGCACGAGGTCGCATGACGGGAGGCAAATATTGAACATGATTGATTTGGTCCATACCGGCTTCGACGGCCTGGAGCGCAGTCATCCCGTTGGGAACGTGACCTGTAACAGTCATGCCGAGCTTGTGCGCCTCAGCACAAATAGCCTCGACTACCTCGGGTTTAACTGAGCTGTAGATCTTAATTTGTTGGAAGCCAGCCTTGTGGTAGCGTGTGACAGCTGCTTGCGCTTCTGCTGCGTTGTTAGCGCGGATTATTCCCCACGAAATGTTGCTATCACCGTCGATGATCCCGGCCAGCAGCATTCGCGGGCCGAGCCCTTTTCCTTCCTTGAGCGCATCTCGCACTGCCGCAATGAACTCGAATTCGTTGCCGACATCGCGCACTGTAGTCACGCCCGCCGCAAGGTACGTTGGCCCCCATTCGACCTGCTCAAAATGCGCGTGCATATCCCACAGTCCTGGCAGCAAGAACTTGCCCGTCGCATCGATCACTTTTGCGCGTCTTGGAATCGTGACAGTTCCTCGAGGGCCAACGGCAGTTACGCGATCGCCTTCAATGACGATCACTGCATCTGACACTGGCGGTCCGCCATTGCCATCAATCAGCGTGGCGCCTGTGATGGCGAGGCCCACTTTAAATTCCGGACTGATCTGCCGTGAGAGTTCCGCCAGGCGAGCCATTCCATCGGCGACTGCCTTGACGACAAAGATCGATAAGGCAGGCGCGTACTCCTCGCGCAGCGACTCAAAGTGGTCGAACTCGGCGTCAACCGTGACGACTGCAACCAGGTTATGAGCTTCATCCAGCCAAAGAGTCTCGCGTCCCCAAATCAAGCCGCTAACGCTATAACGCTCTAGTTCGACTTCCTTGTCACCGAGCTTGATTTTGTCTTTGCCGCGAGGTTCGAGCGAAACATTTCCATTGGGAAGCGTCGGCAGAGCGCCGCTTACTTTGTGGGCCTGCAGATAGCGCACCAACATCATCTGCATTGCAGTCGGGGCATACCCAGCAATGGTGAAAAACTGCGCAGGCACAGTAGCCTGTCTCGAACTGCCGTCTTCAGTAATGATCGCAGAGTTGCTTTTTATCTCGACCGAAGAATCGATAGTTGAAAAACGCGAGATTTTGCCTTTGATATTGAAGCTCGTGGGTGTCAGATCCTGCTGCGTGTGCAGCTCGGCTGAAAGTGGAACTTCTGTGCCTCGATCGATGAATTCGAAGTTTGAAGTCACGACCATCGCATTGTCTTCTCGCCGGATGGTATAGGTTTCTTCGCCGATCGGCTGTTCGAATTTATGTAGCCGAAATTTGCCCGTTTCCACTACCTGGGCATGTGTGTGCAGTGGGACGAAAATCAGCAGCGAAAGAACGCAAGTGATCTGTTTGAGCTTCATAGATGAGAAGAAAATTACGTTGGAATAGGTGCGTAGAGCTCAATCTCTGGATTGTGGGCAACATAGCAATCTTCAGAGCCGCTTGCAAAACCACGGCGCTGGAAGTTGTGAAAGAATTGAACGCGAGTGTGGACTTAATTTCTCTCATTCACACCGGGTTTCAACCCGGTGGCCAGCTGCCGTCAGAAGACATCTAACCGTTTCAACGGTTTCCCTCGCGTCGCCGCCGCCGAAAACCGTTGAAACGGTTACGACCTGTCAGAAGGACCGCACGGATCGCCTGGTTGAAACCAGGCGAGAATGATAAACAGCCATGCTCAATAATGCTCGGATCATTTTATTCACAGCTTCGGCAGCGCACGGGATTTGCAAATGGCTCTGAAGATTGAACTCTAAACACGTCGCGTAACATTGAGTCAGGCTACTCGATGGTGACTTTTTCCATTTTTACGTCCGTATGCGGCCGGTCGTTTCGATCGCGCGGGCTCTTCGCAATCGCGTCTACAACATCCTGTCCTTCAGTTACGCGGCCAAAAATTGAATAGCTTGGTGGTAAGGGATAGTCGACGTGCATGATGAAGAACTGCGAGCCATTCGTGTTCGGGCCGGCGTTCGCCATTGCCACCGTTCCCGCCTTGTAGCCACGCTGATACACTGGCGATGAGCGATCAATCTCGTCGTTGAATTTTCCGCCCCAGGCCGACTCGCCGCCGCGACCGGTGCCAGTAGGATCGCCTCCCTGGATCATGAAGCCATCGATGACGCGATGAAAAATGATGCCGTCGTAATAGCCGCGCTCAGCTAGCTTTATAAAATTCTCGGTGGTCCTGGGAGCATCGGTCTCGAGCAGTTCGAAACGAATCGTGCCTTTGTTTGTCTTGATTACTGCGGTCCGATTTGCCATTGCTTTTCCTCCTGGTGAATACAATTCAATTACAAGATGAATCTCTCAATTGCGAGTGCGACGCCATTTTCGTCATTGGTGGCTGTGATATGCAAACCCTCCGACTCGCGCAAAGCCGGTTCGGCATTTCCCATCACGACTCCGGTGCCGGCATAACGAAGCATCTCCAGGTCGTTGAAGTTATCGCCGATTGCCATGACTTCGTCGGCCGAGATCCCAAGTTCGGTTGCTGCTGCCGCCACGCCAACAGCTTTGGATGCGGCGGGATTGAGCACATCAATCAGGGCAAAGTTCAGTTGAGGATACAATGTACTTACGACCTTCGCGCGAGTGCCAAGCTCGTGGTCAAGTTGTGTCTGTAAGCGCGTCATCGTGTCATAAAAGCCGGCGAAGGTGAGATGCACGGGATCGTGATCAACGTAATCTTCCAGCGTCGGCGTTTCGCGCACAAAGCTATCGTCACCGTGAAGGTGCCGCGCCCAGGCCATGTACTTAGCGAGCCACGCGCTGTCCCGGGTTTGCTTGTCGTAGATCAGAACTCCAAGCGCATCGTCATCACGTTCGTCACTGATAAGCGCGCCGGCTCGAGCCTCGCGGCCGACACGCAGCGCCGCTCGGGCTGTTGCCTGGGGTAACGAGAACCGGGCAATCGTCTCAAGCGTTCGTGCATGCCGGGTTAGGGCGCCGTTGTGCGAGATTAGTGGCACATCCAGGCCGAGCTCGAGCGCGACCGGTCGCGCATCGCGAAAGCGCCGTCCGGTAACCAACGCTACACGCACACCCTGAGACCGAACCGCAGCGAGACTTTGCCGATTCTTTTCAGAGAGTTGGCCACGAGAGTTCAGCAGGGTGCCGTCCAGATCGAGCGCGAGTAAGCGGATTGACATGCGGAAGAGCCAAGCTAAACGAATTACAGAAAAAAGGCAAAGCTCTGGAGTGCGACGACCTGTCGTCGCTTTGGCCGCGGATGATGGCGCTCGAGTCGACGTAAAAGCGATGACAGGTCATCGCACTCCAGGGCTTTGCCTTTTGCTCAAAGCTGCAACAAGATCACTCCACGTGGCAATATCGAATCCTTGCATGGGATATTCCCCGGCTGCGTACGGCTCTTCAAAAATCATAGAAAAGGCTTGAAAACAATGAACGTTACACATCTGGAATGCGGACTTTGCGGGCTGCGGCATGAGGCACAACGCTTGCACAACCTCTGTACGAATTGCGGCAAGCCGCTGCTGGCTCGTTACGACTTGCCGGAGGCGGCGCGCACTTTGACGAAGCAGTCATTAGCCTCCCGGCGCGCTGATCTTTGGCGCTATCGCGAGGTTCTGCCTGTTGAAGACGAGGCGAACATCGTGTCTCTGGGAGAGGGGTGGACTCCGCTGGTTCACGCGGCACGCCTCGGGAAGCAAGTTGGTCTCGCGGAGCTCTATATAAAAGATGAATCACAGAATCCCACTCAGAGCTTCAAGGCTCGCGGTATGGCGACGGCAATATCGATGGCGAAAGAGCTTGGAGCGAAGAAGCTTGCGGTACCGTCAGCGGGAAACGCCGCCGGCGCGCTAGCCGCGTATGCAGCAAAGGCAGGTCTCGAGGCGTTTATCTTCATGCCGAAAGACACGCCTCGAGCCAACGTCGTCGAGTGCGAACAGACTGGCGCCCACGTGACCCTGATGGACGGCCTGATTACCGATTGCGGAGCTGAAATAGCTCGAAGGAAAGAAGCGGAAGGCTGGTTTGACGTTTCGACATTGAAGGAACCGTACCGCGTTGAAGGCAAAAAGACGCTTGGTTACGAATTAGCGGAACAGCTGCATTGGGAATTGCCGGATGTCATCGTTTATCCGACCGGCGGCGGCACCGGACTGATAGGAATGTGGAAAGCCTTTGACGAGATGGAGCAGATGGGCTGGATAGGCTCCAGGAGACCTCGAATGGTGACTGTGCAGGCAGCAGGTTGCGCTCCGATCGTACGAGCGTTCGAAAGCGGCGTGAGATTCGCGGATGAGTTTCCCAATGCCGCTACCGCAGCGTCCGGCTTGCGCGTGCCCAAAGCGGTTGGCGACTTCCTGATTCTCGATGCCATACGCGCATCCGGTGGTACCGCTGTGGCTGTAACCGATGAAGAGTTGATAACTGCGACACGCGAGATTGGCGCCAGCGAGGGAATCTTTTGCGCGCCCGAAGGAGCTGCCTGCCTGCCGGCGCTGAAACAATTAATGACGGCTGGTCTCGTGAAGAGCAGCGACCGTGTTGTGCTCTTTAATACCGGTTCCGGTGTGAAGTATCTGGAATGCTTTAGTAATAGTTAGCGCCTGTTGGTGCGAACGATTTCTCAGAGTACACCGGCGCCACACTGATTGGAGATGACAATGAAACCTGTAATCGCCGGTTGGCTGGTCCTGATAACGCTAAGTTCAGCGCAGTTATCGTTCGCGCAGCAGCCAAAGCAACAACAGATCACGCCGGCAGTGCTGAGCGAGGCAGATCGCGCGCGGCTGGATAGTCTGCGCACGGCGGGCTTTGAGGCCATGTTCAATCTCGAGTACGAAAAAGCGCGCGTGAGCTTTCGTGAAATTGCTCATCTTTTTCCTGATCATCCTGCCGGTCCACAGTTCCTCGCTGCCAGTCTCTGGATTGAATCTCTTTATGAGACTCGACGCCTGCAGGCGTCGTTGTACAGCTCGGATTCGTTCTACTCTGCAAACGAGGACAAGGCGAACCCCAAAACAGTCGAGCAGTTTCGATTATGGACTCGAGAAGCCAAGAAGCTTGCCGAGGCTCGTCTGAAGGCAAACCCCAAAGACATCGAAGCCCGTTACTATCTGGGCGCGACAGCCGGACTCAAAGCCTCGTTCGAAGAAGCAGTGGAGCGCAGGCACCTTGCTGCCATGCGAGATGGATCGGATGCAGTGGATCATCATCGCGACGTAATCAAAATGGATCCCAACTATCACGATGCCGAAATCACGATCGGTTTGTATGACTTTGTCGTTGGCAGCTTGCCGCTGGCCGCGAAGATTCTGGTGGGTGTAACTGGAACACGGGGCTCGAAGAAGCGCGGTTTGGCTACGATTGAGCGGGTAGCGAAAGAAGGGAAGTGGGCCCGCGATGATGCACGAACCTTGTTGATTGTGCTTTACACGCGCGAGCGTCGTTTCGGTGAGGCTGCCGCTTACGCACGCGAACTGGCTGCGAAATATCCGCGGAACTACCTGTACCGCCTCGAAGCAGCGGATGCTCTGGTTAGCCAGGCAGCCAAAGAACGCAAGGCGAATCATGCAGTGGCCGTTGCGGCGGCCGAACGGGAAGCTTTTGCCACGTTCGAGGATCTTCTTCACGACCGTAATGTTCGCGATACGGCTGCGCGCGCTCTTGATCTAATCCACTTCAAGTACGGCGAAGCGTTATTGATTGCAGGCCAGGCTGATTCCGCTGCGCGAGAGTTTCTCGCCACCACCGCCGTACCCAAAGCCGAACCAGGCCTGGTAACGATGGCATATCTCTATGCTGCCCATGCTTTCGATATCGCCGGCAAACGCAACGAAGCCCTGGCGCAATATCGCGCCGTGCTGGCCAGGCCAAATGTGTACGACTCTCATGATCTTGCTCAGAAGGGATTGCGTCAGCCCTTCAAGATGGAAAATCTGACCCCCGACGGAGACGATGGTCAGTAAAGAAATGCGGCGCGAGTTTGTTTTGCTTGTACCGCTTCGTGTAAAACGATCAAATGTCGTCCGTTCAAACCAGACCGCGAAGATTGCTGCTTTGTCTTGATGGCGTGTCGTTTGACTTAATGAGTCAGGCGAGGCAACGTGGGCTCTTCGAACAGTTCAACTCACCTTCACGACTACTTTCACCCTTCCCCACGATGACCAACATTGCACTTGCGGCAATGTTAGGTGGATCGATACCAAGCGGCTACGAAACTGTGTATTTCGATCGCTCTGCAGGTGCGATAGCAGGCAGCGTGAAGAAGTATATCGGAAGGCGCACGGCGGACAAGATGCCGGCGACTTATATGGATCAGCTCGATTATCAGGAGCCTTTGCCTTTTGAGTTTCTCATCTATCTGGCTCCTGAGACTGTCTGGCGAGCAGACATGAGGCGCTTTCGCGAACAATTTCGTTTAGCGCCGCAGAACCGTGACTACTTCGGCTTTCTCAAGGGCACCGACGGTCTGCTGCATATCCGGGGCGCTGACAGAATCCACGTCGCGCTCCATTCACTGGACCAGCTTCTGCGCGAGATTCAGACCTGGTGTGGCGCAGAAACAGAGCTGGTCTTGTTCTCCGATCACGGTATGACTATGCAACCACCCGAACGCGTTCCGGTGCAGTCGCACTTGCAGCGTTGCGGATTCGAGTTGAGCCGGAGTTTATCTCCTGCTAACAAGAGTCGAGTTGCGCTGCCGACTTTTGGGCTGATCGGATTTGCCGCTTTCTATTGTCTTCCTGGTGCCGAGGACGCGTTGGCGGATGCGCTTGTCTCTCTCGAAGGAATTGACCTTGCGCTCTATCGTGCAGGTGATTCGGTTATGGTCAAGAGCGCACGCGGTCTGGCTCGGATCGATCGGGGCGCCGAAGGTTCGATGTATCGATATGAGTTGTTGGAAGGCGATCCACTGGAGCTCAGTGAGATTGTCAAGACGTTGCGAGAAGCAGGCCAGATGAATAACGAGGGATTTGCAGCGGCCGACGTTTGGACCGAACGCACAGCCGCGCACGTCTATCCGGACGCTCTCGCGAATTTGTATTCATCTTTGCAGACAACCAGAGTATGTAATCCCGCTGATGTGCTGGTGAGCTTGCGCGATGGGTACTACTTTGGCTGGTCGGCTTTCGAGTATGTTGTAAAGTTGGTTGCGACTCACGGCAACGCTCGCCAGATCAGTTCGACGGCTTTTCTTATGAGCACTCATCGTCAGCTCCCGAATGTTGTCAGGGCGAGCGATGCAGGCAATCTGATGAGAGGATGATGTTGGGCTCACGTGTTTTATTTTCTGATCGTTTTAGAGTGAAACCCGATCTGTTTTCGTTGCGGCTCTAGTGGCGACATCAATTGCCGAATAGCATCGAAGACCACCCTCAACTGTCGGTCATACTTCTTTTCTAGCTCTTCGAGTTTTCGAGCAAGCTCGACATTTGAAGTAAGCATCTGCCGCAGACGCACAAAGGCGCGAACAATTTCTACGTTGATCGCAATCGCGCGTTTGCTTCGCAAAACACTCGACAGCATGGCCACTCCCTGTTCAGTAAACGCCATTGGCGCATAACGCAAGCCCCCGTGTTCTTTGGTGGAGATCACAATTTGTGATCTCCATTCCTGAAACTCATTCTCGTTCATGACGAACATGAAATCGCCAGGGAACCGCTCGATATTTCTGCGAACAGCCTGTTTAAGGGCGCTAGTCGTTACCCCGTATAACGCGGCTAGATCGCGATCAAGCATTACCTTCTGTCCGCGAATCAGATAAATTGCATTTTCAATCCTTTCGTCTGGGATATTTATTAAGGCTTGGCCCATTGAATTGTGACTTGAGATCACAATTTGTGATCTCAAACTCCTTCTGGATTTCATGTTTAGTTCCAGCTCACGGATACAAGTTGCGACCTTGCCAGTGACACAACTGCTGATTTCAACGAGCTCAACGTGAGCTCTGTCGAAATAAAATTCAATGGTGGTTGAGCTTGAGGTGGGAGCTAAAGTCTACAGGCGAGTCACTCCGATTTCAATAGCCGTTGCGTAGCTTATTGGGTTCTTCAAAACCAGCAGAGGGCGAAAGAGACAAGCTCCTTCGCCCTCTGATTGTTTTAAGTGATCTCACTTAACTACGGACATGGTGTTCCGTTGGTCTCAGAAAGCTGGATCGCGCCTAGATCCGCAAACTGCGTTGCCTGATCGCGGAAAACAACTGCTTCGATCCAGTAAACGTATTGGGTGAAATCAAAGTCAATACTCGGCGCCAGGCTCGCAGTCGTGAATGCATTGCCTGCTCCGAGACCGTTGCTGTTGAAGCTGAAGATGGTGGTGTCACCTCCGTTGAGAATATGTGTCCGGTGAATCGTAAACGACACGTTAGCGTGTGCTCCAGTGTTGTCGCTGTTGCGGAAGCGCACGTTAACCGCCGCTGTCGAGGCCGGGCAAAATGCTGCCAGCCCATTCGTGGCGGTGATGTTGTAGCGAGCCGTCACCGTGCCCGTCACACCATCCTTCAGCTGCAGGGCAAAGTCGTCAAAGCTGGCTTTGCTGAGGCTGTCTTCGTCCACCGTCGCTGTCGATGCCACCGTGGTAAAGAAGCGTGGTCCCGGCGCGACTCCGGCTGGCGTCACCGTAACCGTAAACTGACACGTTGTGCCGCCCGCACCAGTCACATGAACCGTAGTGGTACCAATCGGGAAAGTGGAGCCCGAAGGTATGTCGTACCCGAGCACGCCGCAACCGCCAGTCGGCGTCGCCACCGGGTAGCTAACGGCTGCACCACCCGAGCCCGCAGGATTCTCCGACACGGTGATGTTGGCCGGGCACGTCAACGTGCAAGCCTGCGAGTTACATACATTCTGCGAGCTGGTGATCGTCAGATCCCAGCCACCGGCAAACTGCCCGGTGTCAGTACCTGCGTCGTCGACAACGTAAAGCGCCCAGACTCCGTTCGGGCTTTGGCCGGCGAATGCACTTGCGAAAGTCTCAGCACCGCCTGGTGCCGGTGATAGGTAAGGTCCGGCAGGCGCCGGAGCCGGGAACGGATCCTGAACCGTGCCGAAGTTGCCCGGCTTATAAGTGCCGGTACCATTGTTTCCAGTATCGAGCAACGAGTTAGCTGCCGCATCATCCAGGGTGATGGTTGCGTTCACCCAGTCGTTGGTGTCGCCCGCATCGGAGATTGGGATGAACTTCCGGCCGGTCGGGCCGACGAGGAGGCAATCCACATCGTCCGGGAATGTGTGGGACATGTTGTTGAGTTTTATCTTCACTGCGGTAACTGGATTAACAATGCCCGCCACTGTGATATTCGATGGGTATGGGTTTGACGGCGAGCCCGTCGTAGCGCCGGTGCCGGTTGCGGGAATTATTATCGAAGTTGAATTAGAGAACGTACTACTGCTGACAGACGTCGTGCCAAGTTGATAAGTAAATGAGACGGTGCCGAGATTGACGGCGCCGTCCTGCAACTGCAGCGTCGCCGTAACGTTAGTACCGCAGGCGCCGCTGGCTACGAATGTGAACGGCTCTGAAATCGGCGCTCCACCAGCAATAACTACTCCGTAAGTCCGTTGCGGAGTTACCGGAGTCACGCCGCCGCTATTCTGTAGAGTAGCCACCAGATTCGTTGTGTCGCCGTCACCGACGTTTATAAGCGGGAAACTAGCGGTGACAGTTTCAAGCGGATCGGGTGTATTGTTAGCCGGAGTAATACTCTCGGCCGTAATTGGCGCCGGAGCGCCGGCGTTGATAATCGGTGTGCCGGCTATGCCGCAGCATATAAACGCCTGCCGCGTTAGATCGAGCGTGACACATCCAACTGTGCCGGTATCCAGTGCTGCCGTATCAGTGACGCGCAGCTTCCACGTACCGGTTATCGTGTGGCCGATCAGATCCGAAAGCGGTGTTTCGGGCCTGAACGTACCCGCGAAGGGCGGCACGCCAGCGCTAATGGGGTTGGCAGCTGAGTCGTCAAAGATAGTCGGCGTGCCCGCGCAGTCGTTAGTGCCCGTACCGTAGTTGTCGCCACCGCCGAGCGCTGTGTCGCGGTTAGCAGCCAGAGTAACAGTCGTGCCGTCTGGCGCGATGAGTGCCAACACCAAATCCTCATCGAACGTGTGATTCAAACGCACCTTCACGTTCACATCCGACACCGCTCCCAGGTTCGAGACTGTGATTGGAATGTCAACACTGGACACATCGGGAATTGGAACGGCGATGTTGCCGGTCGAATACTGCTGATTAACCGGCGCGCCCAGGCCGCCGACACGCCGCACGAAAGTCACATTGCCAAGATCGCTGGCGCCATCCTGCAGATGCAACGTAAGCGTGATGTTTGAGCCACATAACAGGGACGGATCAGATGTAAAGCTGAAAGATCTCGTCACAACCGGTCCACCCTGCGTCAGCACTCCATAAGTTTGTGGGCCAGACGGACTCGTGACGCCTCCAGTTGCCTGCAAGGTGGCTACCAGGTTTGTTGTGTCAGCCGTGCCAATGTTGCTGAGCGGAAGGTCAACCGTTACCGTCTCATTCGGATCGATCTGACTATTCGTAGGCGCACAGGATTCAGCAGTGAGGCTCAGCGTGCCGGCGTTGATGACGGGTAATGCAGCGGCCGTAGCGTTGAAAACCACCAAGGCAAAATCCTGATCGAGCGCATCGGCATCACCGGGTACCCCATTGCCGGCGATGTTCGTGCCTTTTACTTTCACCACGAAATTACCGGTCACACCCGCTGGGATGAACACGCTTTCGTAGTTATTGCGAATATCAGCAGAGCCGCCGGTTGTCGAGTTTGCTCCACTGAAAACGTTACCTTTGTAGGTGTTGCCTCCGACCGTAACCTCGAGATCGAGATTGTTGACGAATGCGTTGCCGCTCGTTGGCCCCGGTGGATCAGTCCAGGCGAGCGTGACCCGAAATGGCTTGGCAGCAGTATTAATGAAGCCCGTGAAGACTCGCTGCTGTCCGGAGGCTGTGAACTTGTCCGCAGCCACCTGGTCGCGGCGAATGCTTCCGGTGGTAAAGAGGTCAAAGAAGTTATTCAGGTTAGCTTCTCCCATGCCCTGGCTATTTGAGGGCAGATTGTCGTTGGCGCCCGTTCCGTTCATGTAACGCGCGGTATTCATTAACAAAGCCTTAACCATCGCGGGGCTCGGTGGCGTCAGGGCTTGATTGATGAAGTGCTGGCGCATCAAAGCAGCAACGCCAGAGATGGCTGGAGTGGAGTGACTCGTGCCGTCGGACGCGGTATACCACTGTTGTCCGGCTGGGAAGAAGTTTGAACCGACGCCACCACAAACTCCCGATGCGTTAAAGCAGGTAAGCTGGGTGCCAGTGCCGCTGCCGGCCGGGCTGGCTATGGAATTCTGGGGCGCGCCCCCGGTAACGTGCGTGCCCGGAGCAACGATCTCGGGCTTGCGGCGACCGTCTGCTGTCGGTCCGCGGCTCGAGAAAGCGATAATATCGTTTGCGTTGTCAGCGCCGGCATTTCCAATGCCGCATGCATCGTTGCCGCCAAACGACTGAACGTTTTCGCTGGCTCCCACGGTGATTACATTTTTCGCAGTGCCGGGAAGGCCAACCGTATTGGCTCCGGAGCCATCATTACCGGCTGCGAACACAATCACCATTTCCTGATTACCGGCGGTCGGAAAGCCTGAGCTGGCTGGTTGCGCGTCACGAACCAGTGCGTCGTACTCCTGGGAATCGATCGAATACGAATTGTCGCTTGCGCCCCAGCTGTTGCTGCTGATGCGCATTGTGTCGTTGTATGCCATTGACTCGAGCGTTGTGTAGTTCGGATTGGTGAAGTCGCCGGTCGGTGCGCCAGAGTTGTCGAAGATCACTGACGATCCAATCTTCACATAAGGAAAAACGCCCAAACCATAGCGGAAACCCGAAGCGTCAGCGTGCGGCGCTGTGCCGAAATTCACACCACCCACCGTCCCGGTAGGCACGTAGCCACCGATGATGTGTGTGTTGATGTTTCCGTGTCCGTCGCAAGCCTGCAGTGTGCTCCCGGCGCCGGTTGGAGTACCGACAAGCCGTGTGTAAACGATGCGGCTATTGGCCGGCGAGGTAGGGTTGCCAAGCGCATATAGCGCGAAGTGATTTGGTGTTGTGGTTCCGTTATCAACACCGCTGTCGGTGATGTTTACGCCAAACGAAGTTGTGGTAGTCGAAAAGCCCTTGCCTGCCAGATAAGCCAGGTAATCACCAGGAGTCGGTGTGGTTCCTCCGGTCAGGTTACCAGCCATAATAATGTCTTGCCGCTCGTCCATCTTGTGCGGCACGGACCAGGTTGAAATTGAGACGACGTCACCGCGCTCAGCCAATTGATTGACGACGGCTTCTCGCGGCAGTGCTGCGACAATGTTGACGTAATCGAGCACGTTTGCCTGGCGCAGAATCGGCTCAAGCTTCAGCTGGTCAATAAGAGCCAGCGTTGTCGCATTGTCTTTGTCGGCCACCAACTGAATCGCAAACAACTCGTTCGATTTGGCGGATGTGTTTTGTGGTCCCGTTGTTTTGTCGGTGTTATTCCGAGTCTTCGTTGCTGAGTCTTTCGAGGCTTGACCCTTAGGCTTATCGTCGTCTTTCCCGGTGATTGAACGTGAAAGCCTGTGGACACTTGTGTATGGTCCATCCCACTGGACGGTGGCAGTTCGAGCCAGCGTTTGCACGGCGTTGAGATTCTCAGAAGTGCCGTAAACCAGATAAGCATTGTTGGGAATATACGTGACGATTTTGACACCCGTTCTGACCAGACCTTCATACCATGCAGGTTGGATTGGTCCGGCAAACTGAATCAGGCGCATTTGTTTTCCCGAACTGGAAGAGCTTGAGTGCCGCATGGCTTGCGCCGCGGGAGTGGTTGTATCAATCGTACCGGAATTGAGGAGTACGAGATTGTTCTCGTCGGCCATTTGCGCCTTGCCGTCGTCGAGTGAGCCGCTTACGGCCGAACTCACTTCGAATAACTTATAGCTGCCGTAATCGGCAACCAGGCGCGCACCTTGTTGATGAAGAGAATCGGCGAGGAATGAGTCAGTGACAGCAACCTTGTGCCTGTTGCCTGGACTGCGATAGGCAGTAACCGGAGCTGCTACTGGAGCCGGCGCAGCGATCGTGCTTGTCACCGAGCCTTTCATGCTTGCCTGCGGAATTAGGTCCCACGCGAGTACAAAGATGATTGCAACTACAGTAAGCGCCAACACCCATCTGGTTGTTGTCTTCATCAAACAGTCTCCTTAGGGATGTGAGATCACAAAGACCAAGAACACAACTAGAGCTGCGTGTTCCTGGTCCGACGTTCTGATACTTAAAAGAGTTCCGATCTCGGAGTCTGGGTCGGGTTTAGCGGAACCTGACTACATAAACTGACGAGATGAGGGCGAATGGAACCAAACCAAAATCTACTCCCTCTTTTAGTTCTTCGCAGAACGGAAAAGAAACCCGACAATGGTCCGGACTAGGCTGTTGAAAAGCGCGTGCAGTCTACAGGTTTCATCAAAACCAGTCAACGTTGTTAATTCGATACTGGTTTAAAAGAAATGGTCAAAAGGTCGCCGTCAGACCGTGTGGAATCCGGCGCATCACGGCACTTCGATGACGAGCTCGCGTCCCAATGTGAAACTCGGACGCTTGCGACCCTTCATGTACTTGGCAGCGGTTTGTGACAGCGCCGTAACCAGAATTGGCAAGGCAATGGTGGCATCGCAAGGCACAAAAGCAGTATGAGCTCCACGAGCCAACTTGCCATAGATCAAACCTTCATCGAATGACACTGCGTTGGAACGACCTCCAGGGTGAGGCGTGTCGGTTGAAATCTGGATGGCGTACTTGTGACCGTGATGATGGTCCTTAAGGATTGTTGTTGAGACCTCGGTTTGTTGCAGGAAACTCTTTGACGTTCCGCCCCCTAGATTGATGACTCCGGTAACGCGAGCTCGCGCACTAATCTGCATCATGTCGAGAACGTCCTGAACGATGTCGAACAAGAAAGAGTTTTTCTTTTCGAAGCGCGCTGCAGCGATACCGATAGCAATACCACTATCGGCAATCGCCGGACAGAAGATCGGGACGCGAGCCTTGTAAGCAGAAGTCAACACGCCATCCTCAGAAGCAATCTCGGACAATTCCCTGCCAAGCAGATGCAGGAATTCACGCGTCGAATAAGGCCGTGTCTGATCAAGCTGATTGGTGAAACCGCCTACCCATTCGTTAGCTTCGTGATACTCCTCGTCGCTTGCTAGCAAGTCCCACATACGACTGATTTGTGAAGCCTCGAGCTCGGCATCCGTCATGTTGGGATGAGCCTGGAAGTGATAGCGGCCCAGCGTCTCATGAAGAACGTGAAACAGCATCGAGCCGGACAGAACCAGCACATCAACGAATCGGTTCTTGATAACGTAGGCCAATAATCGGCGCATGCCGGCAGGGATCAAGGCGCCCGATCCCGCCACCATGATGGTAGTATTGTCACCCAGCATATCCAGCCAGATGCGATGGGCCTCAGCCAGTTGACGGGCGCCAAAGCCGGCGCCTTCCATTTTTTCGAGCAGGCCTGCCACCGACCTATCGCGGTCAACTTGCACTGGCCGAGTGGGTGTAATGAGGTATTTGGATGCTTTGGGTTTTCGCTGCGTGACCATACTGTCAACCTCTCGAGTGGTGCAATCTGCTAGGGCTCGCAGGAAAAGATGGGCCTGCTTCGCCGGCTGAACATTGAATTAGGGGCCAGACGCTTTAATCGCCTCGCCTTCTCGATCGGGACCGCACTCCGTTTACACCGAGGTAGGTGTATGCTCCGTACCGCGATTCGTAGAACTCGGCCAGTTGCGTGCCTTCGGCTTCGCTAAGTTCGCCATCTTTGACGCGCTGATTAATCAGGCGGCGAAAACCATCGTGCAGGAACGAGCGATCATAACGCGCCCGTTCAGCCGCCTCTCCCACTGTCGTGCCACGAATCACTTTTTTTATCAGGTAACCTTCATCGTCAATATGGATGTGAGCCTCATGCGGTGCGCCGAAGAGATTGTGATTATTGCCCATCACTTCCTGATAGGCGCCTACCAGCGCAAAGGCAAGGTAGTACGGTTCCCCAGGTACTACCGGGTGGAGTTCAAGCACATGTTTGACATCGTGGAGGTCCACAAACTTGTCGACGATACCGTCCGAATCGCAAGTGATGTCGCACAGTGTCGAGTACTCAGTAGGGGGTTTGTTCAGTCCGTGGATCGGGACGATCGGGAACAGCTGGTCGAGCGCCCAATGATCCGGAACGGACCGGAATACCGAAAAGTTCGTCAGATACTTCGCACATAAGAGCCGTCGCAGATCGTCAAACTCTTCAGCGACGTACTTGGCCTGCTGGGCATATTTGTCCGCACGCTCGCAAACGTCCCAGAAAAGCACCTCTCCTTTTGCGCGATCTTCCAACGAGATCAAGCCCAGATTGAAAAGCGTAAAGAGTTCCTCGCGGTGTTCGAGCGCGTCGTGATAGTACTCGCGATAGTTTTTGACACTGATCGATTCGCGCAAATCACTGAGCTCTATGACGACCTGTGGATCGTCATCGTCCATCTCGATGGGTGTTATGTCCTCGACAACGGTCTCGATTTCGTCCAGAACGTTCGTTACCAGAATGGCGTGATAGGCAGAAAGAAAACGGCCTGACTCCTGAATGATTGTCGGGTGGGGCACGTTCTCGTCGTCACAGACCTGTTTGATGGTGTAGATGACGTCGTTGGCGAACTCCTGGGCAGTGTAATTTGCTGATGAATCGAAAGCAGTCTTCGAGCCGTCATAATCCACCGCCATGCCGCCACCGACATCGAGAAAGTCGATCGGCACTTTCATCTGGCAGACTTTCGCGTACACGCGCGCGGCTTCCTTCATCGCGTTCTTGATGCGTTTTATGTCCGTAAGCTGCGAACCGATATGAAAGTGAAGCAGCTTCAGCATGTCGAGCCGATCTGCTTCTTCTAATCTTCGAATGACTTCGAGTAGCTCGGTTGTAGTCAAACCGAACTTAGCGGCCTCGCCGCCGGATTTTTCCCAACGGCCGGAGCCCTTCGAATAGAGCTTCACGCGCATGCCAATCATGGGCAATGGCCCTTCGTGATGCTCCGCGATATTCAGGACATGATCGAGCTCATTGAGCTTCTCAATGACTATGACGACACGCTTGCCAACCGTGGCCCCGGCAAACGCGAGTCGGATGAACTCCTGGTCCTTGAAGCCGTTCAGCACCAGCAGACTGTCGGCCGGCTGCTCCAGCGCCAGCGCCGCGTACAATTCGGCCTTTGAGCCTGCTTCCAGCCCGAAGTCGTAACGCGAACCCTCGCGCAGGTATTCTTCAACAACCGAGCGTTGCTGGTTCACCTTCATCGGGTACACGCACATGTGCGTGCCCTGATATTCAAACTCGCGAATGGACTTGCTGAACGCGCGCTGAAGTTTCCGCACCTGCGCTGCAACGAGCTGCGGAAAGCGAAGCAACACAGGAGTGGTTATGCCCCTTCGAGCCAGGTCTTCGATGATTTCTTTGAGATCCGCCGAACGGGAATCGCCCTCGGCGGGATGAATAATTAGATTGCCCTTGCGGTTAACGTCAAAGTAGCCGGCTCCCCAGTTTTCGATACCGTAGGTTTCGAGCGTTTGCTCAATTGCCGTAGTCAATTCACGATCTCCTGCCTTGCCTGCTGAACATTTGTGCTCCTGACTCCAGTGGCCGAATCGTCTCGATGAAAATCATCCGAATCGTGTAAGCGGAGATTTCTTAGGGTGGACAGCTTAGGGCGGCAATGTAACAGAAAAAAATAGGCCGGTCTATAACTTTTTTGATCGTGCCTGTTCTTTGGGAAGCAGTTTAAGTCAAACTGGCCTAAGTGTTTAGGCCCTAGCTCTGAATTCGGTCTTGCATCTCTTCAAGGCAAGCTGCCGAGTGAACCTTGACATCCTGCGCAGCACAACTATAATGCAAGCTTTTTTAGTGCCCTCGTTCTATGACGCCCGCCGTATTCCGCCGATCGCCCAGGGTTCTAGATTACTTCGCGCCAAACAACACGCCGGGGCGAAGAGCACTGCTAACACTCCCTAAAACATTCAGGAGAAAACATGAACGCAAAGACTGTGTTGAAATATGCCTCTGATCAAGGGGCCAAATTCGTGTCCGTACGATTTACGGATCTACCAGGATCATGGCAGCACCTGACGTTCCCCATTGGTGAACTCGAAGAGGGGACTTTTGAGGATGGATTTGGTTTTGATGCCTCGTCGATTCGCGGATGGGCTG
>Ga0126384_10000291_pt1 | contig 26624 bp, 24 predicted proteins | sample PanSoiMetPlot_36_FD_92543 | JGI IMG/M metagenome (GOLD analysis project Ga0126384, IMG submission 92543) | Tropical forest soil microbial communities from Panama - MetaG Plot_36 | ecosystem: Environmental > Terrestrial > Soil > Tropical forest > Bulk soil | place: Panama | collected 2016-02-17 | reverse complement strand
GAGCATTAGTCGCCACCAAATCAGCTCCTGCACAGAAGGCATCGCCCTCGCCCGTCAGAACAACGACGCGTGTATCATCATCTGCAGAACGGATAATCTCGTCGCGCAGCAATCCAACCGTCTCACGATCGACGGAGTTTCGTCGCTCCGGTCGATTGAAGCTGATGCGCTTGATACCGTCTCGAGTGGATACAAGTAATTTGTCCGTCATAAGATCACTCCCCTTGGTAGCCGTCAGTATTATCCGTAATACCGCACCAGCCACTCAGCAACACAGCAGGGCTTTGTGCCTCCCTCACGTTCGACGGTGACGTTCCATGTAGCCTGAGCCCCGCCGCTTATTTCCTCAACCGCTTCCAACTTGAACCGTCCTCGAATGCGGGAGCCGGAAGGCACCGGCGAAACAAATCGCACGCGGTTCAAGCCATAGTTGATTCCCATCCGCACGCCGTTGACCGACATTGCTCTTTTGCCCAGCTCGCTCAACAAGGAAAGCGTCAGAAAGCCGTGCGCGATTGTTTCCTTGAACGGCGACTCGCGGGCTGCTCGCTCTGGATCAGTGTGAATCCATTGCCGATCCTCGGTTGCTTCAGCAAACAGGTCGATTCGATCCTGCGACACCACGAGCCAGTCGCTGACTGCAACCTCTTGTCCAACGAGTCCGCTGAGCGCAAGAATATTTTCGATGTGAATTACTGTCATCTTAATCTCACACTGATTTACCATCCCGTAGGGATCCAATATTTATAGAATCCGGCATCAGATATCGATCGAGCTCCGGAGGAGCGCAATCTGTATTACTGGCTTACGCACGTTTCGCGTTACGCGCCACGTTAGTTCTGAAGATTCTCTAAAATCGTCGCGGCGCCCTGGCCACCGCCCACGCACATCGTAACCATGCCGTAGCGCGACTGGCGACGGCGCATCTCTCCCAGCAACTGAACGGTGAGCTTTGCTCCCGAGGCGCCAAGCGGATGTCCAAGCGCCACCGCACCCCCGTTAACATTTGTGCGCTCGTCATCCATGCCCAACTCGCGCATAACTGCGATGGCCTGACAGGCAAAGGCCTCATTAAGTTCAATCAAATCGATATCACGCAGTGACAATCCAGCGAGCTTCAATGCTTTCGGCACAGCTACCACGGGTCCCATTCCCATGATCTCAGGAGGCACACCGCCGACTCCGTAGGAAACAAAACGCGCCAGCGGTTTAAGTCCAAGATCATTGGCGCGCTCACGTGACATCACGACGACTCCAGCAGCGCCATCGGATGTTTGACTTGAATTTCCCGCTGTGACCGTGCCTTTGACATGAAATACCGGCCGCAATTTGGCAAGCGCTTCAGGCGTCGTATCCGCGCGCGGCCCTTCGTCCCTATCAAATTTCAGTTGCTTCTTCTTCGGGCCGCCATTCTCTCCGACTTCACTGATTTCAACTTCAAGCGGAACGATTCCGTCATCTGTTAGCCGGCCTGCAGCCTGCGCTGCGAGTGCGCGCTGATGGCTTCGATAGGAAAAAGCGTCTGCCTCTTCGCGCGACACGTTGTACTTGCGCGCAACATTCTCGGCCGTGAGGCCCATACTTAAATAAACGTCCGGATAGTGCTCGACCAGGTAAGGATTCGGGCGGAACTTCGTATTTCCACGAAGCATACTCATTGATTCAGTGCCGCCTGCAATGATGCACTCAGCCATGCCTGCCATGATGCGCTCAGCAGCCATCGCGATTGTTTGCGAGCCTGACGAGCAGAAACGATTCACGGTAACCGCAGGCACAGAATGCGGAAGACCAGCTCGAAGCGCTGAGATGCGGGCGACATTCGTGCCGGACTCCGCTTCGGGAGTCGCGCAACCGATAATCACGTCGTCGATACTCTCTGGACGAAGTTCGGGCAGTCTTGCGAGCAAGTCGTTGATGACGGCAGCCGCCATGTCATCGGGCCGCTTTGTGCGCAATGCACCCCGCGGCGCTTTTCCCACTGCAGTACGAACGCCCGCGACAATGACCGCTTCTTTCATTGGGACCTCCACTCTCGGTCTTCACCACCGCTTTGCGACCGATAAAGGGCGCACGTCGCGGTTCCGTGCGCGTAGAGCTTTCCACTTTCATCGGTGATTCGGCCCTCGGCAGTAGCGAACTTTCCGCCGACGTGAATCACCTTCCCTTCGCACCGTACCTCACCAGACTCGCGCGTGATCGGACGGACGTAGTTAACCTTCATCTCCAGCGTCGCGAAAATCTTACCAGCCGGCATCATCGAATTAATGGCACAGCCAGTCGCAGTATCGAGAAGTGTCGCCGCCAAGCCACCGTGCGCGATCCCAAGCCCGTTGTAATGCCGCTCATCGGGATGAACAGTAAAAACAGCATGGCCTTCGCTCACCTCGACCAGGTTGAGATTCATCAGCTCGACCAGGCCCGAGCGCGGCAGCTCACCCGTCATCAGTTTGCGCATGTAATCGAGGCCGCTCAACGAGCGGCGCGCTTCGCGTTTGTCAGTAAATTCCTCTTTTTCCGTTATTGTCTCCGCCATGCGTTCCTTTTAATTAGTTCCGTAACGGCTTGCCAGTCTCGAGCATGTGCTTGATTCTTTCAAGCGTTTTTGGTTCACCGCAAAGTGAGACAAACGCTTCGCGCTCGAGATCAAGAAAGTACTGCTCATCAACCCATTGTCCGGACGAAAGCTCGCCCCCGCAAAGCACATATGCGACTTTTCCGCTCACATGCAAGTCATAATCACTCATGTAGCCGCCCTGGTGCACGACGTGCAAGCCTGCTCGTAGTGCGGCAAGCGCATCACGCCCAGCGGCATAACACGTCAAGCCGCGCACGGGTGGCGCGTAACCGGCAGCCTCTAAATCGAGCACGAGCTCCTTCGCCTGGGCCAACTGAAAATCACGATTCATCACGATCTGATCTGCATCAGTCATGAAGCCAAGCGAACGAGCTTCTGCAGCGCTCGTCGAGACCTGTGCCGAGCTGATTGTCTTTAGTACCTGCTGGAGGTACGGAACGACATCAACGTTTGCCGAATGAACCGGCCGCGACACTATGCGACGCACCAACTCCTTACAACCTCCGGCGCCCGGAATCAGGCCGACGCCCACTTCTACAAGACCGATGTAGCATTCTGCGGCGGGCACGGTCCTGGCTCCGGCCATCGACACCTCAGCGCCTCCACCAAGGGTACGGCCGGCCGGCGCCGTTACTACTGGTTTTGAACAGAAACGCACGCTCATCAGGGCGTCCTGCAGTTCACGCACGCTTTGTTCAACTGCCGCAAAGCCGGCTGCGCCTAAACCTCCTGCCAGGTTCGCGCCTACACAGAAGTCCGCACCTTCATTGCCAATTACAAGTCCGGCCCAATCGTTCTTCTCGACCTCTTCGATCGAATCACAAATCATCGCCCGGATATCTGCGTCCAGTGTGTTCATCTTGGTGTGAAATTCGAGACAAGCGACACGGTCACCAAGATCGATCAAACTGGCGCCCTTGTTCTCACGAACGATGCGCTTTGCGGCCTTCAAACCGCTCAGCGAGATTTTGTGCGCATCCGGAAGCTCCAGAACATCAACTTTTGTCGCCGGATCGTAGAAACTTAAGGAGCCATTGTCTGATTGATAGAAAGTTTCGCGGCCGGCTGCGAGCATCTCTTTCACCCATGGCGCTACTGCAATTTCATTTGCCTCCATCGCAGCGACGGTTTCGCGCACGCCCAGGGCGTCCCAGATCTCGAAAGGTCCTAACTCATGAGAGAAGCCCCAGCGCACTGCCCGATCAATGTTGACGATTTCGTCGGTGATTTCAGGCACACGCCAGGCTGCATAAGCAAGCGCGTTATATATGACATGTCGCGCCAGCGCACCCGCGTTATCGGATTGGGCTAAGACAAATCTCAGCCTTTCACCGAGTGATTTGATCTTCATCGCTTCAGCGATGGAAGGGATTTGGGGCTCGCGACGCGGGCGGTACTCCATCGTTTCAAGATCGAGACTGAGAATCTCGCCTTTAGCGCCTTTCGGTGGCTTTTTGTAAAAGCCCTCTCCCGTCTTATCACCGAGTCGTCCTCGCTCAATCTGTGTTAGCCGCAAAGCACGCAGCTTTGGATTGCGTAAGACTTCGCGCGATTCATCGTGTTCGATTAAGCCGTAAAGGTTCTCGCCCACCGAGCTTGATACATCCAGGCCAACCAGGTCCTGCAAACGAAACATGCCCGTTCGGGGGCGGCCGAGTAGCTGGCCCATGATTGCGTCGGCCTCTTCAACTGTATAGTTATGCTCGAGGATGTAGCTCAGCGCGGTTGCCCCTGAGATTGAGCCGAACCGATTGCCGATAAAGTTTGGGGTGTCCTTACAAATGACTACGCCCTTGCCCAGACGGCGCTCACCAAAGTCGGCCATGAACCGGGTAACTTCAGCATCGGTATCCGCTGTTGGAATGATTTCTAACAGCTTCATGAAACGGGGCGGATTAAAGAAGTGCGTCCCGAGAAAATGAGTTTTGAAATCAGCCGAAGCTTCAGCTGCAATCGAAGCAATCGGCAACCCGGAGGTGTTGCTCGAGACGATGCTGTTTGGCTTTCTGGCACGCTCGATTCGCGAGACTAATGCGCGTTTGGCGTCAAGATTCTCGATGATTGCTTCCACAATCCAATCGCCTTCACTGACCCAGGTGAAGTTGTCCTCGATATTACCAATGGTGATGAGATTGGCGGTCTCTGGTGTGAATAAGGCTGGCGGCTTTGATTTTTTCAAACGATCGAGCGCGGCGACAACAATGCGGTTGCGCACCTTCGGGTTATCGAGTTTGAGACCGCGCTTCTCCTCATCGGGACTTAATTCGGTGGGCGCAATATCAAGCAGGTAGACCGGTATTCCAGCGTTCGCGACGTGCGCAGCAATGCCTCCCCCCATCGTCCCCGACCCGATCACGACAACTCGATTGATTGCGTGGTTCACGGTTCTTAATCCACAGATTACGCCGATTGCGCAGATTAAGAGCTAATGGCTGAGCGCGGAGAGCACGGTTTCGCTCGTTCAGCTTTAACCATTATTTATGCAGCTGATATTCAACCGTTCTTGCCCTCAGCTCTCAGCCCTCAGCTCTTTGCCCTTACCCCTTTGCCCTTTGCCCTTACCTCTTTGCCCTTACCCCTTTGCCCTTATAGTCCGCCTGTTACTTCAAGTACTTGGCCGGAGACGTAATCGCTTAAAGGAGAGCAAAAGAACAGGACGGCTCCGGCTGCCTCTTCGGGCGTGCCGCCGCGCCCCATTGGAATCACCTTGAATGCAAAATCGCGATTGGCCTGAGGGATGCCGAGAGCGATGTCTGCCTCCTCGCGCGCGATGTGTTCGCCGGTTTCTTTCGCCTGAGTCAATCTCGTCTCAATAAAACCAAAAGCGACGGCGTTCACTTGAATATTGAACTGGCCCCATTCCTTTGCCAGCGTTTTAGTAACGCCGATAATTCCAGCCTTGCCTGCCGCATAGTTAGTCTGTCCGGCATTCCCTCGGGTGCCGGTGGTGGAGCTGACGTTCACGATTTTTCTCGCGGCTGAGCGACCGTGTTCGTTCTTCTCTCTTTTTGCCGTTTCGCGCAGGTACTCCGAAGCGGCCCGGATAATGCGGAAGGGCGCGGTTAGGTGCACATCGAGCATCGCCTGCCACTGTTCGTCGGACATCTTGTGAACGGTTCCGTCCCACGTGTAACCCGCGTTGTTGACGATTGCGTCAATACGTCCGTAGGTATCGAGTGTCGTTTTGATTAAGTTGGGCGCAAAGTCTGCGCTGGTGACGTCTCCGGGTACCGCAAGAGCTTCGCCTTCGCGAGACTTAATGGCCGCGGCTGCTTCGCGAGTCGGCTCGCCGTCGATATCCGAAAGCACCACGCTGGCGCCGTTTCTGGCGAAGAGTTCTGCGGCAGCGCGGCCTATGCCCCTCGCCGCCCCCGTGATGATGGCTACCTTTCCTGATAGAAGGTCCATGGATTTTGTGATTAACTCTTATGCTTTCTTCAAATGAAGTTCTCGAACACCCCACTTCGAATCCCACCAACGGCAGTGGAAGCTTCAGATCCTTTCTACATAAAGCACTTCGCCAGTTTATTGAATCCCACCAACGGCCAGTTGGTGGATTGTTCAGATCCTTTCTAACCGAGGCAAAATCCCTGAAGAACCGCAACAATCCCCATTAGGAACGATCATTGGTTATTTGGCGGACCGCTTTTGAGTCACCGCTGCAGAAAGGATCTGAACCATCCACCAACTGCCGTTGGTGGGATTCAGTCGCCACGCCGGTACGAGTGTGTAGAAAAGATCTGAAGCATCCACCAACTGCCGAGACTGTGTCAGAACTCAGTTCGCGTAAATCGGGATCCGCGAGAATAGTGTAGAACGGCTACTGGGGCGTGCGGCTTCAAACAGCGAGGGAAAGAGTTAGTTCGCGATTTCGACCGTTCCATCGCTGCCCTAGTCTTCGTTTGAAGCGAAACATCGCAAAGCACGTCACTTCCAAAGCATTTTTCACATTTCGTTTTGCCAAAGCCATGATCAGGTTGTCGACTCCACACAGTTTCATAACCCGTTTGAGGTTGTAAGCCAGCAGCGTCAGACTAGTTTCGCCTCTGACTTTCTCCTGGCCACGCATTAGAAAGTAATCCTGTCCCATCTGCCGTTTGATCGTGCCGAAAGGGTGTTCCACCAACTGTTTTCTTAACTCCAGCAACTTCGGGTTCTCGGCAACTCGCTGCAACATCCGATCAGCGGCCTCCTGCCCTAAGGGTCTTTTGAGCTTGCGTGGTCCTTTGCCCGTGGTGCATTGACTTTTCAGCTCACAACGGTGACACGCTTCAGTCCAATAACATCTGACCTGCTTCTCTTTATCAAAGGTGCGGTAACGCAAACGCTTACCGGCGGGACAGGTGTAGCTATCCTTAGTCGCATCGTAAGCAAACCGCTCCAGTGGAAAAATACCTTCCACCTGACGTGCTGCTGGCCGTTCCATGTGCACTTCGATACCAGCGTCTTCGCAGGTTTTGATCTGCGCCGTGTTGTAGTAACCACGATCAGCACAGACTTTTAGTTCCTTTGCTCCCAGTTCCCGCTGCGCGCCCTGGGCCAACTCTGCCAAACAGTTCACATCATTGCCTTCATTCGTCACCGCATAATCTGCTACCAACTTGTGCTTGCTATCTACTGCTATTTGCACGTTATAACCAACATGCTGGCCCTGCCGCCCTTTCATCAAGCGGGCGTCCGCATCGGTCAACGAGATTTGTTTCTCACCACGCTCGGCCAACTGTTGCTTCAACCCTTCAGTGACCACCTGCTTCTCTTGCAACGCCGCTATCTTGGCCTCCAACTCCCCGGCGCTTACCTCGCTCCTCTCACTTTCTGCCTCATCCTCCTTTTGCAACGCGGCCAGATAGTCTGCGATTTTCTTTTCGATCCACTGCAGCCGCTTGTTTAGTTTGGCCTCACTAAAATTTCGCTCGCGGCTGTTGACCGCGCGAAACTTGCTGCCATCAATCCCCACCAGTTCGGCCCCGAACAACTGCAGCTCCCGACACAGTTTGGTGAATTCACGAAATACTCCCGGCAGCACCAGCGCATTGTCTTTGCGAAAGTTCGCGATCGTCTTGTGGTCCGGCGTCAAGCGCCGCAGCAACCACATCACTTCTACATTCCGTAGCGTTTCCCGCTCCAATTTCCGACTCGATCTGATCTCGTTGATGTAGCCGTAAATGTATAACTTCAACAGATCGCGCGGGTCATACGCCGGGCGCCCACGCTCCTCCGGCTCTGCTTTGCTGAAACCCAGGGCCCCAAGATCTAGTCCCTTCACAAATGCTTCAACAAAGCGCACCGGGTTATCTGCAGTTACGTAGTCATCGATCACTGCCGGAAACAGCACCACCTGCTCCCGATTCGTTCCTTCGACATAGCCCATGCACCAGCGCTCCTTTCGCTGATGCTTTATACCATCGCTCGATCTTGCTTTCTCTCTTTTTTTCACCTCACACTTCTTCGCACCTATTTTTGACACAGTCTCTGCCGTTGGTGGGATTCGGTGAGTGGGCGTCGGCTGCCCGTAGAAAGGATCTGAAGCATCCACCGACTGCCGTCGGTGGGATTTCGGGCGTTAGTGGGCGCGTCGGTGTGTAGAAAGGATCTCAGACATCCACCAACTGCCGTTGGTGGAATTCCTGTGACTGAATCTTGGCGAGATATAGCAACGAACTACTCCGTCTGGGCGAATCTGCACAGGCGATGGGCGAAAGTTCGCAGCCCTCCCGTGAGGAGCCTCGCATTCTTGCCCAATCTGAGAGTTTCCATTTGGCACAACCGTTGCGCTTGCGATAGGTGGAGGACACGTCGTGATCAAGTTCCTATCCCAGGCTCAAGCACTTGACGTAATCAAGCACAGCAATGTTGGCAGGCTCGGCTGCATTGATCAGGACGAGCCTTACGTCGTGCCCCTTAACTATTTGCTCGAAGATAGCTCACTTTACAGTCACTCACTCCCGGGTAAGAAAGTCCTGGCAATGAGAGGGAATCCTCGCGTTTGCCTGCAAGTAGATCATGTGGATGACGATCTTCACTGGCGCAGCGCGATCGCGTTTGGAAGGTTTGAGGAGATACAGAACGCAACCGATCGACGAAACATCCTTGGGAAATTGCTTTCGCGTTTTTCGCGGCTGACTCCGGTTGAGTCGCTGATCGCGCAAGACGCAGGCGCCCCAGAAAGTATTGTGTTTCGAATTGTCGTCGATCGAATCACTGGTGTTGAGGAAACGTAAAGAGATTGCATGAGGTGAATCATGAAAGATCACATTGATAGAAGTACGTGGTCCAGCTACCTGGCCGAATTCAATAAGCGCAATCAATCCCGTCCCACCTGGCTACAGGTGTTCGGAGAGGCCGGCGCACAGTCACAAGAGGAAGGGCTTTATCTGACCGGTATCAGTCTGGAAGACAAAGGCCACGATGCTCCGCGAGTGCAAATCATGCTGGACCGAATTGATTCCGCAAAGTCGCATTTGACGCACTCTGTTTCCAATCTCAAGCGGATGAGGATTCACGTGGGCGCTGATGGTCGTGATGAAGCAATTGAGTTCATTGACCGGCAGGGAGAAGCAAGTCTTCTTATTTTCAGGCACCGCGCCAGAATGGCCGCCCACGCCTGAACTTTCGCTAAATGAATGTCGAAAATTGGAGGTAAGGACAATGAATGACGAATCGCGGATCTCGACTAACGGCAATCAAGCGAAGGGAAGCGTTTGGCATGAACTACGTTTCGAAAGGGAAGAAATCTGCGAGGCCTTGCTTAGCCCTTCGAAAGCTCTCGCCGGTTTCGTGCCGGCAATCAAACTTGAGCAAGGTTCAAATGAGCTCGTGCAAAACCACCTTCTTCAAGCTCGCTTACGGCTAATTGACGAGGCACTCGACCGGTTGATGACGGGCACTTATGGTGATTGCGTCGTCTGCGGAAGATGGATTGAAGATCGGAAACTTCATGCGGATGCCGCATTTCCTTTCTGTCTTGCCTGCGAGAAGACTCGCAACAATTGTCCAAGTTCCATGCGCATGAACATGGCAAGGCGCCTGGACGGATCAAAATCCAACGCTGCTTGTGGAATATCGCTTAATCGCTAAGTGATATTTCGCACCTTTAGCTTTTTTATCGACAAAAACTGCAGATTGAGGTTCGGAACGTTGGTTGCTAATGCCACTGTAGGAGGCGGGCTTTTGGCCCTGGAATCTAATGAAGATTGAATCGATCCTTTGTCCTACCGACTTATCGCCTGATTCAGATGAGGCGCTTCGATATGCAGTCGCGCTGGCGCGTGCATACAACGCTGAACTACTGCTCCTGCACTGCGACACGGGCGACGTGCCCAGCACACATGATGCGCATGACCGCGCCGCGCGAACGCTTAGGGAAGCCTTGGTCAAGTATTCAGGCGAATCTGATCTAAATGGTCTCGATTGGAAAAGTCTGGTCGTTACCTGTGAGGATATCGGAGAGGCGATTGTCCATGAGGCTGCGATCTATCGCGTTGATCTGATCGTGATGCGCTCGCGGCGCCGCCCACACCGGGCGGCTCTGCTCGGTTCCACGGCGGAGTCCGTTTCACGCACCGCGCCCTGCCCGGTCATGGTCATGCACTCCGATGAGCGGAATTGGGTGAGGGGTTCTGACAGCAGGATTGATCTCAAACGAGTGCTCGTAGCGTACGACTTCTCAGACTTTTCCGAAGTAGCACTCAACTACGCGCTATCCTTCGCTCAGGAGTATCAATCAGAGTTGCATCTGCTGCACGTGTTGCCTTCCTTTACAGTGAATGACACGGAGATCTCCTGGTACCCACTCGGACGTGAGGGAGCCTATCACAAGGCAGCACGTCGTCTTCAGCAAGCCGTACCTCCCGAGGCGCATCTTTGGTGCACAGTAAAACACGCGGTCAGTGAAGGGCATGCCTATCGTGAGATACTTCAGTATGCCGAACAGCACCAGATTGATCTTATCTGTCTGGGTGCTCACGGAGCTGGCTTTGGTATGCGCACTCTCTTTGGATCGAACGTCGATCGAGTCCTGCGCCAGGCGCCTTGCCCTGTGTTGGTTACCAGGCCCCTTAAGCCAGCGGTATCGAATAAAAGAATTGCGGAGACTCGGAGAGTGGCGGCGGTCGCGCTGACGGCGCTGCCAACTCTTATAGAAAACGTCGAGGTCAGTAATGAAAATACTCTTGGCTGTTGATGGGTCAGCATGCAGCGACCACGCCGTGGCGTCAATAGCATCACGGCCGTGGCCGGCAGGTAGCGAGATCCGCGTGATAACGGCCTATGAGACTACGCTTATGCCGAGGCCTGAGGTGTGGGTGGTATCCCAAGAATACTCTGACGAGATGCAGAGGGCGGCTCGTGAGTACGCGCAGGATGTTGCTAACGAAGCTCATCTGAAGCTGAGCAAGGCGCTGGGTGATTCCCTCTCGGTGACTTCACAGATCGTAGCGGGGCCCGCAAAGAGTATAATTCTGGAACACGCAGAATTGTGGGGCGCGGACCTGATTGTTGTTGGTTCGCATGGGCATCAGCGGTGGGAGCGTTTCCTGCTGGGCTCAGTGTCACAAGCGGTCGTGTCACATGCGAAGTGTTCTGTAGAAGTCATTCGATGCGTGGAGCATCAGGCTGAAGAGCCGAAAGCCGCTTAATGGCCCAGGTTGTAATTATCGGCGGGGGCTTTGCTGGTGTGGTCGTTGCTGAGTCGCTGGCAAAGAGGCTCGGGAGCGAACATGACATAACCCTTGTGTCTCGCAGCCGGAGATTCCATTTCTATCCAGCCCTGGTGCGGCTCGCATTCGGACAATGCGACCCGGAAGAAATTCAATTCGACATCCGGGACGCGATGACGGATCGCCGCATTCGCTTTGTCGAAGGCGAGGTGGCCAGAATTCATCCGTCCGAGGGTCGTATCACATTTGCTCGCGGCGATTTTGTCGGAGAGATGAATTATGACTTTCTGGTGCTCGCCCTTGGTCGCAGGTTGAAGACAGAACTCGTTACCGGCTTCTTTGAGAATGCTCATCATCTGCTGGGTGTTAGAGAGGCGCAGAAGTTCGGTAAGGCGGTGGATTCTTTTCACGAAGGTCGGGCCGTGATTGGTTATTGCGAAGGCGCGCGCTTGCCTGTCCCTGTTTTTGAGACTGCGTTCGCACTTTCACGCAGGCTCAAAGAGCGGGGCGAACGCGACCGCTGCACAATAACTGTGGTGAGCAGCGAGACGTTGGACCAGATGTTCGGAGGCGTGCCAATGTCCGAAGCCGTGATTGGCCCAATAAAATCTCACGATATAGAGTTGGTTTGTAACTTTTCAATAACTAAGGTGACGCCTAACTCACTTATCGCGACTGACGGACGAATGCTTGAATACGACCTGAACATGATTATTCCGCCCTTTGGCGGACCCGGAGCATTAGTTGGATCTGACATCATCGACGATGAAGGTTATGTTCACGTCGATCAGACGATGAGTGTGCCGGGCGTAGAAAGACTTTACGCGGTGGGTGATTGCGTGGGCTTTGAGGGTCCGAAGATGGGGCATATGGCTGTCCGTCAGGCCGAAGTAGCAGTTGAAAATCTGGTTGCGGAGCTTGAAGGAAAACCACCCACGGCAAAATATGATCATGAAATGATGCTTGTGATTGACGCTGACGGACACGAATCGACTTTTGTGAAAAAGGATTTGTGGACCGATGAGCCGGCGCACATAGGTCGTAGCCGGTTTTGGGGCTGGGCCAAGCGCAAACAAGAGCAATACTGGAAAGCCCGCCACGCGTGAGATGGAAGAGTTCAAGATCCCATCAAAAAAATTCCACCAACGGGGAGTTGGTGGATCGTTCAGATCCTTTCTACCAATAAGCAGTCCGCTGTCACGAATCCCACCAACGGCCAGTTGGTGGATTCATCGTGCATTGCGTCCTCGATTGTGAGCACTGTGTGTCCAAAGGGATAGACACAATCGCGAGGCACAAAGTTGTGACTGCAAACTCGCCGCCTTTTCCCCACTTTTTTCACTCTTTACGACTTCGGCATGTTACTTGCCAATCTGCTAAATGAATTCCTGTTGACTGCTCGTTAGTGCAGTTCCTCGCCCCTACTCCTTAGCGAGCATCAACAGGTATTCCACCCGGCTCCATTCAGCCGGACAAATCAGGTAGGCATCTTTGCCTTTTGAAGCGAAGGGCTTTCCAATTAATAACGGGGCCACTGAGCCTCTTAATTCGATCAGGGCCAATGCAATCGGATCTTTAAAACGTAGACTTTAAGTTCAAGACAACGCCTCCATATGCTGTTGGAGCCGAAACCCGCAAGCGCCATCGAAGCCTTGCGGGTTTTTCTTGGGCCAAGGGCAAAGAGGTAAGGGCAAAGGGCGCAAGGACGAAAAGGACGACGCCTCAGTCCTATTCCGTGAATGCTGCTGCGTTGAATAAGACGCGAACAACAATTGACCTTAGAGTTGAGAGCGAATCAGGTGAAACTGAACTGAACTTGAGGGTCGTCTGGATCTGCTCGAGCGTGAAATTGATAGTGAGATTGAAAGACTGAAATCTGAGAACAAGCAACCGTGATGCTGACGAGAAAGAACGCATCGAGTTCTCAAGAAAATAGCCCAGAAACGTACGCCTTAGTACGCTGTCTGGGCTAAATTCTTAAGCACCTGACCGGTGCTAGCTTAGAATGGCGGAGCCGACGGGACTCGAACCCGCGACCTCCGACGTGACAGGCCGGCGTTCTAACCAACTGAACTACGACTCCGCAGGTAAATCCGAATTTTCAAAAAGTCCGACAAACTTCAGTTTGTCGATAACGACCACATTACACTACTCAAAGACAGCTGTAACTCGCGCAAGTCGACGACAAACTGAAGTTTGTCGGACAATTCGACTGGTAGGCACGGAGGGACTCGAACCCCCAACCTCTTCCTTGTAAGGGAAGCCGTCTACCATTGACGTACGTGCCTGCAATAGTGGAACAGACAGGCTCAACAGCCGTTATCACAATGCCAAAATCGCGCGGCAAGTGAATCGTCATGCTAAGAGAAGCACGCTGGACTGTCAAGGAACGGGCAAAGAGCAAAGAGGTAAGGGCAAAGGGCAAAGAGCAGAGGGCAAAGGGCAGAAGGCAAAGAGCAGAGGGCAAAGAGCAGAGGGCAAAGGTAGAGGGCTGAAGAGCTGAGCGCCAAACCATTTGCCATATATCATTTCACAATTCCCATTTTTCATTTGCTCAGGAATCAAATGAACAGAACATATTGTTGGCGGCGTCGAGATTCATTGTCCGATGAAAAGCCCAATGGAAAATGAGAAATGAAAAATGATATATGACAAATGGTTTGCCCTCAGCTCTTGGCTCTTTGCTCTTACCCCTTTGCTCTTTGCTGTGTTGCGCTTCGCCCTTTGCCCGTTTTCCGGCTATAGTTTCTGCGAGGCCATCTCCCCGCCAGCACAACTGTTATGAAACAGGGCCATCGTCGTCCACCAAACCTGCCAAGCTATATTCGTGGGAGCATCCTTCTGCTTTCGTTACTTGCGCTTTGCTCCGTGGGAATCTCAACCTGGGGACAATCTCAAACTCCCGAGAAGCAACAGCGACCAAGACGGGTCGGCGAAAATGAAACCAAGCCAGGCAGTGAACAGAAACCTGGGGGCCAGGAAGTAGACGAAGGCGATGTGGTTCGTGTCGATACCCAACTGGTGTCGGTGCCGACTATTGTCACCAATAACGTCGGTCGACCAATCGCTGGGTTGAACAGGCAGAACTTCGTCGTCTACGAAGATGGGCAGAAACAGTCGATCACCAACTTCGGGACTACTGAAGCGCCATTCGAAATAGCCTTGCTGCTCGACACTTCGGGCTCGACTCGAGCCGACGTAAGCTTGATTCGGCAAGCGGCCAATGCCTTCATCAATGCTCTTCGTCCTGGTGATCGAGTCGCGCTTGTAGCTTTCAAGGACAGAAGCGAGGCCGGATCCACGCTTGCCACCGTCGATGTGCTCTCAAATCTGACCGATGATCGAAAGGCATTGCAAGCGGCAATCGAAAATCTCGGCTCAAGCAACGGCACTCCTTTCTACGATGCGCTCGAAAAAATCGTTAATGAGATCTTTCGAGAGCCACCGCGGGCAGAGCTGCGTGGTCGTCGAGCCGTTGTTGCCCTCACTGATGGCGTTGACTCGACCAGCGACTCGGTTTACGAGGAGGCACGACAGAAGATCCTGCGAAGCGGGCTCGCCTGCTATTTCATTCAGGTCAATACCGAAGACTTCGTTGAGGACCGTCTCCTCAGAGATTGTCAGGACAATGGCCGGTTAACTCTTTCGCCGCGTCAACTGCAACGCTATCGTCAAATCTTCGTTCCCAAAGCGAGGAGTGAGGATTACGGAAATTTCTGTCAGATGGGCCAGTTTGAAAGAATGCAGATAAGCCGCGATCTCTATAACCTCGCCCGGCGCGAGATGAATGACCTCGCGCGTTCGTCAGGCGCAAGGAACTTCACAGCAGCTGACCTGCAACAGGCCCGTGCGGCGTTCGCTCGCGTGGCTGCCGACATCGGCACGCAATACAGCTTGGGCTACTATCCGTCCAACAAAGCTCGCGATGGAAAATACCGCGCTATTCGTGTTGAAGTTCTCGGCGTAAAAGAGAAGAACGAAGTTCACGCACGCCAAGGCTACTTCGCACCGCGATAGAGGTTTCAAGATTTGTAGAATAGCATTAGATTTTCCATTTCCCACCTATCAATTGTCATTTGTCATTTGTGGGCTTATGCCAGCGCTTGCTGATGACCTTGCGAAGGAGGGACGACATGGAAGAGAAAGGCCTCGATTACAGTAACCAAAAAAATCGCCGAATGCGAGCCGATGAGCTCGAGGATCGGTTGATTGATTTTGCGGTTCGTATTATTAAACTTTCAGCTGGATTACCTAAGACTCCTGCAGGTAAGCATATTGCAGGACAGATACTGAGATCCGGCACTTCTCCTGCGCCGAACTACGGCGAGGCAAGAGGGGCAGAGAGTCGCGCAGATTTTATTCATAAGCTACGCATAGTACTCAAGGAGCTTAACGAGACTTCGATTCGGTTGGCGATTATTGAGCGCAGCGAATTGTTAGCGAGGCACCTGGTCTCGGACATAAGCCACGAAGGCCGAGAACTCAGCAAGATCTTCACTGCATCGTTGCGGACCGCTTGCGGCTCTCGGCAAAATGACAAATGATATTTGACAAATCATATATGGAAAATCTGTCAGCGACTCCATCAAAAGAATTCAACCGTATCATTCTAGTCGTGCTCGATGGTGCTGGTATTGGCGAGATGCCTGATGCTGCTGAGTGGGGTGATGCAGGCTCAGATACTTTTGGCCACATTCTGGAGTCTCGCGAGGTGAGTCTTCCCAATCTGGAACGCATTGGGCTTGGTAACATCCGGCCGCTCGCCGGTGTGCCGCCGGCAGAGAAACCGCGTGGTTCTTATGGTCGCTGCGCCCTGCGATCGAATGGTAAAGACACGACCACCGGTCATTGGGAGATGGCTGGAATAATTCTGGACCAGGCATTTCCTACTTATCCTAACGGTTTTCCGACTTCTCTGATTGATCGCTTTGTGCGCGAAGCTAATCTGCCCGGGATTCTTGGGAATGTACCTGCGTCGGGTACGGAAATCATCAAGCAGCTTGGCGCCGAGCATGTAAAAACTCACAAGCCGATCGTTTACACTTCAGGCGATTCCGTCTTTCAAATCGCTGCGCACGAAGAAATCATTCCGCTGCCTCGCCTCTATGAAATCTGCGAGATTGCCCGGGCAATCCTGGATGGGGAACACAAAGTCGGTCGGGTGATAGCCAGACCGTTTCTTGGTGAGCCGGGCGCTTTTTACCGGACTGAGAACCGTCATGATTATGCAGTACCGCCGCCGCGCCAGAACCTGCTGCCTGCGCTTGCGGAAAAGGATCTTGACGTGGTCTGTATCGGCAAGATTGCCTCGATTTACGATTCGCTGGGAGTGACTCAGGACCTTGTAGCAAAGAACAATGAGCAGTCAATCGATCAGACAATCAACGCGCTGGGAGACAAAACTCGCGGACTGATTTTCTCCAATCTGGTAGACTTTGACATGCTGTACGGGCACCGGCGCGATACAGAAGGGTACGCCCGCGCGCTTGAGCATTTCGATGCACGCTTGCCCGAAATTGAAAATGCGATGCGCCCCGATGATCTTCTGATCATAACCGCAGACCACGGCAACGATCCTACCTTTAGCGGTACGGATCATACTCGTGAATACGCTCCGCTGATCGTGTTCGGTAAGAATGCGAAACCTGGCGTGGATTTGGGAACACGCGCATCGTTGTCAGATATTGGGCAAACAATTGCCGAAACGTTTGGCTTGAAGCTATCTGCAGGCGCTAGTTTTCTGCGCGAGATTTCTCGTTAGTTGGCGCGGTGTTGTTCTAATTACTCTCCCCAGAACTCGTCCGAGTTGTTTTTCTGCTTTTATTCTCAGTGATGATTTGTAACTTTTTTCGAGGACTTGTCTCAGCCCGCCTCATCAGCGTCCTACTTTGCGTTGCTTTCGGATCTGCTGTTTTTGTTAACGCTCAACGACGCAATCCGCTGGGAGCACCCACTGGTTTTGATGATGTCGTGTCAGCGATCGCGTTCTCGCCGGATGCGCGGACTTTGGCGATTGCCAGAGGCGCTAGCGAGCCCAGGCAAAAGTTTGGTCGCATCGAGTTATGGGACATGCAAAGCGGAAAACTGCTTCATGTGATAAAGGGCTTCGATGGTCCGGTGAAGTCAGTTTCTTTTTCACCCGATGGACTAACAATCGTCAGCGCCAGCGTGGAATTTCGCAGTGAGAAGATTCAGCAAAAAGCAATATCGTCAAATGGCAGACTTTTTGGCGAATTGAAGTGGTGGGATACCCAAACCGGTGAGCTGAAACATCAAATTACGCTTCCGGAGGGCAATGCGAATCTCAAGGTAATTCACTCGCCCAATGGCGACGACCTGTTGTTAGAGGAGTCCACCTTAAACTGGTCGTATCTTCCCGCACGAAACTCATCAGCACTGCCCCCGGTCTTTCCAGATCCACCAGCCCCACTCCGGCCAGTGATGTTTTTTACTGCCGTAATGAGAGTCCTCGATGCGCAAACCGGAGAACAGAAGCTCAAGATGACTAGCGATGGCGCTGGCCCTGTTGCTTACTCGCCTGACGGAGCTTTGATTGCAGCGGCAAAGGGAAGTGAAGTCAAGCTCTGGAACCCACAGACCGGAAAAGAACAAGCCAAACTCAAAGGTTTCAAAGGCAAGCCGAATGCGCTCGCTTTTTCTCGAGACGGGCAAACACTGGCGGTAGCTAGTATGAAATTTGAAAGGGAAGACGCGGGCGACAGGATCAAGGTGATCGGGATCAGCCGGGTAAAGCTCATCGATATTCCGACCAGACGTGTGATTCGCGAGGTGTCTGACGTTGGCGCTGTGAACACCCTTGCATTCGCTCCGAACGGACACGTTCTGATTATGGGTGGTGTGATGCGAGCCGGCGAGAAAGACATCGCTGGAATCGACTTGCTCGATCTCGAGACCGGCAAAGTGTCAAACCTGCCGACGGCCGAGGACTACACAGAGGCCGTCAACGACATCGCAGTTTCTATGGATGGCGCACTGTTGGCGTTCCGCTCAGGTCCCACAACAGTGAGGACCCTGGATACCTCAACGTGGAAAGAGCGACAGATGCTTGATGGAAATAGTCTGGGCGAACCAATCGAAAGACCTGTCAGCCGCTTCGTGCTTTCAGTTAAGCGTATCCTTGCTGTGGCCTTTTCTGCTGACGGCAACACGGTAGCCGCTGAAACGGATCAGGGAGAGATAAAGGCCTGGGATCCACGCACAGGTGAGGTCAGGACCCAGGTTAAAAGAAATAATGATGCGCCTACTGCCGTGGCAGCCTCAGCTGACGGGCGCTCGTTCGCAGAACTGAGTGACGGAAAAGTTCTGATCTGGAATTCCACTAATCCCAACAAACAGGTCGTTCCGCTTCCTGAAGGCCGTGGTATCTCGGCATTGGCCCTATCACCGGAGGGCCAAACACTGGCTTTGGCCTACGACAAAGAAGTGCTGTTATTCAATCCGGCGGGATCTCTCAAACAGAAACTCGTGAATCAACACGGCTCAGTGGATGGGTTGATCTTTTCGCGGGAAGGTAGACAGTTGGCTTGTGTGACGAGTGACGGCACTATCGAAATTTGGCGTGTGCCGGAGAATAGGTTAGACAAGACAGTCGTCGCCGGATCCGCACTGACCGCGCTTGCATTTGGACCAGACGGCGCCACCATTGCGACAGCCAGCGCGGATCGAGAAATTACGATCTGGAACGTGCAGACCGGCAATGCTTTGTCAAAACTCAACAAGCACGATGCGACCATCAACACGCTCGCTTTCTCACCAACCGGCGAATTCCTTGCGAGTGGAGGCGACGATCGAACGGTTGTGATTTGGAAGGTCGCTTCCGGGAAATCAACGCGCACCTTGAAGGGCCACGATCAAACTGTGACCTCGCTAGCGTTCTCTCCTGATGGCCAATACCTGGCGAGCGGCGGCGGAAATGCTTCCGTAGTCGTGTGGGAGCTGAGAACCGGGAAGTTCACTCGAGTCCTGAAGTGAGACGCATGCCGCACGTTTTGTAAGGCAAAGTATTTAATTGCGGAATCTTGATGATGTCCAATGATCCGCAAACTAACAGTTTGCGTTACGAGAGTATTAGGCCGAAGGCGTCTTGATAGGCAGACCCAGTTGCGCAGCCTCCGGGTTCTTCAAGACAGCTATAAAGGGCAGGTTGCGGTAGCGTTCTGCGAAGTCCAGTCCGTAGCCTACGACGAAATGATCGGGTATCTGAAAGCCAAGATAATCAATCTCAACATCGCGTTCACGGCGTTCAAACTTGTCGAGCAATGCCACCAACTTCACACTGGCCGCTCCCCGTGATTTCAGGTTAGCCAACAGGTACGATAAGGTCAGTCCCGTGTCTACGATGTCTTCAACAACGATGATGTGACGATTCTCGACTGGCACATCCAGGTCCTTAAGAATGCGCACCTCACCCGATGTTCGCGTCGAAGACCCGTAGCTCGAGATAGCCATGAATTCAATTCCCAGTGGTATATCAATCGCGCGCAGCAAGTCGCTGAGAAAGAAGCAGGCGCCCTTGAGTACGCCAATCAAGAGTGGATTGAGTCCTGCATACTGCCGTGCGATTTGAGTCCCGAGATCTTTGATGCGAGTCTGAATCTCGGCTTCGGAAATTAATACTTCAAGATTAGGATTGCTGAATTCAGATTGTATAGGTGCGGTGCTGGTGGCCAAGATTGTCTCCTAACTGACGAAATGTTCAATTGATGTTTGTGTTTGAATTGCTTCAGAGCCTTTGGTGCGACATACTATTTAAGCCGTTCGCTTAGGTCAATGCTGAAAACAATTAATTTCCATTTCTCCGCGAGAGTTCCTCAGATTCTCCTCGTCATTTGTCTGCTTTGCGTTTGTCAGCCAGGTGCGAGGGCCCAAGAGAGCGCTACAAAGCCGGCGCGAACGCCTTCAACCGCAGAAAAGGCTAAGGGAGGAACTTCACAGCCGCCGGCCAGGGTTGTGACCCACTCACAGGCAAGTCAGACGGTAGTCGATCCGTCAGTGCCAGGGGATGCCTCTGTCTTAAAGATGCTCGAGCCCTATGGTGAAAAGGTGCGAGCACTCGATGTAGTGATTGGCAAGCTCGATGGCGAATTGGCGAGAGGTGCCATGGGCGCCGGCACGCTGGGGAATTTCGTGACCGACGGAATTCGAGCGCAGGCAAGTTCACGCCTTGGAGCTCCGATCGATCTTGTCGTCACCAATAGTGGTGGTTTGCGAAAGAGTGCTATCGCGGCTGGTAGCCTGCACGTTCGCGACATCTTTGAATTACTCCCTTTCGAAAACGCGCTGGTTGAGCTTGAGCTGAGCGGCGATCAGCTGATGAAAGTATTACAGATTGTCGTGGCAAGTCGGTCGCCGCAATCAGGAGCTCGAATCAAATATCGCAGTAGCGGTGAGGAGAAGTCCGAACTTGTCAGCGCTGTTCTGGTGGGCGCGGACGGCAGTGAAAGAGCAATTGATTCGGCAGCAAAATATCGCGTGATCACTATCGATTATCTACTCAATGTGACGGGTGGCAATTTCGCAATAATGCAAGCGTCGAAAGTTCAGAAGCCGCTTGGCGTGACCCTGCGCGATGCGTTAATCGAATACGTGAAAGCGGAAACAGCGGCCGGACGAGCAATCAAGGCGAAGCTTGATGGTCGCTTTAGACGTGAGGGACAAGCAGGGGAGAACAACCCGCAATGATCACGCGAAGAAATTTTCTGCTTGGGTCATCAGCGGTAGCCGCAGCCTGGCTGGGTCGCTCATCGATGGTGCGAGCATTCACGAAGGCAACCGGCGTCTCACCTACTGCTCCACTCCTGGAAGCTCGTGCTGATGAGACGCTGATTACGATCCTGCACACGAATGATACTCACTCGCAGATCGATCCATTTCCAGCTGACGATAGCCTCTATCCGGGAAAAGGCGGAGTTGCACGCCGCGCGACACTCGTGAAGAGAGTACGGCAGCAGAACCCAAACACATTATTAATCGACGCCGGCGATCAATTGCAGGGAACACCGTACTTCAACTTCTATAAAGGCGAAGTCGAATACAAAGCAATGACCCTGATTGGTTATGACGCGGTTACACTAGGTAACCACGAATTTGACAATGGAGTGGCGTCGCTCGCTGCCGCGATGAAGTTCGCGGGCTTCGATTTTGTATCTTCAAACTATGATGTGCGCGGCACGCCGCTCGAAAGCCGAGTGAAACCTTACGTTGTGCGTCAGCTGGCCGGTGTCCGTATCGGTCTGTTTGGCTTGGGTGTAAGTCCCAATGGATTGATTACGCCTGCAAACTTCAAAGGTGTAACTTATCTGGATCCGGTTGAGACTGCGCGTGGCGTCGTAAAGGTGCTCAAGGAAGCTGAGCGCTGCCATCTGATCGTTTGCATGTCTCACCTGGGTTACTACCGTGAACCGAAGGTAGGCGAAATCGGAGACTCGCAGGTGGCAGCGCAAGTGGATGGAATCGATTTCATTGCCAGCGGCCACACACACACTTTCATGCAGCAACCAGTAATCCAGAAGCAGCCATCGGGTAAGGACACGATCATCTTTCAAGTCGGTAAGAGTGGTATCAATCTTGGACGCGTGGATTTCACTTTGCGTGCTGGACAGGTGACTGCATGGGCTGGCGGCTTGTTAGACCTGCGTGAACCGTCATTAAGTTAACCTTATTCTCGAACAGCGATAATGCCGGAAGATAACTCAAACCGTGATCGCATCAGTGCATTGGTTCGAGATGTGCTTGCTAACATTCCCGACAAAGATCAGGACGGAGTCTCAGAACCGCTAGCCGCTCCACCAACACGCTTCATAGACACCGTTCCAGCCGAACCAATGCAGAATGCGCCAAGCGTCTCGCGCGATGAATCCTCGAAGAAGGTAATTACTGAAGACGACGTGCGCGGGTTGGAAGCCGGAGCCGTTTTGCGCATCGCTGAAGGCGCTCGCCTGACTCCGTTGGCGGCCGACATCATTCGAGAAAGAAATATCGAACTGGTAACGAGAAAGTCGCGTCGAGGTTCAAGCACTTCCAAATCAATCGCAGTTGGAGCTGATCACGGCGGCTTCAAAATGAAGGAAGAACTTAAAGCTTTACTTAAGGAGTTGGGTCACCGAGTTCAAGACTTTGGTACCGATTCTGAGGATGCAGTTGACTATCCGGACCTGGCCCATGCGGTCGCGCGCGCCGTCGCCGACGGCACTGCCCAGCTTGGAATCGTCGTCGACGGCGCCGGAGTGGGCAGCGCGATGACTGCGAACAAAGTGCCCGGCGTTCGGGCGGCTGCTTGCTATTCAGTTGCCGTTGCGCGCAACTCCCGCGAGCACAACGATGCGAATGTGCTGACGCTCGGAAGTAAGACGATCAATTCGGCGCAGATGAGAGAAATCGTAAGCGCCTGGCTTGGTACTGAGATCACGGAAGATCGTCACAAAAAGCGAGTCTCCAAAATCGAAGCAATCGAGCGTCAGTACAAACGGTAGCGGTTGGTACTAACTCCATTGCCTCGACCACCCCTCATCTGTGGCGTAGAATGACACTCAGGTAATCAACTCCACCAATCCCAATGGCACAAGAACTCAAAAACAATCTTGTTTCAACGGCCGAAGGCGCTTTGGCCCTGCCGAGGATGACCTATGAAGAATTCCTCGAAAGGGACGACGACCGGGTTGCCGAGTGGGTTGACGGGGAGGTGATTCTCATGGGCGAGCCTTCGCTGCGCCATCAGTTGCTGGTCTCCTTCCTGGGAGCCTTGTTGCAGCACTTTGTCGAAGCGAACAAGTTGGGAGTGGTCCTGCCAGCGCCGTTTCAAATGAGGCTCCGATCCCGCCCGTCGGGCCGCGCACCTGACATTCTTGTTGTCCGGCGCGAAGCGTTGTCAAATTTGACCAGCAAGTACCTTGATGGTCCTGCTGACGTAGTGATTGAGGTCATCAGTCCCGAGAGCCGAGCGCGGGATCGTGGAGATAAGTACTATGAATACGAGCAAGCAGGTGTGCGAGAATACTGGCTCTTAGATCCAATTCGAAATCAAGCTGAGTTCTATCGACTTGGAACAGATGGGATTTACGTATTAGTCGACGCAGGTAGCGACGGCATTTTTCACAGCGCCATACTGGAAGGTCTTTGGCTAAGAATAGAGTGGTTGTGGCAAGAGCCGCTGCCAACACTGATGACGGTTTTAAAGGAGTGGGGCTTGACGATAGATTAGGTCCTGAGACCTTGCTTCCATATCAATCAAGAATCCTAATGCGATTTTCAAACAACGGCGATTACGAACAACTTGTTGAGCAAATTACTGACGCCATTTTGGCGCGGTTGAACGGTGCCGGCGATCAGTCCGGCCTTTGCGGCTGTACGTCTGAATGCTTCAACCGTTGTTCCGAGCGCATGCATCGTGTTGTGGATGCCGGCGCTGCGCGCATCGGACTGCTGCTCGGCGAAACCGCCTCAGCCAGAGATTGGGCGGGCTTGATCGATCACACGCTACTAAAGCCGGAAGCAACCGACGAAGACATTAAGCGTCTGTGTGAAGAGGCTGCCAAATATCGTTTCGCATCCGTGTGCGTTAATCCAACCTGGGTGCGAATCGCGGCTTGCGCGCTGCAGGGAAGTGGAGTGCCCGTATGCACGGTGATTGGCTTTCCTCTTGGCGCCACGCTCCCGGATGTAAAGGCTTACGAAGCTCGCCGCGCAATCCATGACGGCGCTCGCGAAGTAGACATGGTGATCAATGTAGGTGCGCTAAAAAGCGGTGACGATTGCCTTGTCGAGTATGACATTCACTCAGTTGTCGAAGCTGCTCATGAGTATTCAGTCACCACCAAGGTCATTATTGAAACTGCACTTCTCACAGATGAAGAGAAGGTGCGAGCCTGTGAGGCTGCGAAGCGAGCGGGAGCTGATTTTGTAAAGACGTCCACTGGATTCTCGAAGGGCGGCGCCACCGTCTCAGATGTCCTGCTCATGCGACGGACGGTTGGCCCGGACCTGGGTGTCAAAGCCTCCGGTGGAGTTAAGAACCTCGAAGATGCACGCAAGATGGTTGAAGCCGGCGCAACTCGTATCGGTGCAAGTGTCGGTGTGAAGATTGCGCAGGAAGCTGCTGGTAATAAGATTGCTTCAGGCCCCGCCCTGGCTTACTGACTAACCCTCGAGCCCCACCTAGTCAAAAAGTGAATTCGCATAAGCTAATGTACACCTTGAAGTGTTGCAGCGGGGACAACGTGGAAACTAATGTTTACCTTCAGCCGTCGGCATGCAGACAGCTAAGGGCCGACCTTAACTTTCAAAGCTACTGAGAAAGCAAGTGGCAAGATGTAAGGGTCTCCGGAAACTTCTTGATACCAACAATGCTTTGCGACTATGCTCTTGACGATCTAAGACTCAGGTTCAATCAACACTTCTCTGATGCCTGCGGCGAAGCATAATCTGCTGGCAGTAATCCTTGGTGGGGGCGCAGGCTCTCGGCTTTTCCCGTTAACTCAGTTGCGCTCAAAACCGGCGGTTCCGCTTGGTGGAAAATATCGTCTTGTTGATATTCCAATCTCCAACTGCATTAACTCTGACGTGCACAAGATTTTTGTGCTGACGCAGTACAACTCCGCTTCGCTTAACCGGCACATCGCGCAAACATATCGCTTCTCGCAGTTCTCAAACGGGTTCGTAGAAATCCTCGCTGCCGAACAGACACCGGAAAGTCCGCAGTGGTTCCAGGGAACTGCCGATGCGGTGCGACAAGTCTTGCCACACATCAACGATTGGGGTTATGACACACTGCTCGTTTTGTCGGGCGATCACCTTTATCACATGGACTATCGTGATTTTCTGCAGGTCCATTGGGACACTGATGCAGACGTGACTGTTTCGGTCATTCCTTGTACCGCCGAAGCTGCCAGCGAATTTGGCTTATTGAAGACGGACCACACCGGACGAATAGTTGAGTTTCGAGAAAAGCCAAAAGGCGAGTTATTGGAGTCCATGCGCGTCGATCGCAGCGGGGAGGGAATCAGCGCTGAGGATGCGAGAGCTCGTCCTTATCTTGCTTCGATGGGAATCTACGTTTTCAAGTATGAACGGATGTTGCAACTGCTGTCGCAGGATGGCAACTGGTTAGACTTTGGACGCGAGATTATTCCCGCCGCGATCGGCCAAATGAAGGTGCAGACGTTCACCTTCGACGGGTATTGGGAAGACATCGGAACAATTAGTGCGTTCTACAAAGCTAACCTCGATCTCACGAGCAAGATTCCCCGGTTCGATTTGTTTGACGCCGGAGCGCCGGTCTACACGAGAGCGCGATATTTGCCTCCGTCCAAGATTGAGGACTCAGACATTGACGATTCGATTATAAGTGACGGATGCATTTTGACTGGCGCGCGCGTAAACAATTCCGTTATCGGTTTGAGGAGTCGTGTCAGCGCTGGAGTTCAGATCGACGCGTCTATCATTATGGGTGCAGACTTTTATCAGAGTATTCAGGAAATGCGAGAAGATGCTGTCGCTGGGAAGCCTCGAGTGGGAATAGGAGAGATGGCAATCATTCGCAAAGCCATCATCGACAAGAATGCTCGCATTGGAGCCGGCGTTCGCTTGCTGAACGACGCTGGCTTACAAAACGTTGACGCTCCGGATAAGAGTTATTTCATCAGGGAAGGGATCATCATTGTTCCGAAGAATGCGACTATTTCGGCCGGCACAGTGGTTTGACCTCTCTCAACAGGCCCAGTTTCTTAAAGTAATTCATGAAGGACCTTAGTGACAGAAACGCCATTAAAGTTAAGGTAGACTCTCATCAGTCGGCACGAGGACTTTGAAAGAATCTCATCAACCAACTGAGCTATTGGAAGGGGCTGAGAAGATGGCGCGAGGTTGGGAAAGCAAAGGTGTTGCAGAACAAATTGATCAGGGCAAAGAAGCGGAGCAGCGTGCTGCCGAACGACCACCTGATCCTGACCGATCACCTGAGGCAAGGATGCGTCGTGAGCAACTGGAATCTTTGAAGCTCTCGCGGTCGCGAACGCTGGCCCAACTCGAACGTGCCACAAGCCCTGCGTATCGACAGATGCTTGAATCAGCTCTTCAGTCACTCGAGCGACAGATTGAAGAGATCTCTCGCCCTAACTCTTAAGATAGATAGGTCAGTGCCCATCGCTACTGCGCCGTTCCTACGAGCTACCTGAATCCCTCTGCCCGGAAGAAACTGTGTGATTCAATCTGGCGTGCCACTGAGATTGAGTTTAACAGGGTCTCTAGCACGCGAGGGTAGTGACCTGTTTATCTGAGAATCTGCTCAAAGGCTCCACTCCGGTTCCGCGGAAGAAACTGTTTAAGGACTCAATCTCGTGGCATGAAGTCAGTACCATCTCGCGGTAGCGGCTGGG
>Ga0126384_10000289_pt1 | contig 26676 bp, 21 predicted proteins | sample PanSoiMetPlot_36_FD_92543 | JGI IMG/M metagenome (GOLD analysis project Ga0126384, IMG submission 92543) | Tropical forest soil microbial communities from Panama - MetaG Plot_36 | ecosystem: Environmental > Terrestrial > Soil > Tropical forest > Bulk soil | place: Panama | collected 2016-02-17 | reverse complement strand
GTTGGGCTGCCCTAAACGTTTAACCGACCGTTTTCAAGTTCAGCGTTGTATCTATTCATACCTAAGCGCCACCATCGGGTCCACCTTTGTCGCTCTTCGGGCCGGCGCCAAACAAGCTGTCAGGGCGACCCCCACCAGCAACACCGGAATGACAATGAAGACTATTGGCTCCGTCGAACTCACGCCAAACAGCAGGCTCTTTATCGTTCTGGTTAACGCGAATGAACACAGGAGTCCCAGCGCAACGCCGATCAATGTCAACAAAGCTCCCTGCCGCAAGACAAGGCCTAAGACATCGACACGACTAGCTCCGAGTGCTATCCGAATCCCAATCTCGCGGGTGCGTTGAGCCACGAGATTCGACATCACCGCATACAAGCCCACCGAGGCAAGCATCAACGCGACTCCAGCGAAGATTGAGATAAGCAGCATCGCAAATCGCCTTTGTGAGACCGATTCGGATATGACACTGGTCAGAGTGCGCACGTCGTAAACCGGCAGTTCTTCATCCACCGAACGAAGTCGTTCACGGATTGATGACATCAGAGAATTGGCATCGCCCGAGGTTCGTGCGACAAATACCACATTGCGACGCGTTCGCGGAATCTGAAAGATCGGCATGTAGGAACTGGGCGCGGGCTCCTTTTCCAGGGACGAAGCTCTCACATCAGCTACGACGCCAATCACCGTCAGCCACTCTACTCCCCAACCTCCCCATCGAATCCGTTTGCCAAGGGGGTCCTCTCCTGGCCAGAACTTCCGGGCCATAGCCTGATTTATCACGAGCACAGGCAATCCACCCTCACGATCATCGTCATTGAAGGTCCTTCCCGAAAGCAATTGAATCCCCATCGCTCGGAAATAGTCGTTGCTCACCCACGTGTTTCCGGCCGAGTGATAAGTGGATTGGTCTTCGCCCTCGATGCGGAAACCAACGGTCCAGTTGTCGGCTAACGGTAAGTTTGAAGCGACACTAACCGCTTCAACCCCAGGCAGCGATCCAATTTGTTCCAGAGCGCGTTTGTACATCGACTTGCCCAACTCGATCTTTGGGTATCGCTCAGCCGGCATCGATGTTCGCGCAATAACCGCGCCTTCAGGATTGAAACCCGGCGGCACTCTTAGCAATCGAACAAAGCTGTAGATTAACAACCCTGCGCCAATCAACAGCACTATCGCGGAGGCGGTCTCGAACACAATCAACGCCCCACGCATACGCTTGCTTGCAAGTCCTCCGCTCCCGCGCCCGCCCGATTCCTTCAGTGTTTCATTCAAGTCTACTCGAGAACATTGAATTGCAGGCGCTAGTCCAAAGATCACTCCGGTCAAGACCGAAACGGCTAAAGCAAAGAGGAGAACCCTGGTATCCAGACTCACTTCTTGCAGGCGCGGCAGGTTGTCTGGTCCGAACCTCACTATGAGATCCACCGCCCACGACGCCAACAGCAAACCCAGTCCACCACCAAGAATCGCAAGCAGCACGCTCTCGGTCAGCAGCTGTCTGATCAGCCGGCGCGAACTGGCACCGATCGCTGTGCGTATTGCGATCTCCTTCATTCTCGTCTGAGATCGAGCCAGCAGCAGATTAGCGACATTCGCGCATCCGACAAGCAGGACCAACCCGACTGCGCCGAACAGTACCAGTAAAACCGTGCGAACAGGCTGCACCATCTCCTGTTCGAGACCGATCACGCCGGCAGCTATTTCGATGTTACCTTTATAAACGTTCGGATATTGTTGCTGCATTCGCTCGGCCACCGATTCAATATCAGCCCGAGCCTGCTCGATTGTCACTCCGGGTTTGAGCCGACCAATGACGCTGAAATCGAAACTATTAGCTCGGCCCTTCCTTTCTTCGTCGGTCATAGCCATCGGAACCCACAAATCAACGGACTCCGAAAACGTGTTGTCGTTGGACGGAAACTGAAACTTTGCTGGCATCACGCCAATGACGGTGTAGGGCTTCTCGTCCAGCTTTAGCGACTTGCCTTCAATCGCGTTGTCAGAGCCGAATCGTGTCCGCCACAGCCGTTCGCTGAGCAATACAACCGCGTTCGCTCCTGCCCCGTCTTCATCTTCGGTAAACGATCGGCCAATCTTCGGAGCGACACCGAGCATTGGGATTAGGCTGGGTGACATCCGCGCGGCATGAATTCGTGTCGCCTCGCCGTTACCCGTCAGATTAAAACTCTGCGTCGTATAGCATCCTATGTCGGAGAAGACCTGGTTAGTTTCTTTGTAGTCCCAATACTCAGCTCCGGAAACCGCGCCCGTTCGCAAGTACAATTTAGGAAGAGACTCCTGCACCAACAGCAATCGGTCAGGTTCAACATAAGGAAGTGGCCTCAACAGTACGGCATTGACGACGGTGAAGATGGCGGTACTAGCAGCAATCCCGATCGCCAGGACGCCGGCTGAGATGATCGTAAACGATGGATTCCGAACCAGCATTCGTAGTCCATATCGAAGATCGAGCCAGAGGCTTTCCATTTTGTCCTCCCAGCATACACAAGAATATTGAGAGCAAGCTATTTGACCAGCCAAATCGCGTGCCGCCCGATTGAGTTCGCAGAAATGTTGAGATTGTTACAGCTGCGGTGGTCTGTCGAACTATTTGAGATGTATGGCGTGCTCACTTGCGGGATGGCGGTTCCCAAATACGGGAATTGGGGGTTAGAGATTTAAGGGTTTGGTATTGAGGGTTGGAGGTTAGGGACCGGGGTTGGGTGCGTGACCCAATTTCTAAGTCTCGATCTCGATAACTTACTCGGAACCAAATCCCATATTCCAAATAAATTCCAAATTTCAAATTCCATATTCCATATTATTCGATATTCCAAATTCCATATTCCCAAATTCCAAATGCCCCAACCGCCAATCCCCAACCCCCAACCCCTATTCATACCTCAACGCGACCATTGGATCGACTTTTGTTGCACGACGAGCCGGAAGATAGCACGCTAGAAAAGCAACGCCGACAAGCAGCACTGAAACTTCGGCAAAAATGGTAATGTCAGTTACGCTCACCCCGAACACGAGATTCGACATCAATCGCGTCAACGCGAACGCCCCCACGACTCCAAGCACCACACCAACCACAGCGAGGACCATTCCCTCCCCGATCACCATCTTCAGCACGTCACCAGCCTGTGCACCGAGTGCGAGCCTGATCCCAATCTCGTTGGTTCGCTGAGTCACCGCGTAAGACATCACACCGTAGATTCCAGTAACAGCGAGCACCAATGCCACGACTGAAAAAACGCCGAATAGAATCAGATTCAAGCGACGGTCGTCGAGCGACGACGAGTAAACCTGTTCGAGCGTGCGAAATTCCGCCGGGAGTTGAGGATCCAATCCGTGGAGCTCGCCACGCATCGCGGACACGAGAGGCTCAGTAGCGATATTTGCCCTTGCGATGATTGACATGCTCGAAGGTTGCGGCCTCTGACTTGAGTTTGCGTAGACGGTTGGGCGCACATCGGAATCCAGTTTCTCGTGAACGTCTCCGACAACGCCGACAATATTCAAAAGCCGCTTGTCGCCATCCATATTTCCAAACTGAATGCGCTTTCCGATCGGGTCTTCATCCTGCCACACCTTTCGTGCGAGCGATTGACTTATGACCGCAACGTGAAGCGAATCAGCCGTGTCGCTTGTCTCAAACAAACGCCCCCGAAGCAGGGGAATTCCAATCGCGTTGAAGTAACCAGGGCTCGCAATTCGATATTCAGCGTAACCCGTATTCGCCGGATTGTTATCAATCAGAAACATCCCGTTACTTCCTGTGCCGGTCATTGGCAGGCTGTTAATGGCCCCCGTTGCTGACACTCCTGGCAGCTGACCAATTCGCTCCAATAACAGCTGATTGAATCGCGCCAATGCCTGATCTTTCTTTTGGTCATCGGAAGATGGAAACGAGAGATCCATCGCTACCGCGCTTTCAACGCGAAACCCGGGATCAATCTGAAGTAATTTTAGAAAGCTCTTTCCCAATAGACCTGCGCCTATCAGCAATATCAAAGTCAACGCGACCTGAGACACTACCAGTAGACTGCGCAAGCGCGCGCCCGCAACACCAGCAGATTGTCCGCGGCCCGATTCCTTCAGGTTTGACGCCAGATCAACAGCTGAACTTCGAACCGCGGGCACGAGCCCTAAGATAAATGCGACCAGGAACGAAAGACCAAGCGTGAATAGAAGAGCTCGAACATCGACGCCTATTTCGTCCATTCGCGGCAATGCCTTTTGATCGACTCCTATCAACAGCCTCACGCCCCAGGATGACAAAAGCACACCCAGAATGCCCGCGATCAACGCGAGAACCATGCTTTCAGTGACGAATTGTCGCGCGAGACGGAAACGCGTCGCTCCCAACGATGCACGAATAGCCAGCTCTCTCTGACGCCCCGTCGCCTGGGCGAGCATCAGATTGGCGACGTTCGCGCAGCCGATAAGCAGCAGGAATCCAACTGCTCCCAGCAAAATCAAAAGCGTGCTTCGAACTTTGCCAACCAGATACTCCTGTAACGGTATCAAGGCTAGATCCGCGGCATCGGTTTGCGTTCCGTATTCGGCCCTGAGTTGTTTGCCAATCCCGCTGATGTCGGCACGCGCGAGATCCAACGAAATTCCGGAACGAATTCTGCCTATGACACTCCAGTTGTGCGCGGTGCGAGAGGTCTGTTGAGGGAAAAGTTCCCGAGGGATCCACACATCGGTGTCCTTAGGAAAGCTGAAACCAGCAGGCATCACGCCGATGACGGTAAAGCTCTCATCGTCGGCATTGAGAGTGGTCCCCTCAAAATCTGTCTTTCCTCCGAGGATCCGCTTCCAGAATCCATAGCTAACGACCGCGGCCGGTCGGCCGCCGAGCTGACTTTCTTCAGGGAAAAATGATCGGCCGATTGCGGGCTGAGTCCGAAGGACGCTAAAGAAGTCCTTCGTCACAAAGTACACTCGAGAACGCACCGGTTCGCTTCCACCAGTTATGGTGGTCAACCCTCCAGTGTATTGGGCGATTGCTTCAAGACTCTGATTGTTTTCACGCACGTCGCGAAAATTAGGTTCGGTAACAGGCATTAAAGAACCCTTCTCGCTTACTTCGCGCAACTGGACGATTCGATCGGCATCGGGATACGGCAGCGAACGCAGTAATACGCCATCAACCACGCTGAAGATAGAGGAGCAAGCGCCAATACCAAGCGCCAGTGAGAGTATCGCTGCGGCGGAAAATCCAATCCGGGAGCGTAACAATCGAAGAGCGTATTTGAAGTCTCGGAGCATTGATTTTACCTCTACGGACTAATCCCTACCTGAGTAACTACGTTTTCAAGAACCGATAGTGTGCGTGATTTGTCGTTGAAGCTAAATTTGGTCTCCCAACCTCTTCTCTTCCTATCATCTGGTTTTCCTCATAGCCAACCCGTTACGAGATGTAGAAAGAGGCCCAATACTGCCCTCGTAAGTAAGTGTGTCTTTTTTGTGAGACGTTACAAGGTAGAGAGCTGTATTTTTCGCTTTTATGCTGTCCTAACATAAAGTTCCGTACAAGCCCTTTGCTGGTACAGCGATACTCGTAGTTTGACACACTCAAAGGTCTACGATACTTTCTTCTGCACGATATCACTTCTGGTCGGCCCCCGAAGGAGAGTTTAGGATGAGGAATGTCGTCGCCGCCTTAGTGATGACCGCACTAATTGTCGGCGCTGGTTGCAAAAATTCGTCGACAAGCACAACAAGCGGCACACCAAACCCGCCTTTTCAAGGCGATATACCACAAGACGTTTATAAGTTCACCGGAGAAATCGGAACCTATGGCGGAACGATGGTATTGTCGGAGCCCGATGATCCCAAGACATTTAATATCATCCTTGCTTCTGACAACGCCACTGCCGATATCCTCTGGTACAACATATTCCGATGCCCGGTAGATTACCGCAACGGCGGAGATCCTCCCGATTTTGACCCGGGCCTCTGTACAAAGTGGGAGGCATCGCCCGATGCCAAGACCTGGACCTTTTATCTTCGCCGAGGCGTCAGATGGTCCGACGGCGAACCCTTTAACGCTGACGATCTTGTTTTCACGTACAACGTTATTATCGATAAGAATCTGCTTAGCCCTGGACGTGACGTCTTCATCGAAGGCAAGGAAGAGAATGGGGAGCCGATCTTTCCGGATATCGAAAAACTCGATGATTACACTGTTCGTTTCAAACTTCACAGCCCCAATGGAAGTTTCCTTGAGTCGATTTACAACCTATGGCTGATACCAAAGCACAAATGGGAGCAACCGTGGCAAACCGGGAAATTCGCATCTACGATGACGCTTACCGAGGATCTGAATAACGTCGTCGGTCTGGGTCCGTATAGGCTTAAGGAATATGTTTCCGGGCAGCGAGTGGTTCTCGAGCGCAATCCTTATTTTTGGAAGGTAGACAACAAGGGTCAACGGCTTCCATACCTCGATCGGATGGTCTTCGTAATCGCTAAGGACTTCAATACAGTTCAATCAAAGTTCCAGGCGGGCGAAATTGACGTTATGCCGAGAGTACGTCCTCAGGACTTTGCGTTGGTCAAGAGAATGGAGGGGCCAGATGTTAAAGTTGTAGACATCGGCGTCTCGTATGACACAAACTGGGTTGTGCTCAATCAGAACGCAAACAACAACCCAACAACGCACAAGCCTTTTTTGGAGAAGTGGAAGCAGCGACTTTTCAGAGATCAGAAATTCCGCCAGGCCTGTTCGTACGCGATAAACCGCGAGGCGTTGGCTAATACGGTGTTCTCAGCGAGAGCAGTGCCGATCTATTCGCTCGTCACCCCGGCAGACAAGATCTGGTTTAGCGACGACATCATGAAGTATCCCTATGATCCGGGACGCGCTAAGCAACTGTTAGCCGAAGTTGGGTTGAAAGACACAAATGGGGACGGCTTTCTCGAGGACTCAGAGGGGCACACTGTTGAAATTGCTTTGCTAACAAATTCCAGCAACAACCAGCGAGTCGAGACAGCGAGTTTCGTCGCAAAAAACCTGCAGGACGTTGGCATTAAAGCCGCCGCGGTTCCGATAGTTTTAGGCGCGCTGGTCGATAAAATGGAAAAGACATTTGACTTCGATGCATTGGTTCTCGGCTGGCAGCCGAACCCGCCACCCGGACCGTTGGGCACTAAGAACGTGATCCTTTCCTCCGGTCTCCAGCACGCCTGTTTTGTGAGCCAGCGACAGCCTTCTACTGAATGGGAGGCCCAAGCAGATAAGCTCATGCAGCAGATCGACGCGTCTACGGATCAGAAGGAACGTTATCGACTCTACGCACAGGTTCAGCGCATATGGTCCGAGTATTTGCCGGAGATAAACCTTGTGGCTACGATTGACGGCGTTGCTTACAAAAGTAAGTTCGGAAACCTATTCCCCTCAGTTTTGCCGCCCCGTGCTACCTGGAATTGCGAAGAGATCTATGTGAAGAAGTAGGCAGAAAGCAGAAGGCAGTAGGCAGTAAGCAGAACGCAATAGGCAGAAGGCGGTAGGCAGAAGGCAGTAGGCAGAAAGCAGCAGGCAGTTCAGAGAGTAATTAGGCAGTAGAAAGCAGGCAAGCGATACTGAGCACGTCGATGGAGGTATGCAGCACGCAGTTATAGAAAGGACACGGTAGAAGCGAGGCGGCTCAGGCAGTGAATACGGCAAACTGCTTTCCGCCTACTGCCTACCGCCTTCCGCCTACTGCCTACCGCCTTCCGCCTTCTGCCTTCCCTTCCGATCTCCATGAAGACCTTCCTCATCAGAAGAGTACTCACCGCAATTCCACTGATCATCGTAGTGACCTTCATCACTAAGGCCTTACTGGTAGCTTCCCCCGGCAACTACCTGGATTCCCTCAAATTAATACCGTCAATCTCTCCCGACTACATCGCACAGATGGAGAGCAAATATCACCTCGACAGCAACAACGTATTCGAACGTTACTGGTACTGGTTCTGGCCCGCCCTGCAAGGCGATTTCGGATTCTCATTTACTAAGAGCGCGTCGGTGTGGTCGCTGATCGGCGAGCGCGTACCGAACACTCTGTTACTGACCGGTTCTGCATTGATCTTCTCCTGGGTTTTCGCAATTCCATTGGGAATGATTGCAGCTGTCCATCGCAATCGCTGGATCGACAAGATCATCGGATTTATTTCGTTCTTCGGGCTTTCGATTCCCAGCCTGTTTTTCTCGCTGCTGATGATTTTGTTTGCCGCCAAGACCCGCCTCTTCCCGGTCGGAGGGATTCACAATCAGGTTATGTGGGATTCGATGTCTGCGTGGGAGAGGTTCGTAGATACATCGTGGCACCTGGTCCTGCCGATGATCGTGCTGGGCACTATCGGATTAGCGCAGTATGTACGCCAGATGCGCAGCGAAATGATCGAAACCTTATCACAGGACTACATTCGCACTGCTCGAGCGAAGGGCTTGAGCCGTTGGCGAGTGTTAACGAGGCACGCGCTTGGAAACGCCATCAACCCTCTGATAACGATCTTCGGATTCTCTCTGGCAAGCTTGCTTGCCGGTGCGCTTCTCACTGAATACGTGTTCGCGTGGCCGGGGCTTGGGACGTTGACATTTGATGCGCTCATAAACAAAGACGAGCCGCTGGTTATGGCTTCAGTCGTGATGTTGGTCCTGATGCTGGTGGTTGGAAATATGTTCGCAGACATTCTGCTGGGGATCATCGATCCTCGAATACGCCTCGAATGATGCTTAAACAAAACAAAGAAGTTACTTTGGTTGCACCGGACGGAAGCAGCGCAGAGATCGTAGTGGACGCTGTTGAACGCGTTGCACCGATTCGCGGTCGTTCGCCCTCAGAAATACTGTGGCTCAAGCTGAGACGAAATCGCACCGCGATGATCGGACTCTACACGCTGGCGGTGATGTATGCTGCTGCAATTCTTGCCGGGTTTATTGCGCCCTACAGCTACGACAACGCAAGGCATGATCTCCCGTTTTACCCTCCAATGATCGCGAGAATTCACATTTTCGACGATGAGGGCAATCTAAGCCGGCCGTTCGTATATCACCTCATTCCGGTCGACCCACAACTCGCAACTTATCGAGATGACACATCGAGACGTTACCCGCTCCGGCTGTTTGTACGAGGAGACAGCTATCACATTCTGTGGCTCATAAAATCGAATATTCATCTTTTTGGCGTCGATGAACCCGGACACATCTTTTTATTCGGTTCCGACAAAGTCGGGCAGGATATCTTTTCGCGTATCCTCTACGGAGCTCAGGTATCGCTGTCGATTGGCATAGTTGGAATTATCATCTCTACGATCATCGGGATGATAGTCGGAGGGATCGCGGGTTATTTTGGAGGCGCGACTGATTTTGCCATCATGCGCATCGTAGAGATATTGCTGGCGCTGCCCAGCCTGTACTTTATTTTGATTCTTCGACAGTCATTCGGGACTGGAATGAGTTCTGTACATATATATTTCATCATCGTGATCATTCTTGCGTTTATTGGATGGGCCACTGAGGCAAGAGTAATTCGCGGAATGGTCATGTCAATCAAGGAGCAGGAGTACGTCATCGCCGCCCGCGCTATGGGTTTCAGCAACGCCAGAATAATTATTCGTCATATCCTTCCGAACACACTCTCGTTTGTAATCGTAACGGCGACCCTTTCCGTTCCGTTTTTTATTCTTAGCGAGGTCGCACTTTCGTTTCTGGGCGTTGGGATACAGGAACCTGAGCCCAGTTGGGGCAACATGCTCGTTGCGGCTCAAAATAATCGTTATCTGACCGACTTTCCATGGGTGCTGATCCCAGGGTTGTTCATATTTCTTGCAGTGATGTCCTGGAATTTCCTGGGCGATGGTTTGCGAGACGCCGCCGATCCAAGAACGTTGAGCTAGCGCTGCTCTTTCAAGCTCAGAGATAGTCTGGTGATCGAAGACAAAGATTCTATGAGAAATCCAAATAACACCAACGGCAGAGACTATGCAAACCATGTTCGTAGTTCGGCCTTTAGGCGGAAGTTGGTAACTCTAACGAATTCACGATACAAACTTCCGCCTAAAGGTCGAACTACGAACAGTTTTTGCATAGTCTCCACAGTGGGGCGGCATTTCCGATTCTGAAATAGTCGGGCGTAAATGCAACAACGAACCGTCACAATTTCAAACCGGCTCGGTCTCCACGCCAGGGCGGCGGCGCGGCTCGTTAGGCGTGCCTCTCAATTCAGCAGCTCGGTAACGCTTCTACGTGAGGACACGGCCGAAAGCGCAGACGGCAAATCAATCCTCAGCGTGCTGCTGCTTGCCGCCGCGCGCGGCACAAGTCTTATAATCAAGACAGAAGGCGACGATGAAGATCGGGCATTGACCGAGCTTGTTGAATTAGTGGAACAGAAATTCGGAGAGGAATTCTCAGATGGCGTCTACTAGCGTGACCCGATCGCGCGATGTAAAGCTGCAGGGTGTTCCCGCCTCCCCGGGAGTCGCGGTCGGCCGCGTTCTAAGGCTCGATGAACGTGGCCGGCACCAGTTCTACTACATCGGTGTTTCGGCGGCACAGGCACGAATGGAAGTGCGGCGCCTGCGAGAAGCTGTACAGGAAGCTCGCGCGCAACTGAAGGAAATCAGAGTGCGGCTGGCCGAAGAACTCGGCTATGAACACTCGTTCATACTCGATGCGCATCTGTTGATGCTCGAGGATGCGCGTTTGATTGAAGAGCTCGAGCATGACATCCGTTCCCGTCGAGTAAACGCGGAGTGGGCTGTCCGCTCGGTGACTGATCGGGCAATTCAAGCCTACAAGCAGATAAACGATCCCTACCTTCGCGAACGCACCTCGGATCTCGAGGATGTAATGACCCGGCTTCTGACGATACTCTCCGGCCGCGACCAGTTCGATCTTTCGAAGCTCGATCAGGATGTAATCATCGTCGCCCAAAACATATGGCCTTCGACGGTTGCAGAACTCGACTTCAAACATGTGTTGGGTTTCGCAACCAACACCGGTGGTTTGACTTCCCACTCTGCAATCATCGCGCGATCGCTTGGGATTCCGGCAGTTGTCGGACTGCACGACATTACACGGCTTGCCAAAACCGGTAATAGCATCATCATCGACGGGTCAGAAGGCCTGGTAATCCTCCGACCGACAAAATCAGTAGTGGGTGAATATCGTGCGAAACGCCGTAGAGAAGCGAGGCGTCGTCCCCGGCCAGCCGAAGAGACATCGAAGGCAGCAGAAACCACTGACGGCGTGCGGATAACTTTGCGAGCCAACATCGAGCTCGCAACTGAAATCGAGTCGCTTAGATTATTCGGCGCCGAAGGCGTCGGCCTCTATCGCTCAGAGTTTTTATTCCTGACTCGCCTTCCCGACTTGCCCGGTGAAGATGAACAGTACGAAGTCTATCGCAATCTGGCAGTAGTGACCGGCGACGCCGGCGCCAACATTCGCATCTTTGATCTCGGCGGCGACAAACTTACACTCGAAGGATTCGAAGCCGAACAGAATCCGGCACTGGGACTTCGTGCTATCAGGCTGTCATTAAAGGCGGAGCACGTCTTTCGGACTCAGATTCGGGCGATATTGAGAGCAAATCTTCACGGGCATCTACGGGTGGTGCTGCCCCTGATAAGCACCATCACCGAATTGCGCGAGGCCAAGCGGATCATTGCCGATGTGAAACAGGATATGGCCGAGGCTCGAATTGAGCACAATGCGGAGCTTCCGATCGGTGTAATGATCGAGGTTCCGGCTGCCGCGCTTATGGCCGATGTGTTTGCTCGCGAAGCCGATTTTCTAAGCGTCGGCACAAACGATTTGATTCAGTACATTTTGGCGGTAGATCGAGCTAACGAAAACGTTGCGCATCTCTATCAACCACTGCATCCGGCGATACTGCGCACGATAGCCTATTTGGTGAGGGTTGCAGAGACACAGCGCGTTTCACTTGAGTTGTGCGGTGAAATGGCTGCTGATCCTCTACAAGCCATCGCAGTTGTTGGCTTGGGGATCCGGACTCTCAGCCTTGTGCCGGGCTCGATTCCGCTCGTCAAGAATGCCATCAGGTCGGTCGAACTCGAACGTGCGCGGTCGCTGATGAAGGATGCAATGAAGCTTACAACAACCAAAGAAGTAGAAGAGTTGCTCGCGAGCGAACTGCCACGACAAGCGCCGCGCTTCTTCGCAGCGTGGTCATCCAAACCCTAAGTCTCTGCGGACCTCCGCGAGTTCTGGGTCTCTGCGATGAACTTCAATGCGACAGGGCTTTACCGCAGAGTCGCGGTGCACGCAGGGAATACACGAAACCCTCAAACCTCAAAAAGTAAAACGAAAATTAAACTCAATGCTCCGCGCGGGACGAGCCTGACTCGCCTCACCGAAAAATGGTGATGTCAGAACACCACTAAAGCTATTGAAGTTGACATGGTTGAGCAGATTCGAGATTTGGGCGGTTATCTGGAAATTGTAACGTGCGCCTTCAGCTGTGTTGTTTCCGCCGCCGCGACCGCCTCCGCCGCCACCGCGGCCACCAAAACCGCCTCCTCCGCGGGCGTCAAAAGCACCGCCGCCAAAACCACCGCGTCCGCCACCGCCGCCTCGGCCACCAGGACCCTGCCCACCGCGTCCTGTGCCCTGGTTGTTCTGATTGTCCGCGGACGGTTGATCCTGACCTTCAGACGGCGGAGAAACATCGGGCTGAGCTCCCGGACCGTTCTGTGCCAGGCGACGGTTTGAATGCCCGATAGCAAACGTCTTGGCAATGCTCAAATTGACGTTGAACAGTCCTGGATTGACCGCGTGTACGCCGTTCGGATAGTTCGTCTCCAGGAAGTCCCGCAACAACACCGGCGTCTGACCAAGCTCGCAGTTCGCTATGCAGCGGTTGGGTATCAGCGGATAAAGGCTGGCAGGTAGATCCGAGTTTCGATGAATACCGGCTGGACGATCATTGATCACTGTGTCCAGATTATCATCCTGACCGGTAGTAATGTTGAATGGGCCACCTGATGAGATCACCACGAACGGTGTCAACCTGAAGCCGTGTGGTAGTGTCAACATGCTCGTGATGTTCAGGAAATTGCGGCGGTCGGTAAACGCAGGTCCCCACTCCGGATGCAAGTCGTAGGTGTTTGCGGGAAGCGACATCGGACTGTCCGCATCGCTATCTGTCCATGAAAGCGTGTAGTTTACGAAGATCGCAAAGTTGCGTCCGAAGCGCCGGTCCGCGCGAAACATCAGTCCGTTGTACCGGGAAGTTGCGCTGGATTCGAGTTCATAAATATTTCCTTGATTCGGATCGGGTCGCACAAAGGTATCAGGAAAAGGGGCATTGATGTTACGAGAACGGAAGAAATGAACTCCACGTGCATATGTGCAGGTGAAAGATCCGTTCATCCCCCAGGGAAATTGGTGCTCGACGCTACTTGTGGTGTAGATCGAATAAGGCGCAATCAAATCGGGGGCGAGCACGCGCTTGATTGTGCGCAATGGATCCACCGCCGCGTCCGGGTTCGCTCCCAGCGGATCATTCGGATCGAAGATCGCGTTTCGAATTACGATATTCTGCTGAGTCACCCCATCAAAACGCAGAGTGGCTTCATACAGATTTGCGTTGAGGCGGTTGAAGAATATCCCACCGCCTGTGCGTATTGTTGTTTTACGATCCTTGGAAGGCGACCAGGCGATGCCCAGCCGAGGCGCCACGTTGAGCTTGTCACGAAGATGAGACTGAAACTCGTATCGTAAGCCGGCCGAGATCGTAAGGTTCGGACGATATCGAAAATCATCCTGAACAAACAACGACGCCTCGTACTGGCTATAGTTCACCAATGGGTTTCCCTGGTTAATCGTAAATTGCGTCGCACGGGCCAACGGACTGGAGGGATCCAGGTTGCCCTCGACCGCGAGGCGGTACTGATCCAGCGTTGAAAAGGTATACGTGCCGTTGAAATTGCTCGCGCTCAGATCGCTGTTATTCTCGTATTGAAGCTGGAACCCACCTCGTATCGTATGCCTCTTGAAAGTGGCGGTTAAGTAGTCCTGGAAATCGAGTTGGTTCTGAGTCAAGTTACTAGGACAGCAAGTAGCGCCGCCACCGTTAAATGCATCGAGGACATTGATAGCGACGCCAGGGGTCTTCGCCGTAGAGTCGGTGACCTCGTGCTGGAACCTCATTCGCGTCTCGTGCACCAACTTCGAGTTAATCACGTACGTCTCGGAAATAGTAAACGTCTGATTTGTGTTGTCGGTAGTCGAGCCGCGATCAGGGAGGGTAAAGCCGCCGCCATTGTTCGCTCGTTCTGATTGGAAATAGTTATAACCTACATTGAGTACATTCTGTTTGTTCAGGGTCGAGCCCACTCGAAGTCCAACAAAACGATTCTCGACAGTGGAAGGAACATTCGTATTGACCGGTCCATCGAGTGTTATCGCATTAACGAGCGCGGTGCTGTCGAAGGACCGTTCGTCGGCATTGAGGAAGAAAGAGACTCTTTTCTTGATGATCGGACCGCTGAGAGTAAATGAATAGTGCCTGAGATCAACATCGGGTTTTGTGTCCGCGAATGCATTTCTCGCATCCAGAGCTGAGTTACGGAAGTTAAAACCTGCACTCCCATGCCACTGCTCAGTGCCGGGCTTGGTGATGATTTCTATTCGACCCTGCCCAGGACGTGAATATTCGGCTGAAAGCGGGTTCTGGTTAATTCGAATCTGGAGAATCGATTCGCGAGGAGGAAGCCGGCCACCGGGAAAACCGTCAATGTAGATCTGCGGACCGTCCTGTCCACCACTGACACCTCCTGCCCCCGGGCCCGCGAGCGACTGCAAAAACTCGAGCAGATCATCCTCGTTATCCGGCAACAGATCCATGATCATCTTCTCGTCCAGGATGATCGCGTTCAAATTCTGATCCGGCTCGACCGAAATGCCCGAGCTTTCAGCGTTCACCTCTGTTTCGGCCTTCAGCGGCGCAATCGTCAAAGCAATCTTGAGTGGGGCAGCAGTTGGGATCTGGACATTCTCTTCGAGATGGGTTTCAAAACCTTTGGACTCGACGGTCAGGGTGTAAGCACCTGGAGCGAGGTTGGTGATAGTGAATTCGCCATTTGCATTGGAGACAGCGCTGCGTTTTTTACCTGCAGCATCCGTGAGGGTTGCGTGGGCTCCGGAGATAAGGGCGCCCTGTTCGTCGATGACCTGGCCGCGCAGCTGAGCAGTATTCTGGCCCAAAAGTACGGAGGACAACTCCAGGACTGCAAACAGGACGCCCGTTAGACGGACATGTCTCCATTTCATCGTCACACCCATGCGAAGATCTCAAAATGAACGCGCGAGACCGTCCACTAAGGGTTTCGCACAGATGCTTAGAGCAGACTGTCTAGTCTGCGCAGATTTGTGGCCTCGAAAGTCCAGCTTGCACGACGGAGCGTCTTCGACAAACCGGCGCAGACCGGACAGTCCACGCTACATCTCTTACTGCCGCGTGAAAATGAGCGTCGATTCCTGACTGCCTTGCTGACTCTCTGATGAACGCTTCACTTTCAACGTCTTTCCACCATCAACCAGTTCCCAGCGTTCCTTCGTCGTTCTGGTCATTTCGTTCCCCTGAACGTTGAAGGTTCGACTGTTTGAAAGCTCCAATGCTTTTCCACCGTCCTTCCATTGAGCTTTCAAGATCGCCGCACCGCCTCTTCCACCGGTAGATTCAATCTTGTTCTCAGTTCCATCGAGCTTGTAAGTCGCGGTTGGCATTCCCATTCCAAAACCGCCGCGTCCACCGCGGCCTCCGCCCTCAGGTCTACGGCCGCCGCCCTGTCCGCCGGCACCTTCTGGTCTTGGCTCGCCATTCGCCCCCTCAGGCCGGCGTCCCGCTCCAGGAGCTCCGCCACCCGGCCGCCCGCCTCCGGTAACCTTCGTCTCGACCGTGAGTTGCTGCTGGTCTTGAGTAACTATCATCGTATAGCTTTCGACGTTTTCAATTTGGGGCGCAAGACCCTGGCTCCTGGATTTGTCAAGTACCCAGGTTCCGGAGAAATTCGTTGAGGCGGCGCTTACGATGAATGCACCGGCTAGAAACATGAACACAGCTGCACAGCCTGTTAATAATCGCTTCATCACTGTCTCCCTTAGGCAGTCAATAAATTCGACCAAACAGTTTCAGTTTTGGTCGGGCGGCCTCATCCCTCGAGGTCGAGGTCCGCGGTCGGTTCGTTCAGTTATTGTGTAATCTCCCGGCACATCGAACAGCGTCTTCGCAGGTTCGTTTCGACTGAGGTTTGTCAGCCGGTAGGTGTGCTCGCCAAGACGTGGATCGCTATGTTTGCTAAAGACTACTACCTGCAGATCGGGCGAATACCACCGTTCGGAGATGATCTCGACCGGTTGATCGTTGCCAATCTGCCCCGCGGGAATCGTGATGGTGGACCGCGTACCCTGGGCTTCGACTCCCTCTATCGTCTTTGTACCGAGCGATTCAGTCTTTACCTGTGCCGATGATGGCGGATGATTTTTCGGAGGCGGCCCGCCGACCATCGTCATTTTCTCGGCGGTGTGATTGCGTGTATCAAGGACAAACCGGACACCAGCAACCGGATCCTCTATAAACGTCATCTGAGGCGCATCACCTGACGCTCGAAAAGCACCAATCGATCCAAAGGTCTGTTCGCGTCTGGTTCGACCCTCGCTGTCCCGGTAGACGGAAGCGGTCGTCTTGTGGGTTATCCTGGTTCCGTTCGCAAGAGTCTGGACGGACTCGATCGTGACCGTTGCGGAGTAGGGCGAACCCTTCACGGGCGGTCCGCCGAATCGCATTTCCGATCCGACAAAATTGAAGAGAGGATCCGGAGGAAAGGGTCGGGTTCGTCCATCCTGAGGAGCCATCGCATCAAAGGCGCGATGCCGCCGATCAGGATGCTGTTTATCCTGGGATCGAACGACGCTTGCGCCAGCAAGCATCACTAACAAACAAACAATGACTGTAATCACTTGTCGATTAGCTTTCATAATGGCTCCCATCCTCTCTGAGGATCCGTCTATCGAACCCCCCAATACACATATGCTGCCAGGAAAACACCCAGGAACGTGACGCACGCAATACAAAAGAAAATAAAGAACAACGCATATCGGCTACCACCTTCTCTCTGATCAGTGCTGACATCCTGATGCATTGAAATACTGCTCATTGAATAAACCTGATAGCCCGCGCAAGCCCGTCGTCGCCGATAAAAACATCCGCTCGAACGTGCTCAGTCGCTCTATCGACGTTCATCGGTAATCCCATCGCAACAAGAGCCGAGCGCGGAATTGTTACGCGCACCAGATGACCGCCTTCCGAAGAGATTGGTTCCGCTGCAAAGGTCAGAGGAAAGAACTCCGTTGCGATCTCGTCGAACCTGCTTTGTGGCAAAGTATTTCGATGCAGCCTCGGCTTCCTGGCCTCCACGATCGGATTAAGCTCGGACTGCGGTTTTTCGGGATCAACTAATACAGGGGCCGGCGGCCCAACGTTCTCGATCGGCGGAACGGGCATTGGAATCGTAGCTTCGATATTTTGGAGCTGATCGTTCGTTTTCTTTGGCAGAACCATCAGTAGTCCGGTCGCGACAACCAAAAGCACAACTACCGCGGTCAGCACCCAACGAGGTGAGCGATAGGGAACCAGGAAACTGGGAACAATATCCATACCTGTGGCGATCATGCGACGATCAGCGATCTGGTTAAACACAGTCTGTGCCTGATATGTACGTCTCTCTCGTATGCGCGATTGGATGCCCGCAAAGAAATCCGGCGAGCTGACTATCTCATCAATCTCATCTTCAATCTCATCCTCACTGAGCTTAAGCGATAGCAGCAGCTCGTCCCCAATATGATCGAAGTCCGCTTCCTGTTGTCGAAGACGTTTTCTGAATAACATCGTCGTTACCTCTCCCTCCGGAAAGGATTACCAGTTACATCACACAAATCGGTGCAGCACGCGTTGTAGAGACTTGCGCGCACGGTATGCTCGCATCTTGACTTTTGAAGTTGACCATCCAGTTAGTTGTGCCGTTTCAACCACCGAGAATTCGGCGACGGTTAGCAGCGTTAGGACCAGGCGATCTTCCGGTTCAAGACGTTGAAGCAACTTCTCTGCGAGGTCGCGAGAAATCGCTGCGCTTTCAATATCGCTTCCCTTCCCAACGCTTCGGAGTTTTTCAGAAACAAAAAGCTCCTCGTCCTCGGTGAGATCGCCTATGCCGCTCTCTACACGGCGAGATCGGCGCAGGGCGTCGTAACAGGCTCTGACCGTGATTCGCGACAACCATGCTATGAATGATCTCTCCTGGCCGCCCCTGTATGTAGCAAGAGCGAAGTAGGCACTAGCGAAACTCTCCTGCACGATGTCCTCCACCTGCTCGCGTCGATAGAAAAAGCGGTAAGCCAGTCTGGTAACCGAACGCCGGTGACGCTGAAATAGGATCGCGAACGCCGATTCGTCGCCGGCGCGCGTGGCGGCCACCAGTTCGTCGTCCACCGTCTCGCGGTTAACAGGCTGCACTGTCGCCGCAGCAAACGGTGACACATTAGTCGATCGTTCCATGCGAAAAACTGGTAAACCGCCCTTCAAGAACGCGTGGGCGTCAAAATCTCGAATCCGCCTCTATCGAATGACGTCATTTGGTGCAAATTAGAAGGTCTGCTTAGGATCAGCCACCCAGTTAGCTGCACCTAACATATAAGAGGTTTCCGGAGGGCAAATGGTCACAACTTTTTTCAGGTAGGGTTGGGGGTTGGGGGGTTGGGGATTGGGGGTTGGGGGTTGGGGATTGGGGTCAACGCTTCGCGTTTAGCGTTTAGCGTTCAGCGTTTAGCGTTCAGCGTTTGGCGTTCAGCGTTCGGCGTTCAGCGTTCTGGGTTGAGAGTTTAGCGGGGATTCTGATTTATCCTACGAAAGTCTCTAACAGTCTTATCAACGATGAACTCTGAACGCCGAACTCTAAACGCTGAACGCTAAACGCGAAGCGTTGATCCTATCCCCCAACCCCCCAATCCCCCAACCCCAACCCCCAAATCCCCAACCCCCAATCCGAAAATCTTGAAGCTGGGTGCACGATATGCTAAAAAGGCCTCGACGAAGGTCAAATCAAGCAGGCCCCAAGCCCCAACAGTTTTTATGTCATCACTTAGAAAATCATGTCCTGAGTGTGGAATGCCGCTGAGCGTAGGAGTTGCGTCATGCAATAACTGCGGCGCGACAGTGGGAACACTTTTTTCGCCAACTGAGCCACCAGCGGGCGGAAAGAGTAAGCGGTTCGGTGCGATCAATCAGAACATCGACCTCTACGGTAAAGTAGAGAAGGCGAAGGAACGAGCAAACAACTCGCTCATCTGCGCTCTGACGAGCTTCTTCCCGCTAATTGGTTGCATTACTGGAATCGCGGCGATTGTGCTTTCGACGTTGGCGTCGCGAGCATTAAAGGCGAATAACGTCGAGGATGGTCGTGGTTCAGCAACCGCCGGCCTTGTCATCGGCATATTGGGGTTGATAGCCCAAGGCGGCTACATCGTTTACGTGATCAGATCCGGAAGCCCGTTGGGATAAGAGCTATGGACCTGTTAGCACCTATTTCTTCCCAACGAGGACGGTCGCCTTTATTGAAACCTCGAAGAGTACCCTGTTCCGCTCGCGTTCAATAATCGAAGCAATTTTGCTAAGTACGGCTTCGCGCGACTCTGCCGGCACAATTTCCATCCACTCGTTGAGAAACCAATCGGCGATCAAGGGCGACTCCAGGAACTCTTTCGCACTGCCGAACCCAAATTCTTCCTTGCTGACGAAACTCTCTATGCCGCGCAAACCGGCCCGCTCGCACATGGTCACGGCGCTGGACACGGTGATCCGTTCTTTTATCAGATGTTCAAGAGAGCTCCAGACTTCCTCCGCTATTCCCAAGTCGTGAAGGGCTTCCCAGTAAATTGAAAAGAACTCATCAAAGCTTCCGTGGGTCGTCAATTTGAGTACTACCTGGCCTTCAGGTCGCGCGACTCTAATCATCTCCGCGCATACATTCTCAATCTCGCTGGTGTGAAGAAGAGAGGCATCGCCAATAACTACGTCAAACTCGTTATCTTTGAATGGCAGCTTTGTAGCAGGTCCTTCTTCGAACCTCACATCCTTCGCTTTTTGCACCTGGGACTTTGCGCGCGCGATGTTAATTCGCTCAGCGTCCGCATCGACGCCGACCACTTCTCCCTTTCCTTTAAGTCGTTCGGCCAGATCTATGGCATACGCTCCGGTTCCACAATTTACGTCGAGGAACCGTCCCTCTAGCGGCATTTCAATGTTTTCATTGATCACCGTGTCGAACCTGTCACGCCAGTCGGGCGCAATGAACAGGTCGTAACGAAAAGCTAACTCTTTTGGATCTGTCATAAATTCACTGACATGATAACACGGACTTATAGGACCAAGAGGACGTATAGGACCTATTTGTCCTATTGGTCCCATTGGTCCTAGAATAACCGTTCGCCTGGCCCAGGGTTTCGCATGAATTCAGATAATGCTTACTGCCAAGTATGTCGCAGAGAAGTCGATCCGCGAATGATCGCCGGCTCCGATGAAGTCGATGAGTCGCTTCACCCCCTGCTCGCCGTCAATATGCACTCGTGGGAGCCCGGAAAACAGATCTGCATCGAATGCATTTATAGATATTCGCGGCTACGAGACGAGCTCTCCGCCGCCTTTCCTCAGTTCGCCGAACAGGAGTTAAAGGTTGTTCCAACTCCGATGCGTCTTGATGCTCCCGAAGAGTTTCGAGGACGCGGCACAACCATCGCGTTCCTGGACTCAGGTTTCTATGCCCATCCCGATCTCTCCAAACCGCGGAATAGAATTCTCAAATACGCAAACCTCGTGGAGCGCGCAAAACCCGGCGATCTGACTACTCCTCAAGCCTCCTCCTGGCACGGCATGATGACCTCCGTAGTAGCCGCCGGAAACGGCTTTCTTTCGGGTGGGCTTTACCGCGGAATCGCCTCTGAAGCAAATCTGGTCCTTGTTAAAGTCGGGATGTCATCGCGTGTGCGTCACCAGGACATCGCCCGTGGAATCAGGTGGGTCATAAGAAATCGACACCACTTCAACATTCGAATCATCAATATTTCTGCCGGCGGCGATTTTGAGGCGAGCTATCTCGAAGATGAGCTTTCGCAGGCCGCCGAGGATGCGACCCGTGCTGGTCTGCTCGTCATCGCCGCCGCCGGGAACTCGGGCCAGCTCCGCGACCACCCGGTACTGCCTCCGGCTTCAGCTCCATCAGTGATAGCGGTTGGGGGACTAGACGATCGAAACAATCTCGACTTCACAGATAATGAAATGTACCGGTCGAGTTACGGCCCTACCATCGACGGCCTTCAGAAGCCTGAGATTATCGCGCCGGGCATCTGGATCGCCGCTCCGATTCTGCCGGGCACGCCCACTGCGGAACAAGCGACGCTGTTATCTCAGCTCGAGAATGCGCAAGATTCAGAATTGCGGGAGATCATCCGACGTCATCCGGGAGTCGACGAAGATCTGGATCACGCGACAGAACTTGCGCCTTACCTGTTGCGGCAAGTCGTGTGGCTGAAGATCCGGGATAACAATGTCATAAGCGGTCACTACAAGCACGTCGACGGTACAAGCTTCGCAGCGCCAATTGTGTCTTCCATCGCCGCACAGATACTGGAAGCGGCTCCGGATTTGAAACCGCACGAGGTCAAACTCGCGTTGATAAGAACGGCGGTCAGGCTAAGTCACGTTGACGTTGACCGTCAGGGATGGGGAATGGTTAACCCGCGCGCTGCGATCGCCGCGGCAATGGAAATGCGCGACAGGCAGCGCCAGACTAAGCAATCTGTAACATCGAAACGTTAACTCTTTGCTCACAAACAGGCCGACGTCGTCCTCTATCACCTTGCCCATATTTGAAAACACAACTTTCCATATGATAAAAGTTCTTGGTTGAAGCACTCACAACGATCTGCTGAGATCTGATTTTTGAGACCTTTAGGTATATCGGCGCGTATAGCGCTATGATGGATCAGCAGCGCTGAGGTGGGCGCTTACCGTCCCCGCCCTGAAATCTAGTTGCGAAGGAGAAATTGAAATATGGATAGCAAGCTGGCGCCGCAGGCTGAAAAATCGGAGACGGCAGCCGAACCCGAAATTCCTGTTTCCAACCCCCAAGAAAAGAAGGACGGAAGGCCGGCATCATACTCGATGATGGAGCCTAAAATGCGCCGCATCTACGGCGAATTCTATCGCGAGATCTATTTCTCAGAGAAGAAAGTGCTCGACACCAAAACCCAGGAGCTGATCTCAATCGCCGCATCGCTCGTAGCAAAGTGTCAGGGTTGCATAGAAGGTCACCTTAAAAAGGCATTAGAGGCGGGGGCAACGCCTGAAGAAATTAGCGAAACCCTTTCGATCGCAGCGGCCATCAACGCCGCGGCAATCATCGATCTAACTGATGTGGCCGCCGCGAACCTCAAAATTAATCATTTCCCAAGCGACGGACCCCGCTTCCGAGGTTAATCAATGGATATACTCATGCAGCTCGGTGTTGGAATGCTGTCGGTGATTATTACTCTGGTTGCAAGCATGGCTGCGCACCTGATGCCGCGGCAAAACGCTGCTCCAGCTCACGCCTCCTCGATGACCGCGCAGACTGCGCCGAGCGGCGGCGTAGAGTACAGCTCTCTTCAATCCGCCGCGCTCGGCAGGGAACTGAAGTTCGCGATTGTATTGCCGCCCTCGTATTCGCAGGACAACAAGCGCAAATATCCTGTTCTCTACTTCCTGCACGGTATGAATGGAAACGAGCGCGAGTTCGAGCGACGAGGCGTCGCCGCTGCCATCAACAAGCTTAGAGAAGAGGGCAAGATTGGCGAGTTCATCATCGTTTCTCCTGCGGGTGAGAATAGCTTCTACTTGAACGCAAAGAACGGACTTCGATACGAAGATGCGATCATCCAGGATCTCATTCCGTACATCGAGAAAAATTACCGGGCAGTCGGAACGCCGGCAGGTCGCTCGATCCAGGGCATCTCGATGGGCGGATGGGGCGCGTTGTATCTCGCTTTCAAACACCCGGAGATGTTTTCAACTGTAACTGCGCATTGTGCCGCTCTCGTTCCCGAACTGCCTCGACCCACAGGTGGCGATCGCCGGTCGATGTTCCTGGCTCAACTGGTAGGAAAGATCTTTGGCGATCCACCGGACGATGCATATTTCCGCGCGTCGAATCCGGTGTTTCTGGTCGAGCAGAACCTCGCCGCGATTAAGAAATCGGGCATGAAGATATATTTCGATGTCGGCGACCAGGATAGGTATGGCTTCACTGAGCCGAACAAAGCCTTCGACGAGAAATTGACAAAGCTCGGCCTGGGACACGAGTTTCATGTATATCCTGGCGGACACGGCTGGGAGTATATGATTTCAGTTGCGGATCATTCTTACACCTTTTTGTGGACAAACTTTCGCACCGACGCAAAGGCAGCGCGCTCGCGCGCCGGCAAGTGAGGGTGTTTGGCGGGGCGTTTTGGATGGGATTTTAGCGAAACTGCGAACTCAGAGACGGTACTACGAACGCCTCTCAATCTATTAATAGTTCGTCCTACCGGGCTGACGGTCTTTCGTCAGCCTTTTGATTTACTGTATGACATCCGGCCCAACAATGAAGGCCCGAGATCGATTCGCGGAGCTTGTGTCTCGTGACGATGAACAGATAAACCTTGCCGAAGCGGCGTTACTCATTGCGGCGGAAGAATACCCACGTATTGACGTTGAACTATACCTGGACCGTCTCGACGAATTTGGAGACGTGGTTCGTAAAGAAGCAGCCGAAGCTCAAACTTCGCTGGAGATCATCACGGCATTGAATACCGCATTGTTTGAGCGGTTGGGATTCCACGGCAACCGCGACACCTATTACGATCCACGGAACAGTTATTTGAATGAGGTCATTGATCGACGAACCGGTATCCCAATCACTTTAACGGTGGTCTACATTGAGGTAGCACGGCGAATCGGGTTTCCGATTAAGGGCGTCGGCCTGCCTTTTCACTTCATTGCAAAGCATCAGTCCCCAGGCGGCGATCTTTTTATTGATCCGTTCAATGCCGGGCGGCTGGTGGGCTCCGCAGGCTGCAAAGAACTGATCAGTGAGATGAGCGGCGGCAAGCTCGATCTGCAATCGAGTCATCTGGAAGCTGTCAGCAACAAGCAGATCTTGACGAGAATGCTGTCGAACCTTCTTGGGATCTATTCGATGAGCGATCATCGCCGGGCATTATCGATAATCGATCGTTTGTTGCTGATCAATCCCGAATCAGCGTCGCACATAAGAGATCGTGGCCTGCTTCTGGCAAAGATTGGCGATCGAAAGAACGCGATCGCTGAGTTGGAGCGTTACCTCGAACATATGCCTGAAGCGCCGGATGCAGATACGATTCGTGAACAGATTAGAAGCATTCGCCAAAGCCAGGCGAGATTGAACTGAGATTCGTGATTCGTGATTCGTGATCCATGAGCCTTGATCCGTGATTAATGTCAGATGCGTGAACCTTGATGCTATTTGCATTTATTACCAATCACGCATCACGAATCACGGATCACGAGTCACGGATCACTTCCCTACCACCTGAACGTAACTCCGACCTGAACAGTGACCACATCGGTCCGCGACGAGAGGACGTCGAAAAAAACTGCGCCGTTTTCTCTGCGGATCGAACCCTCCTTCAAATAATCCGCTTTCGAGCCTCTCAAATACCTTACCTTAGTATCGAGTGAGATATCCCCGGTCCTGCCCAGGCGGCCGAGCTGCACCTGAACACCGCCACCAAAACCATAACTCCAGACGAGATCGCTGAGGTTCCTGGTTGAGGTTAGCTCCTCTCCAGTCGAATCATTGAGTATCGACGTATTCGTGTACAGATACTTGAACCCAACAAGCGCATCGGCGTACGGTCGCACATTTCCTTTACGAGGCTGCGCTCTGAAGACCGCATGGGTCATCGTAATGTTGTTCGTGGTTCGAACATTCACCAACAACTCAGGAACTGTTTCGCTGATCGGCTCCGTGTGCTCTTCGGAACCATAATTGGTGAACGCCGCATCCACTCCCACCAGAAACGGCGTGGTCTTGATCCCAAACAGAAGTTGTACTCCAGCACCATAGCCGTTATTCGTAACGTTCTTGCTAAAGTCTCCGGTCGGCACCACCGTTGTGAAATCGACTCCAAATTGAATCTGACGTCCTTGAGGCTGTGCGCTTGATGACGAATTCAAGCACAACAAAAACACGACTGATACGACGATTCTAAAAAGCGTCTTGTTCCTGAGTATTCTTCTGACTACGTTTGCGTTGTATGCTGCTTTGCTGAAGGTTGAGGCAAGACCCGTTCTTGGCATAAGCATGCACTCCTCCGGTTAGCTGAGCGTTGCATCGCAGCGACACAGGCAAACCAGATACCGAACGCATCAAAGCTCAATTGGAGGAAGAAATGAATTCAGTAAAGGTTCTTTGTGGTGGCAAAAAGAAGCGTTGAGACTTTGCCTCGTTGCTTGACGAATTGAAATTCGGTTGTGGCTCCAGCTTACAAACTCGGTGCTTTTTACACCAAAACAGGCTCGGGCCATACCATAACGTGCGGGGGAAGAGTATGGTCTAAGGGTTTTCTCGATCCGATATGTCCAATTCATACGTCTGATCAGTAATAATGCTTCCCCACAACTCGTGCGTCTTCTGCTCAGTCAATACAAATCCGTAATCTCTGTATAATCTTGCCGCCGCCAATAATGATTTCTCAGTTAACAGAAAGATCCGAGAGTAACCTTTCTCTCGACAAAACCTCATTGCCTCCTCCATCAAAAACCTGCCAATGCCCTGCCCGCGAAGGGAAGGATGCAGCAGAAACCATCGCAACTGAGCTTCATACTCTGAGGCCTCCACGATCGCAATGGAACCGACAATCTCGGCACCCTTTTCGATTATCCAAATCCGCTCTCGATCCTTTTGTGATTTTGCGAATTCAGCAAGAGGCCCGGCGACATAAGCCTCAAAAGTGTGATCCCACCCGCACTCTGCCGCATACAGCGTACCGTGCAAATAGGTCACGTAGCCTATGTCGCCGGGCCTCAGCGTAGATCGCATTGTTAACTCCGGCGGAAGCGTCTTCATCTCGGTACTGCTTACGGCTGAGCGCGCCGCTTACCCCAGGTCGGCGGTGGCGGCTCCTTGCTCGCTCGGTCAACGGGATGGTCTTTCAACAACCGCATTGCCTCCTGCACCGCGCGCTCCAATTGCGGATCGTGCCCCGCGATAACCTCCTTTGGCCAACTCTCCACGTCGATGTCAGGCGGAGTGCCTTCGTTCTCCACCGCCCACTTGCCTTCGCGAGTGAAGAACCCGCCTCGAGGCGCGATCATCGATCCACCATCTATGAACGGAGGAGTATCCGCGGTGTGAACTAGCCCGCCCCAGGTTCGCTTGCCAACGAGCACACCAATCTTTCGGTGCCTGAACATCCATGGCATCAAGTCACCACCGGAACCGGCCATTTCATTTATGATCATTACCTTCGGCCCCCAAATTCCAGCCGAAGGACTGGTGAACGGATATCGATCTCCTGCGACATTGTTAAAGTAACCG
>Ga0126384_10000288_pt1 | contig 26693 bp, 18 predicted proteins | sample PanSoiMetPlot_36_FD_92543 | JGI IMG/M metagenome (GOLD analysis project Ga0126384, IMG submission 92543) | Tropical forest soil microbial communities from Panama - MetaG Plot_36 | ecosystem: Environmental > Terrestrial > Soil > Tropical forest > Bulk soil | place: Panama | collected 2016-02-17 | reverse complement strand
GCGCGACCCCCCTGGCATCGAGCCCGAGCATGGCCACCCGCGCCGTGAGCAGGTCCGCCGAATCCGGCCATTTGCCGGCCAGCACATGGGGGTCGCGGCCGCTGACGCCGATGTCGCGCGCCATCCGGTCACGCTCGAACGCGCCGAGACCGTCGAGATCGACGGGAGCAGCGCGGCGGCTGCGCCGGCATTTGAGCCACGCGCCGAGGCGCGACATGATCGTCGGGCGCTCCTGCCCGCAGGCGGTGCCTGCCATGGCTGCCTCCTGTTCTCTTGCTCGCCGACCGCGGGCGGACGCGCCCGTATGCGCTCGTCTTCAGTACCCGGCGGCGAGCCGCTGAACCTTGATGTTGTCCTCGACCGTCCGCACACCGGGAATCTCCTCGATCGCGACGGCGGTCATGCAACGAACAAAGGGACGACGGGGCGCTCCCGGACCGGCGATGCACATCAAACAATCATTCGACGGAGCGCCGAAGGGTTGCGCAGCAGGATTCGACGAGAATTCGGCAGTGCGATCGCCGCGTCGTTCTCGAGACTCGTCAACGTGCGCGACACCGTCTCGGTCGTGAGGCCCAGATAATCCGCGATGTCCTGCCGCGACATCGGAAGCTCGACGGCATCGACGGTCTGCCGACGCTCGGCCATCTCGAGCAGGAAGCCGACGACCCGCTCCTGCGCGGTCTTCACCAGCAGCAGGATGCGCGCCTGACCCCGTGCCAGCTCGCGGCTCATGAGTGCCCACAGCTCGCGCGCAATCTCGCTGTCGCGGCTCGCCAGGCCGATCAGGGCGCTGCGCTTGACGACGAGAACTTTCGCCTCGGTGACCGCCTCGGCCGCGAGCGCATGCTCGTCGCCGACCTCGAGACCGAACACATCGCCGGTGAGATAGAACGCACCGATCTGCCGGCGACCGTCGGCAAGGACCTTGTACGTGCGAACCGCGCCGCTGACGACCTTGTAGACGTAATCGGCCCGCTCGCCGTCGCCGTAGATCTCGCGGTTGCGGGCGAACGTGATCGCGGCGCCCACCACCTCGATCACGCCCGCAAGCGTATCGGCGGGTGCCATGGCCGGCCCCGCTCGACCCGCCACCTGCCGGGAAGAACCGTTGCGACCCGGTGTTTGCGCAAGCATGGCCCGACTCCGCTGGCTCCTGAATCCCGGATCGATACCGGTTGAGTCGGATAGCGGAAATTCAGATAATAAACCTAAGGGTAATCCCCTAAGTGGAGGCTCGTATTCGGGAGCAAGGGCGCGGGGGCGGCCGTCCGCGAAGTGCAGGAAAACACAAGATCGATGGCCATTCTCGACCTGACATCGGCCGACAGCAGTGTACGTGGACTGTCGTGGGACGCCAAGCGCCAGCGCGGCGCCGTCTATGGGCTCGCGCTCCTGCTGGTGGCCTGTGCATTCGCGCTGCGATCACTGCTTGCACCCAGTCTTGGAAACGAGGCGCTCTATCTCTTTCTCGTACCGCCGGTGCTGCTCGCCGGCGTCGCCGGCGGCTGGGGACCCGGCCTGTTCGCCACGATCGTGACCGAAGTGGCCCATGTCTACGCAACCGGCGAATACGCGTTTCTGAGCGAGCCGAACTCGCCCTTGTTCCTGGCGACAGTGGCGCGCGCCGCCACGTTCATGACGCTGGGCCTCGGAATCGCCTGGTTCGGCGACCGGCTGCGCACAACGCGCATGCAATCGGCGGCGCGCGAAGCGCACCTCGCATCGATCCTCGCCACCGTGCCTGATGCCATGATCGTGATCGACGAGCACGGCGGCGTTCAGTCCTTCAGCCCTACGGCCGAGCGCCTGTTCGGCTATCGCGAGAACGAGGTCCGCGGCAAGAACATCAAGATGCTGATGCCGACCCCTTATCGCGAGAATCACGACGGCTATCTCGCACACTACCTGCACACGGGCGAGAAGCGGATCATCGGCATCGGCCGCGTCGTCGTCGGAGAGCGCAAGGACGGTTCGACGTTTCCGATGGAGCTTGCGGTCGGCGAGATGCGCGCAAACGACGTGCGCTTCTTCACCGGCTTCATCCGCGACCTGTCCGATCGGCAGAAGACGGAGGTGCGCCTGCAGGAACTGCAATCCGAACTCGTCCACATCTCGCGGCTCACCGCGATGGGCGAGATGGCCTCCGCGCTCGCGCACGAGCTCAATCAGCCACTGTCGGCCATCGCCAACTACATGAAAGGTTCGCGGCGGCTGCTCGAAAGCCGCGACGACGAGCAGCTCACGCTGGTTCGCGACGCGATCGACAAGGCCGCCGAGCAATCGCTCCGCGCCGGGCAGATCATCCGCCGGTTGCGCGATTTCGTGGCCCGCGGCGAGACCGAGCGCCAGGTCGAGAGCATCAAGAAGCTCATCGAGGAGGCGAGCGTGCTTGCGCTGGTCGGCGCCAAGGACCAGGGCGTGCGGGTCACGTTCAAGCTCGATCCGCACCTCGACCGCGTGCTGGCCGACAAGGTGCAGATCCAGCAGGTGATCCTCAACCTGATGCGCAACGCGATCGACGCCATGGAAACCTCGGCGCGGCGCGAGCTCATCCTGATGGCGGCGCCGGCGGCCGACGGGATGGTCTCGGTCAGCGTGTCCGACACGGGATCGGGGATCGCGCCGGAGATCATGTCGCAGCTCTTCCAGCCGTTCATCACGACGAAACGGCAAGGCATGGGTGTGGGCCTGTCGATCTCGCGCACCATCATCGAGGGCCATGGCGGGCGGATCTGGGCGGAAGCCAATCCAGCGGGCGGCACGGTGTTCCATTTCACGCTGCGAACGGTCAGCGAGGAGGAGATCGATGCAGACTGATGCCGTCGTGCACGTCATCGACGACGACGAGGCGGTCCGGCAATCGCTGACATTCCTGCTGAAGGCGGCCGGCTTCACGGTGCAGATCTACGAGAGCGCCACGTCGTTCCTGAGCGAGCTGCCGCGGGCGTCCCCCGGCTGCGTCATCACCGACGTGAGGATGCCCGACGTCTCCGGGATCGACCTGCTGCGCCGGTTGAAGGAGACGCAGGTCCACTTCCCCGTGATCGTCATCACGGGGCACGGCGACGTGCCGCTCGCCGTTGAGGCGATGAAATACGGCGCCTTGGACTTCCTCGAGAAGCCGTTCGACGACGACACGATTCTGAAAGCGGTCAGGTCCGCGTTGAACCGACAGCACGCCGAAACCAGGCGCGAGACCGACCGCGCCGAGATCATCGACAAGCTCGCGACTCTCTCGAAACGCGAGCGCCAGGTGCTCGAGGGGCTGGTCGCAGGGCATCCCAACAAGGCGATCGCGTTCGACCATGGCATCAGCCCACGCACCGTGGAAATCTACCGCGCCAATCTCATGTCGAAGATGCAGGCGACGAGCCTGTCCGATCTGGTGCGCATGGCGCTGATCGGCGGCCTGCTGGAGGGCGCGCCGAAAGCCGGACCGGCAACTCCGCCGCACACGCCCTAAGCTCACTTGCCCTTGGCTCACTTGCCCTTGGCTCACTCGCCCTAGGCTCTTGGGCGGCGACCTCTTTTTCGAGCGTTCCGGCTATTTTCGCGATCGCGCCGCAGCCCCGGCGGGCGCCCGGGCGTACCGATTTTTACTGTGACCGATTTGAGGCAGATCAAAGCATCTCTCCGGGATGCGCCGTTGAATGTGCCCATTTCGCGTCGGCTGCAGGTCGGGCGGCTCAGGAACACCGATGATCAACGGCCAGCCCATGGTGCCGGTTCATCCGGTCGTCATCGTCGTCGACGACGACGCCGCAGTGCTCGGCTCGCTCAAATTCGCCCTCGAGATCGAGGGATTCGCGGTGCGCGCCTATTCGACGGGCGACGCCGTGTTCAACGACAGCGGCCTGGCCGACTGCGCTTGCTTCATCATCGACCAGAAGCTGCCCGGTCTGACCGGGCTCGAGGTGGTCGCGGCGCTGCGCGAGCGGAAGATCGGAGCGCCGGCGATCCTGATCACCAGTCATCCGACCATCGTGCTGCAGGAGCGTGCCGCCAAGGCCGGCGTCGCGATCGTGGAAAAGCCGCTCCTCAGCAATGCACTGCTCGAACGCGTCCGCGACGTCATCGCCCGTCCGCGGACCACGCACTGAGGGCGGCGCGGTCGCCAGGCGATCGGGATCGCGCCCGGGCCGGCGCGCATTGGGCGAATGAAGCGCCGACGAAGTCTCAGTGTTTCGGCGCCTCGATGATGACGCCGGTATTCGGCTCGATCCAGATCAGGTGATCCTCGACCTTCTTGACGCCCGCGATGTTCTCGGCCGCGATCCGGATCGCCTGGCGTTGCCGCTCGTCGGTGAGCGCTCCCGACAGCTTGACGACGCCATCCTTGACCGCGATGTCGATCAGCCCGACCGGTGCCCACGACTGCTTCTTCAACTCGGCGAGCAGCCGCTCGCGGATGGCGGCGTCGCCGGGGGCGGGCGGTTGCGCAGCGAGCGCCAAACCCGCAAGCGCCCGCATCAGGTTGGCGCGCGTGACGATGCCGACGACCGTCTCGTCGCGCATGACCGGAATGCGCTTGACGCGGTGGCGCTCCATCAGGTGCACGATCTGCTCAAGCGGCGCATCCTCCGCCACCGTATGGACGTCGGGCGTCATCACGTCGCTCACCTTGCGCCCGCTGGCGTGGGCATATTCGGTCGCAAGGCGTCCCGGACCGAGCAGAAACTCGACCCAGCGCGACCGCTTGCGGACGGTGCCGGTCTCGGCGCGGCGCAGGAAGTCGCCCTCGGTGACGATGCCTTGGAGCCGGCCGGTCGCGTCGACGACTGGAAGCCCGCTGATGCGATGCTGCAGCATCAGCCGAATCGCCTCCATGATGGAAGCCTCAGGCCTGATCGAGACCAGGTCGCGCGTCATCACATCCACGGCGTTCATTGCCAAATCTCCGGAAGTTGACGAGCCACAGCTAATTTAGCACGCGTCCGGCCATGTCGTTGAGCCACATCAATCGCTCGTCCGAGTCTGGGGGGGACAGGAGGCTCCACCAATTATGGTTGGTGAGATAGCGGCACCACCGCGCTCTCGCGCTGACGGCGCTCCCGGAGCGCCCCCGTCCGGCTCGCCTCCAAAACGCCGCCTTATATATCAAGAACATCGGGCCCCCTCATGCGGCGCGCTCGATTGCCTTGTTAAGACCGCCCCTGGCCGTGCCTTGAGGCAGATCAAGCGTCGCCGGGCGCCGCAGTAGGGCCGCGAACGGTCGGAGGGCTTGCCCGGCCGTCGTTTTCCACTATCGATATGACCCGCCAATTCGACCAGCCGAATGCGACCCGCTAAGTTCGACCTGCCGAGTTGAAAGACATCATTGATGAACCGCAAGATTCTCGTCATGGGCCTTCCCGGATCGGGCAAGACCACGATCACGCGGGCGCTCGCCCCCATGCTCAATGCGGTCGTATTCAACAATGACGAAGTGCGCGCCAACATCAACCGCGATCTCGGATTCACGATGGAGGATCGCGTCGAGCAGGCGCGCCGCATGGGCTGGCTGTGCGACCGCGTGGTGGAGAGCGGCGGCACCGCGATCGCCGACTTCATCTGCCCGACGCCGGCAACCCGCGCGGCCTTCGGCGCGGCCTTCGTCATCTTCGTCGATCGCATCAAGGCCGGCCGGTTCGACGACACCAACCAGATGTTCGTGCCGCCCGAGCGCATCGACATGCAGGTCGGGCCGGAGGGAACAGCGCAATTCTGGGCCGAGCGGATCTTCAAGCTGCTGCGTCCGACCTTCGATCCGAAGCGGCCAACGGCGCTGTTCATCGGACGCTTCCAACCGTTCCATGCCGGCCATCAGCGCCTGATCGAGGAGGGATTCGAGCGCGTCGGGCAGGTCTGCATCGCGGTGCGCGACACCCAGCATGTCGACGACAAGAACCCGCTGTCGTTCTTCGACGTCAGTCGCCGCATCGAAGCGGCGCTGCGGCCGCATGCGGGGCGCTTCGTGATCGTGCCGCTGCCCAACATCACTCATGTCTTCTATGGCCGCGATGTCGGCTACGTGGTCGAGCGGATCGTGCTCGACGAGGCGACCGAGGCGATCTCGGCCACGCACACCCGCAAGCAGGCGGGTCTCGTGTGAGCGACTCCTAGTCTTACTGCGTCACTACCGCGTCATTGCGAGGAGGCCGACGGCCGACGAAGCAATCTCCTCCGCATGCGCAAGTGAAGGGAGATTGCTTCGCTTCGCTCGCAATGACGCGTGCCCCATCAAGTGACGCAGTAAGTCTAGCTAGGGCTCGCGCAGGCTCTCGTCGAACAGCCGCACCACCGGATCGAGCAGATAGGATATGACCGTGCGCTTGCCGACATTGATCTCGGCGGCGGCCGTCATACCGGGGATCAGGCGGAAATCCATCGGCACGTTCTGCAGCGTGATCGGCCCGATCGCGATACGGGCGCGGAAAAACGCCGGCTGGCCGTCCGGCTTGTCGGCCGGGCCGCCGGCCTTCTTGTCGGACTGGAACGAATTCTCCGTGATGACGCGGAGCGTGCCGGACAGCGTGCCGTGACGCTGAAACGGCAATGCATCGAGCTTGACCCGCACATTGTCGCCGACCCGCAAGCGGGCGACGTCCGAGCTGTCGACGTCGACCTCGGCCTCGACCTTGTTGCCGACCGGGACCAGCGTCACCAGCGGCTCGGCCTCGCGCGCGACCGAGCCGATCGAGCGCTGACCGAGCTCGAGCACGACGCCATCGGCCGGCGCCCGCAGGACCACCAGGCTGCGGCGGCGCTCGGCGGCGATGAGCTGCTGGGTCGCGGTCGCGATGTCCTGCTGCACCGTGGTGAGCCGCTCACCCGCCTCGCGCACCCAGTTGTTGATGTACTTCTCCTTCTGCTCGAGCGCCGCGGCGCGCTGCTGCTGCAGCTCCTTCTCCTGCTGCTGCTTCTCGGCGAGCTGGTCGCTCATCGTCAGCCGGTCGAGCTGGGTGGTGAGAAGGTTGAGCCGCGAGCCGGCCGAGATGTTGTAGAGCTCCTGGCGCATCGACTCGACCTGACCGATCACCTTGAGACGCTCTTGGAGGCCGGCTTGCGCCGTGCGGTTGGTCGCGAGCGACGCCTCGAACCGGGCGATGTCGGCGTCCGAGGATGCGACGGCCGCCTGGTATTCGGCCTGACGGTGGGCGTAGACCGCGTTCTGCAGCGCCAGGTACTTGGGATCGAGCGAGTCGTCGGCCGGATCGGGCGGGAACGGCTTCTGGTAGATCTCGGCGGCGAGGCGCCGCTCCTCGGCGCGCATGCTGTTGAGCCGCTCACGGTTCGCAGTCTCCTGCGACTCGGTGAAGGTGGGATCGAGCGTCGCCAGCACGGCGCCGGCCTTCACCGAGTCGCCGACGCCCACATTGATGGTGCGGATGATCGCGGTCTCGAGCGGCTGCACCACGATGAGCGGATCGATGGTGACCAGCTTGCCGCGCGCCGTCACCACCCGATCGACATAGGAGAACGTCGCCCACAGCGCCGCCGTAACGACGAGCGCGGCCACGATGTAGATGGAGCTGCGCGCAACCCGCGGCAGCGGCGTCTCCTCGATCATCGTGGCGTCGGGCTGAAACGCGACGGCGTCGCGATCGACACGCCTTTCCGGCGGCGGGGCGGGCTTGCGGCGGAAGTTGACGGGTGTCACGCTCATCGGAACGACCTGCTCTGCTTGTCCCACAGGAGCCGATAGGTCAGACAGCTGTCCACCAGGCTGCCGTGCGGACCATTTCCGACGATCTGTCCCTTATCGAGCACCAGAATGGTGTCGCAGTTGCGCAGCGATGAGAGGCGATGCGAGACGATGATCGTCGTCTTGCCAGCGACGATGCGCGACATGTTGTCCTGCACGATCATCTCGCTTTCGGGGTCGAGCGCGCTGGTGGCCTCGTCGAGCAGGAGGATCGTCGGCCGCCGCACCAGCGCGCGCGCAATTGCGAGGCGCTGGCGCTGTCCGCTCGACAGATTGGCCCCACCCTCCTCCAGCGGGGTGTCGTAGCCCTGCGGCAACCGCTTGATGAACTCCTCGGCGCCCGCCTGGCGCGCCGCCCACGCGACCTCCTCGAACGAGGCCGATGAATTCCCGGCGCCGATATTGTCGCGGATGGAGCCGCGAAACAGGAAGCTCTCCGGCAGGACCACGGCCATGTGGCGCCGCAGATGCACCTTGTCGAGCTCGCGGATGTCGTAGTCGTCGATGCGGATCAGGCCGCGTTGCGCCGGATAGAGTCCCTGCAGCAGCCGCATGAGCGTGCTCTTGCCTGAGCCGCTGCGACCGACGACGCCGATGACCTGGCCGGGCTCGATCGCGAAGTTGATGCGGTCGAGCGCCGGGACCGTCGATGCGCCGTAGTTGAAGCTGACGTCCTCGAAGTTCACCTTGCCGCGAATCGTCGGACGCAATCCGCGCGACATGCCGGGCTCGGACGCCGCGTTCATGATGTTGCCGAGCATGCGTATCGAGAGCGCCACCTCCTGGAACTCGTTGATCAGCGCCGTGATCTGGACGAGCGGGCTGGTGACGCGCCCGGCCAGGATCTGGAACGCGACCAGGGCGCCCACGGTCAGCGTCCCTGCGAAGATCGACGTCACGCCGACGAAGATCACCGCGACCGTCATCGCCTTCTCGATCGCCTGGGAGGCCGTGCGCGCGGTCGTCGCAATGCGGCCGACCTCGATGCGCCGCTGGATCGCGAAAGCCGAACTCTGATTCCAGGTGCGCGCCTGCAGCGGCTCGAGGCCGAGCGCCTTGACGGTGGTGATGCCGTGGATCGCCTCGATCAGCAGCGCCTGGCGTTCGCCCTCCGCGCGATAGAGTTCGGTCAGGCGGCGGCGGAACGTCGACGCCAGCACGCCGATGATGCCGGCGATCAGCGATGCGCAGAGCAGCACCACCAGAGTGAGCGACACGCTGTAGTAAAACAGGATGGGCAGGAACACGAACAGCGCGGTGGCGTCGAGCACCGTGAGCAGCAGCCGGCCGGACAGGAACTCGCGGATGCGCTGATCCTGCTGCATGTGCTTGGTGATGACGCCCGCAAGGTTGCGCTCGAAGAAGTCGACCGGCAGCGAGATCATCTTCTGGAACACCGCGGTGGCGAGCCGGATGTCGATCTTGCTGGTGGCGTAGAGCAGCACGAGGCCACGCGCGTAGCCGAGCGCCGCCTCGAAAGCGACCGCAAGCGCGACACCGACCGTCAGCACGATCATGGTCGCCTCGACCCGGTGCACGACCACGCGGTCGATCATGAGCTGAAAGAAGATCGGAGACGCGAGCGCCAGGACGTGCAGCGACAATGCTGCGACGATCACGTCCACGAAGGCGCGCCGCTGGCGCAGAAACTCCGGAATGAACCATTTGAGGCCGAACGGCTGGCCGGGATCGGACAAGGCATATTTGCGCTTGATGAGGATGACCTCGCCGTCCCAGTTCTCATCGAGCCTGGCGCGATCCCAGAACTGGAATCCCTCGCGCGGCGCGCGCATATCGCGAATCGCCACTTCCACGTCCTGGCCCGCCGCCGGCTTGTGGCCGGAGAGAATGACCGCTTCGCCGTTGCGCAGGATGAGGATTGCGGGCAGGGCCTGGCCAAGCCGGCCGAGCCGGCTCCAGGACATCCGCACGAGCTTGGCGGTGAGCCCGACCTTGCGGGCGCCCTGGACCAGATTGCCGGGTGTGACCCGGCCGTCGGGCCCCGGACTGATCAGCTGCAGCAGATGGGGCTCGGAAACGTCGAGGTCATGAAAACGAGCGATCGCGGCGAGGCAAGCCAAGCCGGAGATGCCGGCGCCGGGTGCGGCGATGTTCATATTGGTTTGGTCGCGGATGGCTCGGCACGCTCCCTGGCGAGCCATACCCGATCACCAGGCCTGTCGTCCATTCGAATCGCCCAGCAGGGCGAGGCCGGACCCGGCGGCGGCTCGGCGCGGTCGATTTCACGCTCAAGTCGGGGTATTAGGAACAAATCCATATGAAATGACTTTGCACGCTTTAACATAGCGGTCTGCCTAACGTTTTTTTATTGGTATCAGTTGCATAAAGGTGACAGTGGTAAACCGCAAGACACACTATAATCCCATTCCATTAGCGCCTGGTGAAATTTTGTTTTGTTTGTGTTCAGGACGGGGGATCTCCGGGGCATGAGCATGAAGAAATTGCTGGCCGCAAGCGCGGGGCTGTTCGCATTGGTGGCCGGCGACAGCGCGCTCGCGGCGGATTTGCGCGCCGCGCCCGCCTACAAGGCGCCGCCGCTGGTCGCGCCTGACATCTGGAACGGGTTCTACGTCGGTCTCAATGCCGGCGGCAGCGTCAGCCGCAATCGCACGACTGATCAGACGAACGTGCCCGGCTTCGCGGCCCCGCTGTTCGACAACGCCATCTTCAGCCATTCGCCGGCCGGCGCCATTTTCGGCGCGCAGGCTGGCTGGAACTGGCATGCCTCGCCATCCTGGGTGCTCGGCCTCGAGGCCGACTGGCAGTGGTCGGGGCAATCCGAAACGGTCTGCACATTTGCCTGTCTGCCGGCCAGCGGTGCCGGCGCGCTGCTGTCGATCGTCGACGACCAGTCCCTGAAGTGGTTCGGCACGGCGCGCGGCCGCATCGGCTGGCTGTCGCCCGGCGGCTCGCTCTGGTACGCGACCGGCGGCGCGGCGTGGGGCCGGGTTGACCAAACCCTCACCCTGACGGCAACGCCCGGGTTCTTTGCGAGCGGCACCGGCGCGGCTGCGAGCTTCGGTGAGAACAAGCTCGGCTGGACGATCGGCGCCGGCGTCGAAACGCCGCTCGCGAATCAATGGTCCCTCAAAGCCGAGTACCTCTATGTCGACCTCGGCAACGTCACCAATTCGTTCACGACGGCAATCAGCCCCGCGGTTGTCCCGCCTGCCACCACGCAAATAACGAGCAGCTCATCGGACATCCGCGACCACATCTTCCGTCTGGGCCTGAACTATCATTTCGGTGGTCCGGCAGGACCGGTCGAGGTGGCGGGCCCGATGTACACCAAGGCGCCGCCACGCGCCGCGACGGCGGGTTGGAACGGGTTCTACGGCGGCTTCAACGCGGGCGCGGCGATCGCGCGCAATCCGACGACCGACACGACGCTGGTGCCCGGCGCGGTATTCCCGGTGTTCGGCGCCGACACGTTCAGTCATGCATCGGTGGGTGGTGTGGTCGGCGGGCAGATCGGTTGGAACTGGCGTGTTGCGCCGACGTGGGTGCTCGGCGCGGAGGCGGACTGGCAGTGGGCCCACCAGACCGACTCGGCCTGCGTGTCGGAATGTCTGTCGTTCGGCTTCCAGCCCGCCACCCTGCTGGGCCTGATCGGCGAGCAGACCATCAAATGGTTCGGGACGGCGCGCGGCCGCTTCGGCTGGGTGTCGCCGGGCGGCACCCTGTGGTATGCGACCGGCGGCCTCGCCTGGGGGCGCGTCGAGGACAGTTTGGCTTTGGTTACAACTCCCGGATTCGTGGCGCCGGGCGCGGCGACCACCGCGAGCTTCAGCCACGACCGGATCGGCTGGACGATGGGCGCCGGCGTCGAGGCGCCCCTCGTGGACAAATGGTCGGTCAAGGCCGAATATCTTTACGTCGATCTCGGCAGCGTGACCGACTCGTTCACCAGCGCACTTGCCCCTGGGGCGGTACGTGGCGCGACCTTCCAAACGACGACCTCCGACTATTCGGTCCACGATCACATCGTGCGGTTCGGCATCAACTACCATATCGACTGACATCGAACGCGTGTCGGCGGCGCGCCTTTGGGGAGCGGCCGCGCCTGCGGGTGGCCGAAAGGGGCAAGTCGGGACGGACGTTCCGAATCGCGCGCTTTTTTGGGAGCGGCAGTTTTCCCACGTCCCAGTGGGCAGCGCCCGCGATTCCGTCTAAAGCATTGGCTGCATGACGAGCTTCCTGGAGCAGAACGCGACCCCGCGGGCTGCGCCCGAGCTGGGAGCACCCCCGGCATCTGCGTCGTCCGACCGTAGCGGGGAGACGGCGCGTCTGTTCGCGCGCGCCAATGCGGAGCAGGCCGACGGCCGCCTGAGCGAGGCCGAGGCGACCTGCCGGGAGCTGCTCGCCCGCGACGACGGCGATGCCGGCGCCTGGCACCTGCTCGCCATCCTGGCGCTCCGGTCCGGTGACGCCCGGGCTGCGGCCGCGCATGTCGAGCACGCGATCGGTCTCGCGCCTGGCCGGGCCGACTGCCGCAACACCCTCGGCTTCGTGCTCCGCGCGCTCGGGCGCGACGCCGACGCGGAAGGGGCGTTCCGGCAGGCGGTCGCGCGCGATCCGGACCTGCTCGAGGCGCACTACCAGGTCGGCAACCTGTTGCGCGAGAGGGGACGGTTTGCCGAGGCGGCGGCGAGCTACCGGCGGGTGCTGGAATTGCGGCCGGACCACCCCCAGGCACACAACAATCTCGGCACCGCAATCGGCGAGCTCGATCGCATCGCCGAGGCGATCGGGCATTTCCGCCGCGCCCTCGCGGCCAGGCCCGACTATGTGGAGGCGCATTCCAATCTCGGCAATGCGCTGCGTACCGTCGGCGAGCCGGCGGAAGCCGAGGCGGAGTGCCGGCGTGCGATCGCGCTCGCGCCGGGCTTTGCGCCGGCTCACTTCAATCTCGGCCTCGTCCTGCAGGATCGCGGGCGCTTCGACGAGGCGCTCGCCTGCTACCGCCGCGCCTCGGAACTGCGCCCGGACTACCCCAAGGCCACTGTCTGCGAGGCCATGTTGTGCCTGCTGCGCGGCGACCTCGCGGCCGGCTGGCAGAAATACGAGGCGCGCTGGCACATCGGCGACCTGCCGCCGCGCGGTTTCGTCCAGCCGCAATGGCGCGGCGAGCCGCTCGCGGGCCGGAAAATCCTGCTGCACGCCGAGCAGGGCTTCGGCGACTCCATCCAGTTCCTGCGCTACGTCCCGCATGTGGTCGCGCGTGGCGGCACCGTCATCCTCGAGATCCAGAAGCCGCTGGTCCCGCTCGCCGCGCGAATTCCCGGCATCACGGTGATCGCGCGCGGCGAACCGCTGCCCGCGTTGGAGATGCAGTGCCCGCTGCTCTCGCTCCCCCTTGCGTTCGAGACCTCGCTCGACCGCATCCCGGCGGAAACGCCCTATCTCACCGCCCCGCCCGACCGCATCGCACATTGGCGCGCGCGCCTCGGCCCCGGATTCAAGGTCGGCATTGCCTGGGCGGGCAGCCCGGTACATCGCAACGATCGCAGCCGCTCGATCCCGATCGATCGGCTGGCGCCGCTGTTCGAGATCGCGAGCGCACGCTGGTTCTCGCTGCAGGTCGGCCCGCGCGCCGCGGATCTCGCCGGGTTGCCGCAAGCAGCCATCACCGACCTCGCCGCGGAGCTCGTCGATTTTGGCGAGACTGCCGCCGCCATCGCGGCGCTCGATCTGGTGATCACGGCCGACACTGCGGTGGCGCATCTCGCCGGAGCGCTCGGCCGGCCGGTGTGGGTGATGCTGCCGCTCGCGCCGGACTGGCGCTGGCTGCTCGGCCGCGACGACAGTCCCTGGTATCCGTCGATGCGGCTCTTCCGCCAGCCGCGCGTCGACGACTGGGACAGCGTGGTCGCGGCGGTGCGGGCGGCCTCGGCGCAATGGGTGGTGCTGCTGCCGCAACCGTCGGGCGCAATGACCCGCGCCGAGCTCGAGGCGCTGGTGCGCGCCGCCAACGAGCATCACGCGGCCGGCCGCCACGCCGAATGCGAGGCGGCGCTGCGCCGCGTCATCGACGTCAATCCGGGGAACGCGACCGCGCTGCACGTTCTGGCGCTGTCACGGCACCATCTCGGGGACACGACCGAAGCGGTGGCGCTGATGCGCAGAGCGATCGCGATCCATACGTCGTCGGCGCGCTACCTCGTCGATCTCGGCATCATGCTGCACGGCGAGAAACAATTCGACGAGGCCGCCGAGGTCGTCCGCCGTGCCTTGACGATCGACCCTGACGATCCGACCGCGTACAACAGTCTCGGCGCCACGCTCGCGGCGCTCGATCGTCCGGAGGAGGCGATCGCGGCTTACCGGCGCGCGCTCGCGCTCAAGCCGGATCATCACGAATGCTGGGCCAATCTCGCGATCGCGCAGCAACTGCTGCTGCGCCTCGATGACGCCGCCGACAGCTACCGGCGCGCGCTCGGAATCAAGTTCGACTATGTGCAGGCCCAGTGCAGCGCCGGAATGCTGGCGCTGCTGCGCGGCGACTACATCAACGGGTTCACGCAGTTCGAATGGCGCTGGCGCCTGAAATCGATGACGCCGCGCAACTTCAAGCAGCCCGCCTGGCAGGGCGAGCCGCTCGCCGGCAAGACCATTCTGCTGCACGCCGAGCAGGGCGCCGGCGACAACATCCAGTGCCTGCGCTTCGTACCCGCCGTGGCAGCGCGCGGGGGCCGCCTCGTGCTGGAGCTTCCGCGCCCGCTGGCGCGTCTTGCGACGAGCCTCGACGGCGGCGGCGAGATCGTCACGCAGGGCCAGACACTGCCGCATTTCGACGTGCACTGCGCCTTCATGAGCCTGCCGCGGGCGCTCGGCATTCGGCTCGGCGACCTCCCGGGGCCGATGCCTTATCTCAAGCCCGATCCGGCCCTGGCCGAGCGCTGGGCCTCCCAGCTCGCCGGCACCGGCAGCGGCCTCAGGGTCGCCATCGCGTGGGCCGGCAATCCGGCGCATGCCAACGACCTTCGCCGCTCGATCGCGCTCGAGCGCTTTGCACCATTGCTGCAGATTCCCGGTGTGCGCTTCTATTCGCTGCAAGTCGGCGAGCGCGCCCGCGACCTCGACCGCCTGCCCGCCGGCCAGGTCGTCGATCTGTCGTCCGGCCTCGGCAATTTTGCCGAGACCGCGGCCGCCCTCGCCCAGCTCGATCTCGTGATCTCGGTCGACACCTCGCTGGTGCACCTCGCGGGGGCGCTCGGCCGGCCGTGCTGGGTGATGCTGCCGTCCTCGCCCGATTGGCGCTGGCTGCTGGATCGCGACGACAGTCCCTGGTACCCGAGCCTGCGCCTGTTTCGCCAGGACACGCTCGGCGACTGGGAGCCCGTCATCGCACGCGTCGCGCAGGAGCTTGCGACGCTGGCGGTGCGCCCGGCGCCCGGACCTTCGCTCGCCGCCGACGCGCTCAGCGCCGAGGCGATGCGGTTGCGCGGCGCCGCACAGCGGGCCGAGGCCGAAGCGCTCTGCCGCCGCATCCTCGCCTCGGCGCCCGACCATGTCGCGACGCTGCGTCTCGCCGGCGTGATCCGCGAGGAGGTGGGCGACCACAAGGATGCGGCCGATCTGCTTGCACGCGCGCTCGAACTCGCGCCCGGCCACGCCGAGACGCATTACAATTTCGCCATCGTGCTGACCGAGCTGTCGCGCGCCGAGGAGGCCGTCGCGCATTACAGCCGTGCCATCGCGCTCGATCCGCACAATGCCAAGGCGCACAGCAATCTCGGCAACGCATTGCGCGCCTGCGGCCGCTTCGCCGAGGCCGAGGAGGCGTGCCGCTGCGCGCTTGCGATCGAGCCGGATTCGGCGACGGCACGCAACAATCTCGGCATCGCGCTCACCGATCTCGGGCGGCTCGCCGAAGCAGTGCAAAGCTTCCGCTGGGCGGCGGCACTCAAACCCGACTTCGCCGAGGCGCAATTCAACCTCGGCAAGGCCCTGCAGAGCCTGGGACGGCGCGACGATGCGCTGGCCCAGTTTCGGCGCGCGAGCAGCCTGCGGCCCGACTATGCCGACGCGCATCTGGCCGAGGCCTTTCTGCTGCTCGCAAAGGGCGACTTCGCCCACGGCCTCGACAAGCTGGAATGGCGCCGACGCCTGAAGGAGAAGGCACCGCGCGCCTTCGGCCAGCCGCTCTGGCGCGGCGAGCCGCTCGACGGCAGGACGATCCTGCTCCACGCCGAGCAGGGCTTCGGCGATACCCTGATGCTGCTGCGCTATGCGCCGCTGGTCGCGGCGCGCGGCGGCCGCGTGCTCATCGAGGTGCCGCGCGCGACCGAGCGCCTGGCGGCGCGGCTCGCGGGCGGCCCCTTCGCAATCGTCCGCACCGGCGAGCCGCTTCCCGCCTTCGACGTGCACTGTCCGCTGATGAGCCTGCCGCTCGCTTTCGGCACGACGCTCGACACCATTCCGGCCGCTATTCCGTATGTCACGGTCGCGCCGGACGCGCTGATGCGGTGGCGAAACCGCCTCGCGACATCCGCCGGCATGAAGGTCGGTATCACGTGGGCGGGCAATCCGGCGCACAAGAACGATCGCATGCGCTCGATCCCGCTCGAACGGCTCGCTCCGCTGTTCGGGATCGCGGGTGTGAGCTGGCACTCGCTGCAGGTCGGCGAACGCGCCGGCGACCTCGCCCGGCTGCCGGCGGATCCGGCCAGGACGCCGGTTGTCGATCTCGGGCCGGAGCTCGGCGATTTCGCGGAGACCGCCGCGGCGGTTGCGAGCCTCGACCTCGTGATCAGCGTCGATACCGCGGTCGCCCACCTCGCGGGCGCGCTCGGCCGTCCGGTGTGGATCATGCTTCCATCCGATCCTGACTGGCGCTGGCTGCTCGGACGTGGCGACAGTCCCTGGTATCCGTCCGCGCGTCTGGTGCGACAGGAGGCGCCCGGTGACTGGGACGGCGTGGTCGCCAAGGTCCATAGCGCGCTCGTCGGCTGCCTCGCGGCGGCCCAGCGCGCCGGCGCCCCGACCCAGGGCACGGGGGCGCCGACGCTCGATCGGCGCTACTTCGAGGCGACCGATCTTCTCGACGCCGGCCGCGATGGCGATGCCGAAGCCGCGCTCAAGTCGATCCTCGACGAAGATCCGCGCCATGCCGCCGCGCTGCGTCGGCTTGCCCAGGTCCAGCATCGGCGCGGCGACGATGCGGAGGCGGCGCGGCTGCTCGTGCGCTCGCTCGAGTGCGATCCCGATCATGCCGAGGCCTATTTCAATCTCGGTATCGCGCTGGGCACGCTCGGCCGCCAGGACGACGCGGAGGCGAGCTATCGCCGCGGCCTCGCGCTCAAGCCCGGCTCGGTCGACGGCCACAACAATCTCGGCGTGCTGCTCGAGCAGGTCGGCCGCTTCACCGAGGCCGAGACGAGCTATCGCCGCGCGATCGAGATCGCGCCCGGCAACGCGCATCCGGTCAACAATCTCGGCGTCCTGCTCAAGGAGTCCGGTCGCCTCGCCGAGGCCGTCGCCATGCACCGGCGCGCGGTCGCGATCGCACCCGATCTCGCGGCCGCCAACAGCAACCTGCTCTATACGCTCAACTACGACGAATCGGTCTCGCCGCAGGAACTGCTCGACCAGCATGCGGCCTGGGGCCGCAATCAGGCCGCGCGTCTTGCGACGGACGGCGCGCGCTTCACCAATTCGCCCGACCCCTCGCGCCGATTGCGCGTCGGCTACGTGTCGGGCGACTTCCGGCATCATTCCGTGGCGTTTTTCGTCGAGGCGCTGCTTACCGCCCACGATCGGCGCGAAGTCGAGATCGTTCTCTACACGAATGACGCGCGTGTCGACGCGGTGACGCAGCGCCTGAATGCAATGGCGGATCGGGTCGTGCCGATCCACGCACTGCCGGACGAGCGCGCGGCGGCGCGCATCCGCGAGGACGGCATCGACATTCTGGTCGATCTCGCGGGCCACACCGCGGCCAACCGGATGATGCTGTTCGCGCGCAAGCCGGCGCCAGTGCAAGTCACCTGGGTCGGCTACCCGGCGACCACCGGGCTCAAGACGATCGACTATCGCATCACCGACGCAGTCGCCGACCCGCCAGGGGTTGCCGACCGCCTGTACACCGAGCGGCTGGTCAGGCTGGAGCGTGGCTTTCTCTGCTACCGGGCCCCCGAGAGCGCCGGCGCGATCGCGCCGCTGCCGGCGCCGAGCGTGGGGCACGTCACGTTCGGCTCGTTCAACAATCTCGCCAAGCTATCGCCCGCAACGATCGCGCTGTGGGCGCGGCTCGTCGGCGAGGTGCCGGGCGCGCGCCTTCTGCTCAAGGCGACGCAGTTCAAGGGCGCCGACGCGCGCGACCACTGCCGCGCCGCGTTCGTCGCGGCGGGCGTGGCCGCGGACGCAATCGAGCTCATGCCGCCGCTGCCGCAGACGAGCGAGCATCTCGACCTCTACTCGCGGGTCGACATCGGGCTCGATCCGCTGACCTACAATGGCGCCACCACGACCTGCGAGGCGCTGTGGATGGGCGTTCCGGTGGTGACGCTGCGCGGCGACCGCCACGCCGCCCGGGTCGGCGCCAGCATCATGACGGCGGTCGGGCTCGACACCCTGATCGCGGACACGCCGGAGGACTACGTTGCCATCGCGGCCGCGCTCGCGCGCGACCTCGGCGACCTGGCGGCGTTGCGCGCCGGTCTGCGCGAGCGCGTGCGCACGTCCGCACTGTGCGATGCCCCAGGCTTTGCCCGCGCGGTCGAAACCACCTTCCGCGACATGTGGCGCGAGTGGTGCAGCGCGCAGGGCGCGAACGGGGCGGGCAACGGGGCGGGCGGGCCGAAAAACACCGCCGTGGCCGAGGCCATTGAGGAGGCGGCGCGAACCCAGCTCGACGCAGGCCGGGTGGAGGACGCCGAAAGCAGCCTGCGCGCCCTGCTGGCGCGCGCCCCGGACCGCGCCAAAGCCTGGTTCCTGCTCGGGCGCGTCCGTCACGCGCGCGGCGATCTCGACGCCGCGATCGACTTCCTGCGCAAGGCGCTCGCGCTCGACCCCGCGCTCATCGCGGCACACAATGATCTCGGAATATTCCTGCACAGCCAGGGCCGGCTCGACGAGGCCGAGGCGTGCTACCGGCGTGCCATCGCGCTCGACCCCCGCTTCGCCCACGCGATGAGCAATCTCGGCGCCGCGCTGGCCGAACGCGGCCGGCTCGAGGAAGCGAGCGGCTGGTACAGCCGCGCCATCGCAGAACGCGGCGATTTTGCCGATGCCCACAACAATCTCGGCGCCGCCCTCGCCAAGCTCGACCGCGCCGCGGAAGCCGAAGAGCTGCACCGGCGCGCGATCGCGCTCAAGCCGGATTTCGCCGACGCCCATTACAATCTCGGCGTGGTTCTGCACGATCAGGGACAGTTCGCTGCAGCGCTCGCAAGCTATTCCGAGGCCGTCGCGCTCAAGCCCGACATGGTGGATGCGCGCTGGAACCGGGCGTTCCTGCAGCTATTGACCGGCGACTACACGCAGGGCTGGCGCGAGCACGAATGGCGCCGGAAACGCAAGCATCAGCCGCCCAAGGACTTTCCGCAACCGCTGTGGCGCGGCGAGGCCCTGGCCGGACGCACCATCTTGCTGCATGCCGAGCAGGGAATCGGCGACGCTCTGCAGTTCCTGCGCTACGTTCCGCTCGTCGTCAAGCGAGGCGCACGCGTGATCCTCGAGGTGCAACCGCCGCTCCGGCGCCTGGTCGCGGCCTCGCTCGGCGACAAGGTGCAGGTGGTCGCCGACGGCGATGGACTGCCGTCATTCGATCTGCACTGCCCGCTGCTCTCGCTGCCGCTCGCGTTCGAGACGGCGACCGAGAGCATTCCGGCGGACATCCCCTATTTGGCGGTCGATCCCGCCGCGGTGGCGCGCTGGCGCGAGCGCATCGGCACGGCGGCCGGCCGCAAGATCGGTCTCGTCTGGGCGGGCAATCCGCAGCACAAGAACGACCGCAACCGCTCGATCGCGCCGGAGCGGCTGGCGCCGCTGCTCGAGGCGCCGGCAACCCGCTGGTTCTCGCTCCAGGTCGGTGAGCGCGCCGCCGATGTGGCGCGGCTGCCGGCCGGGACGATCACCGACCTTGCACCCGGGCTGACCGACTTCGCCGAGACCGCGGCCGCGATATCGGCGCTCGACCTCGTGATCTCCGCTGATACGGCGACGGCCCATCTCGCGGGCGCGCTCGGCAAGTTGGTCTGGATCATGGTGCCGTTCGTGCCGGATTGGCGCTGGCTGCTTGGACGCGATGACAGCCCGTGGTATCCGACCGCGCGGCTCTTCCGCCAGCCTGCCCGCGGCGATTGGGACCGCGTCGCGCAAAGCATTCGCCGCGCCCTCGAGACGTCTTGAGCAAAATGAGCACATCCGAAGCGACCGCCGTTCTGGTCACCGGCGGCGCCGGCTACATCGGCAGCCACACCTGCAAGGCCCTGCGCCGGGCCGGCTTCGCACCGATCGTCTATGACGACCTGTCGCGCGGCAATCCCGAGGCGGTCAAATGGGGCGAGCTCGTGGTGGGGGACCTGGCCGACCGCGCGCTCCTGCGCCGGACGCTCGCGCGTCATCACCCGACTGCGGTCATTCATTTCGCGGCCTTCACCGATGTGGGCGAATCCAACGAGAACCCGGCGCTGTACTATCGCAACAACGTGGGCGGCACCGCCGAACTCCTCTCGGCCATGCACGACTGCGGCGTCCGGCACATCGTGTTCTCGAGCTCCTGCGCCGTCTACGGCGTGCCGCGCGCAGTTCCGATCGACGAGAGCAGTCCGGTCGATCCGCTCAACCCCTATGGGGCCACCAAGCTGCTGTGCGAGCGCATGCTGCGTGACTGCGCCGTCTCGACGCTGACCTACATGGCGCTGCGCTACTTCAACGCGGCCGGCGCCGATCCCGACGGCGAGATCGGCGAATGCCACGTTCCCGAGACCCACGCGATTCCGCTGTTGCTCGACGCGGCGGCGGGCGATCTCGAGGCCTTCACGATTTTCGGCAACGACTATCCGACCGCGGACGGGACCTGCATCCGCGACTACATCCATGTGGCCGATCTTGCCGACGCCCATGTCGGCGCGTTGCGCGATCTCCTGGCGGGCGGCGGCAGCGCCGCGCTCAACATCGGGACCGGGCGCGGCTGGTCGGTGCGCGAGCTCATCGAGATCGCCCGCAAGGTAACGGGCCGCAGCATTCCGATCCGCGTCGGCGCGCGGCGGCCGGGCGATCCGCCGTCCCTCGTGAGCAACCCCGCGCTTGCCCGCAAGCGGCTCGCATGGTCGCCCCAGCATGCCGACATCGCGCGGCAGATCGCGCATGCCTGGGCGTGGCGGCAGAACGGGCGGCGGGCTTTCAAGCGCGCTTAGATCACCTCCGGCGCGCCCTTCGCGCTGCGGATGCGACTGCGCCGGCCCACGTCAGCGTTTGCTGCGGCGGCGTGCGTACATGGCCGCACCTTGATCCTCCGGCTCGGCGGCCAAAGGCTGCAGTGGCGGCGCAACGAAGCGCGACGGCTGGTCGGCCGACGCGACATCTACTATGCCGCGCAGGTGCGGCCGCATCTCGGCGCTCAGCCGGAGCAGCAGAGCGCGTACGCGGTCATCGAACAGACTGGTGTTCTCCGCATTCACCCCGGCGACACGCTCGCGTTGGTGGCGGGGCTTGCCAAACGCGTCGGCGCGTTCTCCGCCGCCGACGCGGAGCGGTTCGGGGTCCCGTGGTGTCTCGGGGCGGGAGTCGACGCGCAGCCGGCTCAACCGCTCCTCGGTCCAGAATGGCGCCTCGTCCGCACTCGTCTCCGGCAGATCGACCAGCGGCAGATCGCCCAGCCCGCGGCCGGAAGGCCGTCGGAGGCGCTGCGCGAGCAGCCCGATCGCGAACGATCCAAGCACAATGAGCACCAGCGCGATCCCGACGCCGAGCAGCGCCGGCATATGGGCGGCAACCTCGCCGGTATCGGCCGGCCGTACGGGGGCCGGCGGAGGCGGCGCAGCCGCAGGACTCGGCGCGTCGCTGTTGATGCTGGTCTCCGGGTTCGCCGCGGTGGCGTCGAACGACGGAAGGAGTGGCGGCACTGGCTGCTCGGCGGCGCGGTCGGCAGCCGGCGCTGGCTCGAGCGGCTGCTGTGCAGGCGCGTTCGGCCACGCAAGCGCCGGACTCGGTGCACTTGGGGCCGGACCTGGGGCCGCACTTGGGGCCGCGCTCGGCGCCGCAGTTGGCGCTGCACTTGGCCCTGCGCTTGGCCCTGCGCTTGGCGCGCTCGGCGCCGCACTCAGCGCACTTGGCGCGACACGTGGCGCCGCACTTGTCGTGCTTGGCGTGACGGCTCGGCTGGCGGATGCCGGTGCCGCCGGAGCGTCGACGTGCGCGCGCGGCCGGACGGGTGGCGCTGCAGCACGCGGTTTCGCGCTCTCCGACTCGGCGGCCTTGCCGCCATCCGCACGCACATACCAGCAATGGCGTCCACTGGGGCGCTCGATACGGTAGTACCAGTGGCTGCCCGCCGGCGACTTTGGGTTCGGAGTGGTGAGACAGTCGTCGGCTGGCGCTGCTGCGGCTGCTGGAGCCGCGGGGGCAGCCGCAGCGGTCTGCGCGTGCGCCGGCGCTGCGACAAGGACAGCAACAACACCCGGGAGCAGAGCCGCGCCCGCAATGCGCATAACTCTGGTCATCCGATCCCGCATGAAACCCCTCCCATCACAGAGTCGATAAACGATCACAAATCGAATCGTATTGTCATCACTGAATGGGGCCGGAGTGCGTTGCAAATTCGGCAGTGCTCGCGGTTTTCACACAGGATCTCGTGTCACCTTTCGCACAGCTAGTTAGAAATACTGAGCGTGTAGTTAAAAATACTGAGCGCATCGCCGCAGGCTTCGCCATCCCGGAGCAGCGACGACAAGTTGAGCGCCAGGTGCCGGGAAACCGCTAGGACGTCGCGAAAACCTCGTCTATTTCGGTCCATGAAATCCCGCGCATAATACCTTCGCGACTCTCATGGCGCGTGCTACGCGCGTCGTCGAACACGTCAACTGAATCGCCCGGGAGGAGGTCGTTTCCCGTCGCGTGGGGACTCGCATGCCGGACGAAGATTTCAATGAACGGGAGCGCGCCTTGCAGTACGCAGTGAGGTTGAAGGGTCTCTCGTTGCTGCGCACCGGCACCACCTACGCGCTCGCTCAATACAAGCTGAGCGACGCCACCCTCGATGAGATCGAGGTCTATCTCCGTGCCGACGACCAGTCCGGGCCAGACGACCGCGGAGGCGAAGATGACAGGCGCGCGGATCTGCGCGCGCTGCTCAAGGCCGAGCGCGCCATGATGGCCGAACTCGCGGAGGAGAAGCGGCGCGCCAGTGCAAAAGGCGCGAGTCCGAACGCGACCGCAGCCGCGCTGGCAGAGATTCGCCGCAGAATCGCAGAGCTTCAGGAAGAAAAGAAGACCGGAATGTCGCGAGGGTCGGCGGAGTGAGACCGTCGGCGTGGGTGCCCGACGCTAGCTCGACCCGCGCGACTCGTCTGTTGTCGTGGAAGCCCGGCCGGGCGCTCAAGGCAGAGCGATCGCGCTGAGCAAGAGCACGCCAATGCAGACGGTGCCGAGCGTCCACCCGAGAAGTCTCAATGTCTGTCGCTCGTCGAGCACGTGCATGTCCTCCTGCCAGTACCGCCGGGTCGCCAGGCCAGCCGACCCTCTCGTCGACATCTGCCGATCCGTCCGGCGGACGCGAGAAGCAAACGCGCGGAACGCCAACTGGTTTCAATCCCCAGACATGCAAGCAACGGTCTCAGCCGGTGCGGCGACGGACGCCAGGGACCGATCAGGCGCGCGGATCGGATCGCGCAGATCCGGCCCCCGCGTCCACAAAAAGCGTCGGCTCGAAGCCGCGGCCGCCAGAGCATGATCGCGAAAAGTTGAAGACTTTTCGGACAAGATCATGCTCCAGAATCAGTGAGATGAGAGCACGATGCGATTCTACCTGATCGCATGGTGCTCTATTGCCATCCTGGAACGTTGCGCATGTCGGGCAGGCGGTGAGCGATGCCCTTGTGGCAGTCGATGCAGGTCTTCTCGCCGGTGAACAGAAACCGCTGGTGCTGATCGGAGGCGCGCGCGCTCTGTCGCGTGATGTCCATCGATTGCGCGCTGTGACAGTTCCGGCATTCCAGCGAATCGTTGGCCTTCATCCGCGCCCATTCGTGGCTCGCGAGCTCGAGCCGGTGGTCGAGGAACTTCTCCCGCGTATCGATGACGCCGAAAATCTTTCCCCAGACCTCCTTGGAGGCCTGCATCTTGCGCGCGATCTTGTTGGTCCAGTTGTGCGGGACATGGCAGTCGGGGCAATGGGCGCGCACGCCTGATCGATTCGTGTAGTGCACGGTCGTCTGCAATTCTTCGAACACGTTGGAGCGCATCTCGTGGCACGAAATGCAGAACGGTTCGATGTTCATGACCTCCAACGTCGTGTTGAACGCGCCCCAGAAGATGATTCCGGCGACGAAACCAGCAAGCACCAGGACGCCAAGGCTGAAGACCGAGCTCGGCCGGCGCAGCACATTCCATATTTCGAGCGCGAACGCGAGCATCCGCCGCGGAAATGACGGCCGCGGAGCCTCGATCGCCGTCATCGCGGCGCTCCGCGGTCCCTCTTCAGGACCGTATCGATGTCGACGAAGTCATTATCGACCGGTGGGCCCACATTGTGCTGCGGCACGTGACACTGGGTGCAGAAATAGCGGCGCGGCGAGATCGACGCGAGGAACTGCCCGTCACGATCGGAGAAGTGGGTGATGCTGATCATGGGCGCCTGCGACTCGCGGACCCGGGACCGGGCGTGACAGGAGAGGCACTTGTTTCCGCGAATACTGACTTCGTAGCCCTCGGTCGTATGGGGAATGAGCGGCGGCTGCTCCGGGTAGTTGCGCGGTTCACGCACGTCGCTGTTCTGCTCCGGAGTCATGACGGGGGCCTCCGGCTCCTGGTCGAGCGGGGTCGGGCCGCGCAGCGCGGAAAACGTCTGTGCCGCAACCCCGCCCGAGGCCAGGGCCAGGATGAGCACGGCGCCGACGAGGCGGATGTTCCTTGCCATGATCCGGCTCCTCATACGCGCGTGATGCGGACGGCGCATTTCTTGAAATCGGTCTGCAACGAGATCGGGTCGGTGGCGTCGAGCGTCACCTTGTTGATGAGCTGGCGCTCGTCGAACCACGGCACGAACACGACCCCGCGCGGCATGCGGTCGCGTCCGCGGGTCTCAACCCGAGAGCGGATATAGCCACGTCGCGATTCGACCTTCACCTCGTCCCCGCGGCGCAGGTTGAGCGCCGCGGCGTCCTCCGGATGCATGAAGCAGACGGCATCCGGAAACGCGCGGTAGAGCTCGGGAATGCGCCGCGTCATCGAGCCGGAGTGCCAATGCTCGAGCACGCGGCCGGTCACCAGCCAGTGAGGAAAGGCCGCGTCCGGCGACTCGGGCGGCAGCTCGTAGGGCAACGCGAAAATCCGCGCCTTGCCGTCGGGAAAGCCGTAGAACTGCACGCCACTGCCCGGCTTCACGAACGGATCCTGGCCCTCGCGGTAGCGCCAGCGCGTCTCCTGCCCGTTGACGACCGGCCAGCGCAGGCCGCGAACCTCGTGATAGGCGTCGAACGGCGCAAGATCGTGGCCGTGGCCACGGCCAAACGCGGCATACTCCTCGAACAGACCCTTTTGCACGTAGAAGCCGAACGCCTTCGACTCGTGATTCTCGTAGCCGGGCGCGATGTCGGCGATCGGATATTTGTCGACCTGCCCGTTCCTGAACAACACGTCGAACAGCGTCTTGTCCTTGTATTCCGGCGTCTTCGCGATCAGGTCGGCCGGCCAGACCTCCTCGACCTTGAACCGCTTGGAAAACTCCATCAGCTGCCACAGATCCGAGCGCGCTTCGCCCGGAGCATTCACGAGTTGATGCCAGAACTGGGTGCGCCGCTCCGCATTACCGTAGGCGCCCTCCTTTTCCACCCACATCGCGCTCGGCAGCACCAGATCCGCCGCCTGCGCGGTCACCGTCGGATAGGCGTCGGACACCACGATGAAGTTCGCGGGATTGCGGTATCCGGGATAGCCCTCCTCGTTGGCATTGGCGGCGGCCTGGAGATTGTTGTTGACCTGAACCCAGTACGCGTTGAGCAGGCCGTCGCGCAGCATGCGGTTCTGCAGCACCGCGTGATAGCCCGGCTGCGCCGCGATCGTGCCCTCCGGCAGCTTCCAGATCTGCTCGGCCTTGGCGCGGTGCTCCTTGTTCGCGACCAGCATGTCGGCGGGCAGCCGATGCGAAAACGTGCCGACCTCGCGCGCGGTGCCGCAGGCCGACGGCTGGCCGGTGAGCGAGAACGGGCTGTTGCCGGGCTCGCTGATCTTTCCGGTCAGGAGGTGGATGTTGTAGACCAGATTGTTGCACCAGACGCCGCGCGTATGCTGGTTGAAGCCCATGGTCCACAGGCTCATCACCTTCGTCTTTGGATCGGCGTAGAGTTCCGCCAGCGCACGAATCCGCTCCACCGGCACGCCCGACATGGCGGCGGCCTTCTCGAACGTGTAGTCGGAGACGAACTTGGCATACTCCTCGAACGTGATGTCGGTCGCGTCGCCTGCCTTCGACCGCCCGGTCGCCTTCTTTTCGAGAGGATTGTCGGGCCGCAATCCATAGCCGATGTCGGTCTGGCCGCGCTTGAACGTGACGTGCTGACCGACGAAGTCCTTGTTGACCCGCTTCGTCGTGATGATGTGGTTGGCGATCGCGTTGAGGATCGCGAGATCGGTCTGCGGCTTGAACACGATGCCGATGTCGGCGAGATCGAACGATCGATGCTCGAAGGTCGACAGCACCGCGACCCGGACGTGCGGCGCGCTGAGCCGGCGGTCGGTGATGCGGCTCCAAAGGATCGGATGCATCTCGGCCATGTTCGAGCCCCACAGCACGAAAGCATCCGCGGCCTCGAAATCGTCG
>Ga0126384_10000287_pt1 | contig 26783 bp, 25 predicted proteins | sample PanSoiMetPlot_36_FD_92543 | JGI IMG/M metagenome (GOLD analysis project Ga0126384, IMG submission 92543) | Tropical forest soil microbial communities from Panama - MetaG Plot_36 | ecosystem: Environmental > Terrestrial > Soil > Tropical forest > Bulk soil | place: Panama | collected 2016-02-17 | reverse complement strand
TACGCGAGGAGCGCAGAAGGCCCGGGCGCAGGCGGGCTGCATCCGGGGCCCCCACGAAGCCTGCTTCGTGGGGTGGATAGGCGCCAGAGGTCCGGTCGGGCTTGTCGGCCGCACCTCTAGAACCCGGCCCACTCGATCGCTCAGCCGGCGGGCGGCGGACGTTCGAGGCCCACACCATCGAGCGATCGCGCGACCTCGCCCAGCCGTCTGGCCACCCGCTCCAATCGGGTCGCATCGAGTGATTCTTTTCAGCGATCCTCCGCCTCCGACATGCACACGCTGGGTAACTCCGGGCGCTCGAGCCACTCGCAGCCCATCCAGGGTGTCACAGTGACGAGCGCACGCGAGCGGGTCTCGCCGGCCTCTCCACAGGATGGCTCGCGCCGTGCCCGGGACAGGTTGCCCACCAGCGCCCGAATGCTGAACGCCTCGACAATGTGGGGGGTGCGAAAGCCGCCGCCGATCAGCCGGGTGGCCGCTGACTCAGCCTGATCTACCGCGCCCGACGGCCCGCCTACATCCCAGGCCGACCTTACATGTGCCTCCCCTGGCGATCGGCAGCACGCCCCTGAGCGTGGACCCGTATGGCTTTCATGCCCCCAGCGCCGCCTTCACCCTGTCCGGCCGGAGGGGCAAGGTGCGGATTCTAACGCCCGTCGCATCGAAGATGGCGCTGGAGATGGCGGACGCCAGCACGTTGCAGGCCGGCTCGCCGGTTCCGGTGGGCGAGATCTCGGGGTGGTTGATCAGGATCGACGTTACTTTCGGCGCGTCGGCCATCGTCAGAATCGGATAGGTCTTCCAGTCCAGACTGGTGACATTTGCGGTATCGAAAGTGACCTCCTCGAACAGAGCGCGGCTCACGGTCTGGAGCACGGCCGACTCGATCTGGTGCTCGATTGCCATGGGGTTGATGATCAGGCCGGAGTCCTGTGCGAGCCAGACGTTCTGAACCTGGACCTTTCCCGTCCTGGGGTCGACGGCAGCTGTGAGGACCGCGGCAGCATAAGTCCCATCGCGCAGTACGAAGGCGACTCCCCGCCCGGTGACCGTGCCATTCTTCGTGCTCGCGCCCGACCTGGGTGAGGGTCGCGAGTCCCAGCCGGCAGCCTTGGCAGCGGCCTGGAGCACGGCTATCGCCCTGGGGTCCGTGAGGTACTTGAGGCGGAATTCGAGCGGGTCCTTTCCTGCCCTGGCCGCGATCTCGTCGACGAACGCCTCTTGGGCGAACGTGATCTGGTACTGGCCGGGCGAGCGCAGGAACGTCGTCCGCAGCCCGAAGCCATACGGGGAGTCCGCGGCGCCGAGCTCGGGCAGGCCATGGTTGAGCTCGTAGGAGTTCGCGAACGTGTACAGGTCGGGCCCTGTCCAGCCGCCGAGGCCGGTCGACTTCATGGCCTTCCCTGCCAGCGAGGCTCCCAGCTCGGTGCTGTCGTTGTTGGGCGGCATCCAGGCCTCGTGCCACCAGGCGACCGGGTTGCCGCTCGTGTCGAGAGCGGCTTTCATGTCGTGAACCGTTCCCGGTCCGTGTGGCTCCCAGCGGTGTTCGTCGGCGCGGCTCCACTGCACTCGTACCGGCTTTCCAACTGCCTGGGAGAGAAAGACCGCCTCGGAGGCTGCGTCGTCGTAGTTTGCACTGAGGCGTCCGTAGCAGCCGGACCCCTCGTACCGGAGCACCTGCACCTGGTTTGGTGAGATGCCAAGCATCGTGGCAACGTCCTTTTGAAGACCCTGCGGGTACTGCGTGGCGGAATGGATGGTCACGCTGCCGTCTGAGCGGACGTCCGCGATGGCGCAGCTGGGTCCGATCATCGCGTGATTCTCGAAGGGCGTCTGATAGGTCGCCTCGAGCTTCTGCGCAGCCGATGCCAGCGCCCCGGCGGCGTCGCCCCGGTTGGTGATGACCCTGTCAGTTGTCTTGAGCGTGCGAAGGGTGTCGTAGACGCTCGTGCTCGGTGGCAGTTTGTTCCAGTCGGACCACGTGACCTGCAGAGCCTGGGCGCCTTTGATCGCGTCCCACTCCCGCTCGGCCACCACTCCGATCAGGTTGCCCACCCTCACCACCTGCGCGCCTGGGACGTTGGGCGAGAAGCCAACGACGGAGACGACGGTTGAACCGATCGCCTTCGGATGGACGACCCGAGCGTGAAGCATCCCGGTCACCTTGACGTCTGAGACGTAGGTCGCCTTTGCCGTCACCTTGTCCGGAATGTCCATCCGAGGGACGGGCTTGCCGACGATGGAATACTGCGAGGTGTCCTTGGGCTTGGCGGTGCCCAGGACGCCGTTCTGGCCCCCCTTGAACGTGATCGGGGTCACCCACGTCAGCACCTGGCCCTGGACAAGCTGCCCATAGCTCACCGTCTGCGAGCCGTTGCTGACGACGCCATTTTTGACCGCCAGCTGGCTCACCGGTGCGCCCAGCCGCGTCGAAGCGAGGGCCAGGAGCGCGGCTCGGCCTTCGGCAGCAATCTGCCGCAGCTGAGTTCCAGCGACCTTGATCGACTGGCTGCCAAACGTGCCACCCTGGTCGGGTGTCACGTCGGTGTTGCCAAGCACCATGCTGACGCTGGAGATGGGCACATCGAGCTCTTCTGCGACGATCTGGGCCAGGCCCGTCTGAACACCGTGTCCGAGCTCGACGTGGCCGCTCCGTGCGACCACGGTCCCGTTCGCGTTTATTGTCAGCCAGCTGGCGAGCGCGGCGGGATTGGGCGTTGCATAGAAAGCTCCAGCGGCGATGGCTCTGGCTGCGGTCTCGGCGAGTTCCAGCGGAACGCCGGCCATGACAACCAGAGCCCCGCCCGCCTTCATGAATCCGCGCCGGGTGAACCTCTTGTCTTTGATGATGCTCATCGTCTGAACCTCAGGCCATCGTCTTCGAAGCACGCTGTACCGCGGCGATGATGCTCATGTACGTGCCACACCGGCAGAGGTGCGGCGAGGGCGGAGTGTTGGTGAAGGCGGTCCTGATCTGGGCTTCGCTCGGGTTGGGCGTCCTGGTGAGCAGGTCGACCGCCATGATGATCATCCCGTTCTGGCAGTAGCCGCACTGTGGTACCTGCTGGTCGATCCAGGCCTGCTGGACGGGGTGCAGTGTCTTCGCCGCCTGGGCCGCTGACAGACTTTTCTGCTTGGCCCACCGCGCCGCCAGGCCCTCCAGGGTCGTCACCTCTTCGGTGAGGCTCGTCCAGTTCGTTATGCACGACCGCGTCTCTCTGTCACCTACCAGCACAGCGCACGCCCCGCACTCACCCAGCCCACAACCGAACTTGGGACCCTTCATGCCCAGCTCGTCGCGCAGGACGTACAGAAGTGGCGTGTCGGCCGCCGACTGAACCCGGTGGGTGGCGCCGTTCACTCTGATAGAGCCTTTTGGAATCGCTTGCTGGTTCCGGACGAACTCGGTCACGCCGGCAGCCACACCCGCAGCCACAACGGCGGCACCACCAATCCCGGCGGCGATCTTGGCGCGGCGTGCGCCGTCTGCTGCGGCCTTGACGTCGGCGGCGTTCGGCGGCTCTACCGGGGGCCGCTCCGTCTGGTCGTCCATCTGTTGACCACCTCCACCACTGTGTTCCTCTCAAGGGCTGGCGAGCGGCAGATGTAAAGGAGGGCTGACTGTCCTCCCCAGCGTTACGGACCTCCCCAGTCCCTCCGGTCTATGGTCTTTCGATTATCACCCCTTTCATGCATGCACGCGCATGTATCCGCTCCTTCGTACCCTTGGGGCCGTGAGTCTCAGGTCGGGCGGGGTCCTCAACCTGCGAGCGGGTCAAGAGTGGTTCGACCACTCGCTGCACCCCACAGCGCCGGAGCTCTCCGAGCTGGTCGAGCATTACTGGTCGGTCCGCTGGGATCGCCGCGGTCGCGATCCCTACCCCCAGCACACGCTGTCCAACGCGGCTGTACATCTCGTCATCGACGGGGACCGGTCCAGGATCCAGGGCGTTGTCACAGGGAGGTTCACGGCACTTCTCGAGGGGAAGGGTCGAGTGTTCGGCATCAAGTTCCGGCCCGCGGGCTTCCGCCCGTTCCTGGGGTCGTCAGTCAGCGCGCTGACCGACGGTTCGGTGGCCGTGTCCGACGTTTTCGGACGGCCGGGTGACGCGCTCGTCGACGAGATCCTGTCACTCGACGACGAACCGGCGATGGCGATGGTATCCGACGGGTTCCTCAGCGCGAGGCTGCCTCCACCAGACGCGAACGTGGGCTACATAAACCGGATCGTCGGGCTCATCGTCAGCGACCGTTCGATAACGCACGTCGACGACGTGGTGAATCGGGTCGGTGCTGGTAAGCGAACCCTGCAGCGGCTCTTCAGCGACTACGTCGGAGTGACCCCTAAATGGGTCATCCAGCGGTACCGGCTCCATGAGGCGGCCGACCGGCTGGCCGGCGGCCATGAAGTGAATGTCGCCGCCCTAGCTCAGGACCTTGGCTACTTCGACCAGGCGCACTTCGTCCGCGACTTCAAGGCCATCGTGGGCAAACCGCCGTCGGAGTATGCTCGCGCCGCATCTGGTCGTTCGTAGGGCGGCGATCCCAGCGTCACGGCCGCCGGCCCGTCAACCATCTCTGTCGCCCGCTGACTTCGAGCGACCTCCCGGGTCCAATAGCGCTGCGTCATGCGTCAAAGCACGGGCATGGGATTGCGTCGCAGCACGCCACGAGTGCTGTCTTCCGTGTGTACGATGATCGGCTGTCGGCGGTCGCCGGCGCAGCCCGGGCATACCAGGGGGGCGGTCGATCATACTTCACGCTCCAGTACCGTCTTCGTCTCTGAACGCGCACTGGCCGGAGCGCGGGAGCCGCGCAGTACATAAACCTTGAGAAGCGGAAGTGGGAGAGGCACATGAGCCCGGAAAACGCCACAACGGCAACTGGTGAGGTCGAGACCACCGGCAACGGAGGCTCAAGCTCGCGACGGCTGCTCTCAGGCGACGGCGCCTGGTGGTGGAACGGCCGCCGTTGGGTCCCCGCGACGACCGAAGACGGCCTCTGGAAATGGGATGGCTCCCGCTGGAGGGGTACCGTCGACCTGGAAGGCAAGCGGCCGGAGGACCTGGCAACCACGCTGGCTCTTCTGGCCGAGGACAGGTACGCCGAAGCCGGTGCGATCCTCGCGCAGCGGGCGCACGAGTGGCAGCCGGACGGAGGCCTCCGTGACCTGGTCGAGCGTTCGTACGAGGCCGGCGGCCGCCTCAACCGCCTCGGAGACGGCATGCAGTCGGACGGTAGGGGCGGCTTCCGGCGGCGCATCGGTCCGGACGATCGCCGGCACATCGAAGACGAGCGCTCGTCACTGGCCGCCGAGCACCACTCGCTGCTGGTACGTCTCGGCCGCAGCGCTCCCCAGCCCAGCATCAAAGAGGCAGATGATCTGCTAGGGGCCGCGCGGCTTCTCGACGAGCGCGCAGCCCTGATGACCGCCGGCCTGGCAGAGGTGGACGAGGCCGAGCGAATGCGCGCGGACGCCGCGGCCGCCGCCCAGCGGGAGCTCGCCGCCTCCGAAGAGGCTCGTCTGCGCGCCCTGCAAGAGGCTCGCCGCGCCGTCGAGGCCGCGGAGTCGGCGCATGCCTGGGCGGTGGCGGAGGCTCGCGCCCGCCTGCGCAGCGTGCTGACGCCCGGCTCTGGTGAGCTGAAGGCCGGCCTTGGGCCGCTCCGCCTCCACGCCAATCTGCTGGAGACGCCGACCGGGCGGGTGCCCGCTGCCGGCGCGACGGCCTACGTCGCGACGGCGCAGTCGCTCTGGAGCAAGCACCGGCGGGAGCTGGCGGACCTGGTCCTGCTCGAGGCCCCCGAGTCCGAGACGTTCCTGGAGGCGCTCACCGAGGGCGGCTCGACGCTGTTCCTGCTCGTCATCGGCCGCACTGGCACTGCGCTCTGGCCGTGCCCCGCGGGCCAGGAGAAGGCCGCTCAGCGCTTCGCCACCGTGGTGACCGAGCACGCCAAGGATGCCGGCCCTACCGAAGGAGACCGCGAGGAGAAGTCGGGCCAGGCGGAAGGCGAGCTGGACCACGTCACTCGGGACCGCTCGCCGATCGAGGCTGCGGAGGCGGAGCTGGCGCGCGTCGAGGCTGACCCTGGTCTGCTGGGCGCCATCGACGACGCCCGCGAGCGCTTGAATCGAGCCAGAGCCGACACCCCCGAACTGATCGAAGCTCGCCGAAAGGTGCTGGAGCTGGCCCGCCGGATGGTGGCTCCTCCTGAGCCGCTCCGGGCGGCCACGCCGGTTCACTGACAGTCACGCAGGCGTGAGCTGAGTCCGCGGTAGCTCAGCGTCGCCCGGCGCTGGGCGTGGCTCCCCGGCCCGATTCGGCACAATGCGGACGTGGAGGCGCCGCTACCGGCGCGCGAGCAGCGCGTCGCCGCCTACGCGGTCTGTATTCGCGACCGCGCCCTCCTTATGGCCCGCTTCGTCGACCCCGAGGGGCCCATCTGGACGCTGCCCGGGGGAGGCATCGAGCACGGCGAGGACCCGGCCGACGCGGTGTTGCGCGAGCTCAGCGAGGAGACCGGCTACGTGGGGCGCCGGGTGCGGCTGCTGGGCATCCACTCGGCGCGCAGGCTGTACGCCCGCGGATCCGGGAACGCCGTGGATCACCACGCGCTGTGCATCGTGTACGAAGTGACCATCGAGGGCGGCGTCCTGCGGAACGAGGTCGGCGGCTCGACCGACCGCGCCGGGTGGTTCCCGCTCGACCATGTCGACCAGGTCCACCACGCAGGCCTGGTTGACGTCGGCCTCGCCATGCACAGCGCCGCGGCCGGCCGCCCCTGACCTGCCGGCTCTCAGCCGGTCCTGAGCCGCTTCACACCTTCCAGCCAGAGCGGCGCCACCACGCCGGCCACTACCGCCGACGCGCCGACCAGGACCGGCACCCGGCCCGCATGCAGCAGACCTGCCAGCGACGGCGAGGCGAGCAACGAGAGCGCGATGGCGCTTGCCGCTGTCGCCCAGGCGGCCATGGCCGGGTTGGAGCGAAGGTCGGAGAGGACGAGCGGCCGCCTCTCCCAGACCATCACGAAACCGAGCGCCACGTGGCCGATCAGCCAGCAAACCAGCGCCACCGTGCGGGCGCCGGTCACCCCCAGTGATGGCAGCGCCACAAGGTAGGCGCCTGCAACGAGACCTGCAAGCGTCATGCCTCCGGCGACGACGGCGGCGAGCATGGGCCGATCAACGAGGTGGGCGGTCGGATCGCGCGGCCGGCGGCGCATGAGGTCGGACTCGGGCGCAAGGTTCACGAAGGCCACCGCGGCGCCCAGGTCCATGAGCAGCTCGAGGATCACGATCTGCACCGGGTTGAACGGGAGTGGTCTCCCAATCAGGACCATGGCCAGCGACACTGTCACGAGGGCGAGCTTGACGGCAAGGTAGTAGCGAAGCGCCTTGCGCAGGTTCTCGTAGAGGCGCCGCCCCTCGGCTGCAGCGCTGGCGAGCGTCGCGAAGTTGTCGTCGGCGAGGACGAGATCGGCCGCTTCACGGGCTACGTCGCTCCCGGTGCGCCCCATGGCGACTCCGATGGCGGCCGCCTCCAGAGCGGGGGCGTCGTTGACTCCGTCGCCCGTTACCGCGACAACGTGTCCTGATGCCGCCGCCGCGCGGACCAGGCGCAGCTTGTCCTCCGGGCGGGCGCGAGCGATCACACAGCCGCTGGCCGCTCGCGACGCGAGCTCTGCATCGCTCCAGCCTCGCGTCTGGGCGGCGATGAAGGTCGGCCCGGCGAGGCCGGCCTCCCGAGCTACGGCAGCAGCCGTCGCCGGTTGGTCGCCAGTCACCATGGTCACGCTCACCCCCGCGCCGAGCAGCTCGCGTACGGCCTGAGGGACTGCGGCCCGAAGGGGATCGCTGAACGCCATCAGACCCTCGAAAACCAGGTCCCGTTCCAGCTGCGACGGTATGCCAGGAGGAGGGCCCGTGATCGTCCGAGAAGCCACGGCCAGGACGCGGGCGCCGCCGGCGGTCAGCATGGCTGCGGCCGCTATCACCCGGCTTCGCAGGTCACTGTCGAACGGCTCCTCGGTTCCGTCGGCTGTCCGCCAGTAAGCCGCCCGGACCAGCACGGTTTCAGGCGCGCCCTTCAGCCCGAGCACCAGTGCTTCATGGAAGTGGACCAGACCCGATGCCATCCGTCGCTCGCTGTCGAAGCTGAAGCGGACGATCGGCTCCGGCCACCGCGGGCTCGTCACGCGCCGTACCGCCTGGTCGATGGGATCTGCGAGCCGTGAGTCTTGCCCCGACGGGCCCTCGCTGGCCAGCCGGGCCAGCTGTCTGACACGCTCGACCTGCCCCGACTGCTCGGGGAGTGACTCGATGACTTCGGAAGCGGTCACAACGGCGGTCAGGCTGATCTGGTTTTCGGTCAGGGTGCCGGTCTTGTCCGTGCACACCAGCGTGGTCGCGCCCAGCGTCTCGGCGGCGCTCAGATGACGGACAATCGCTCCTCGCCGGGCGAGCCGTTTCGACCCCAGGACCAGGACGATCACGAGCAGGATGGGCAGGCCGGCAGGGATGGTGGCGACCGCCAGGGTGGGCGCGCTGAGCAGCATCTCGCGCACGTTCTGTCCCCTGATGACACCGATCAGCGGCGCCAGCACACTCGCGGATACAGCGGCGATCAGCAGCCCGTTGGTCAGGCCGATCATCTGTCGCTGCAGTGGGGTCTGTTGGGCACTGGTGGCTTCGACCATCGCCGACACCCGGCCGAGCGTTGATTCCCGCCCGGCGGCGGTTACGACCGCCGTGCCGCGACCCCTGAGCACGTACGTTCCTGCCTTGAGCTGGCTGAACACGTGGTCGCCGGGTCTCCTGCTGACCGGCTGCGACTCCCCGGTGACGAGCGACTCGTCGATCAGGAGCTCTTCGGCTTCGATCAGACGGGCGTCCGATGGTATCCGGGAGCCGGCCGTGAGCGCGATCACGTCGTCGCGGACCAGCTCCTCCGGTGTCACCTCCCGAAGCTTCTGGTCACGCCAGACCAGTGCCCTCGGTGCCGAGAGCGCAGACAGCGAGGCGATGGCGCGGCCGGCGCGCCATTCGACCCAGGCCTCGACCACGGCGACCATGACGACGACCGCGAAGATGATCGCGGCGTCCCGAAGTGCCCCCAGCAGGGCATAGATCACACCCACGGCGAGCAGGAGGAGGAGCAACCGTTCAATCAACGAAGCACGCAGGTGCTTGCGGAGCGGCCGTTCGAACTGACGGCGACCCCTCTTGCGATCTCTGCCTGAGCGGCGCGCGGCGGCCTCGGCGCTGGTCAGGCCCCGGCTGGCGCCGATGAACATCTGGGGCGCCGTGTGCACATCACTCACTGCGGGACGTTCCGTAATGATCGCGGTTTGGGCAGCGGTCGTGCTGCCGCGTTCGGACCCGAGTAGCCTCTGTCCGATGAACGCTGCCGCTGACGGCGCGAGGCTGGAAGACCTGCCCGACGACGACGCCTGCGCTCGGGAAGCCGCGATTCGATCTCATGGCTGCGCCGCGCACGAAGTCGAACCGCTGCTGCTCTGCGGTTCCGGATCTCCGGAGGCGCTCCGGTGAACTGGCGCCGCTGGGGAGATGACGACGAGCGAGGCGCACTCAACCTGCTCGACTCCGCTGCGGTACAGCGCGGCCTGGCCGCGGCGCGCCAGGGCGAAGTTGTTCCACTCGGCTTACCGGTGCAGGCGCGGCGCGTCCCCGTGATGCCGCCGCGACCGCCGGTGCTGCACACGATGCTGGTCGACGGCGCCGATTTCGAAGCTGGTGCTCGCCGGGGGCGGAACGGCCTTCAGTTCGCGGATGACCACCTCGCGATGGCGTGCCACAGCGGCACCCACCTGGACGCGCTGAGCCACATCGCCCGCGATGGCCTGATGTACAACGGCGTCCCCGCCAGCGAGGTTCGGAGCGCGACAGGTGCTCGCCGTCTCGGCATCGAAAAGGTGGGCGGCGTCGTCTGCCGCGGGGTGCTGCTGGACCTGCTCAAGCAGTCGGCGAGCCTCGAGGCCGGACGGGCGATCACGGCATCCGACCTGCAGCGGGCGCTCCGCGAAGTGGGCACCGAACTGCACCCCGGCGACGCGGTTCTGATACGGACCGGCTGGTTGGCCCGCTTCGACGAGCGCGACCTCACCTGGTACGAAGGTGAGCCGGGGATCGATCTCGACGCGGCCCGATGGTTGGCTGACCAGGGGGTCGTGCTCGTGGGCGCGGACAACTTCGCCGTCGAGGTCGTGCCGGCAGCCTCGGGCGAGCCGCTACCCGTGCATCTGGCGCTGCTGCAGGAGCGGGGCGTCTACCTGCTGGAGCTGGTCGACCTGGAGCCACTGGCGCGCGCATCAGTGTCGACGTTCACCTTCATACTGGCCCCGCTTCGCATCACCGGCGGCGTGGCGAGCCCGGTCAACCCGCTCGCGATCATCTGAAAGCGCCGCGTTTGTACAAATGCGTAACTCCCGGGCGCCGGGAACGCCGCGTTTGTACAAATGCGTAGCTCCCCGAGCTATCGCGTCTCGCTGCGCACCGCATCGGCTGCTCACCCGGTGGCGACCAGGTCGGATGGGTAGGCGTTCAACTTGCGGCCGCCGCCTTCCTCGCACACCACGACGTCTTCGATCCGTGCAGCGACCTTGCCCTTCCAGATGATGGACGGCTCATCGGTGAACGACATCCCGGCTTGGAGCGGCGTTTCATCCTCCTCGGAGATGAACGGCCGCTCGTGAACGTCGAGTCCGATGCAGTGGCCCATCCGATGGCGGAAGTAGGGGCCATAGCCCGCGTCTTCGATCGGCTCGCGGCAGGCTCGATTCACGTCGGCGCAGCTCACTCCGGGCCGGGCAGCCGCCCGGCCTGCCTCCTGGGCAGCCAGCATGGCGGCGTAGGCGCGGACGTACTCGGCGGTCGGCTCGCCACAGAAGATCGTTCGTCCGAAGTCGGAGCAGTAGCCGTCCAGAACTGCACCGAAATCGAAAAGAACCGCCTCGCCGTCACGAAGCGGGCGGAGGGCGCTCGGGCCACGCGACTCCAGAGCATCCTGCTGGCCGCCGGTAAAGATGTGGGTCGTGAACGAGGGGGTCAGCGACCCACGCGATCTCATCTCGTACTCGACCTCCTTCACCAGCTCCTCGAGCGTCACGCCGGCGCGAACCTTGCCTGTTACGGCGGCCATCGTCCCGTCGCAGATCGCGGCCGCGCGCGTCATCACCTCCAGCTCCTCCGGCGATTTGATGCGGCGGAGCTGGTTGACCAGCCCGTCGGCGGACAGCAAGCGCGGCGAGCCGAGCGCAGCCAGCAAGTGGATCACGGCCTCAGCCCAGGTGCGGGCGCCGACGGCGAGCGTATGTATGGGCCCCAGGCTTCGGGCGACGGTGGTGAACGTCGCCTCGCCGTCGTCGGTCTCGCTCACGACGACCAGTTCGCCCGGAGCCTCTTCCTCCATGTCGAACTCGGCGAACATCCTGGGGACGATGAAAATGGCCTCGGTTCCCGGCCGCAGGAAGCAGCCTGCCACCCAGCCGTGCGCGTACGACACGTTGCCGAAGTTGGGGATGGAGCGGCGCAGCCCGGTCAGGTACTCCAGGTCTGAGGAGATGGGAAGGAAGGCGGCGTCCGCCCCCACGACGGCCAGCTGGTCGAAGAATCTGTCACGCCTGGCTTCGTAGTCGAACATGCCCGGTAGGCTAACGTCACCAACCTGCTGCACCTCTACGTGCGGCTGACCGGCTGCAACAGGGTGCGGGCGATCACGCGCAGGGCAAGCACCTCCTCGGTGCCTTCGAATATCGGCAGCACGCGCGCGTCCACGAAGTAGCGCGAGACGTCGCTCTCTTCGCCGTAACCCATAGCCCCATGGATCTGCATCGCGTCACGCGTCACCAGCTCCGCCGAGCGCGCGGCGTACAACTTGGCCAGCGAGCTCTCCATCTGGCCACCACCCATGTCCAGAAGCTGTGCCGCCCGATAGCTGAGCTGTCGCGCCGCGGCGACCTTGACGATCATCCTGCCCAGCATCGCCTGCGGAAGCTGGAAGTCGGCGACAGCGCGTCCGAATACACGCCGGTCGCGTGCATAGCCGAGCGCATCTTCCAGCGCCGCATGCATGAGGCCAACCGCCCTGGCGGCCGTCTGAATGCGGCCGATGGCGAAGCCTTCCATCTGCAGATAGAAGCCACGATCAAGCCACTCCTCACCCCCTACGAGGCCCGCCGCGGGCACCCTGTAGCGGTCGAACGCCAGCTCGAAGGTGTGCATGCCCCGGTATCCGATCGTAGGGATTGCCCGTCCTTTCAGGCTGCCGCCTCCCTGCTGATGGTGTGAGAATTCATGGCCGCCGAAAGCAGGCTTTTCGACGACAAATACGGACTGTCCGCGATGGCCGGCATCGCGAGTGCGACAGAGCACCATCAGCAGCTCAGAGCGCCCCGCGAAGGTGCACCAGAGCTTGGTGCCGGAGATCTCCCAATCCCCATCTCGACGACGCGTCGCCCGGCACGTGATGGAGGCCACGTCCGACCCATGGTCGGGCTCGGTCACCGCCACTGCGACCAGCTTCTCGCCGGACGCGATGGCTGGCAGCCACTTCCGTTTCTGTTCCTCAGTGCCGGCGCGCAACAAGGCCCGCACCAGGATCTCCGGCCGCGTCATCAAGCTGCCGGCAAGCGCCAGCGAGGTCCGGGAGAGCTCTTCGGTCGCAATGAGCATGGCGCGGTAGTCTGAGGTGTCGCTCTGCGAACCGCCGTACGCCTCGGGGATGGAGAGGCCAAGGAGTCCGAGGTCGGCCACTCCACGGATGATTCGCTCGGGGACGTCGAGGTCCTGCCGGTGAACCGCCTGGGCGTGCGGCCGGACGACCCTCTCGGCAAAGTCTCGAAGTGAGGAGCGAAGAAGACGGTGCTCGTCGGTCGCGCCCAGGTCCTGTGTCGGGTGGTAGCCGGCGTGGATCGCGACCAGACGCCCGGCGTCGAGCGCGCCCAGGTCGGTGCCACGCCCCGTCGCGAATGCCAGGGCCTCTTCTTCCGCCGCCTCGGATGCCAGGGTCGCGTGCGGGTCGCGGGTATCCGCGGCCCATTCCAGACAGGCGGCGGCCGCTTCCGCCCGCGCCACGGCCCACGCCAGGTGGTTGGCGGCCACCTGATGCAGGTCCAGCCCGTCCCTGTCGACCAGCCCCGCCACCCGCTCGTGGAGGTGGTCGATGGCCGCGTCCAGCTCAGCCTTCACCGGGGGCAGCGTAACCGACGCCGGTATACGAGACTGCGGGCGTCTGCTTCGGGCGGCGGGCAGTCCTGGATTTCGTTGCTCACCCTGATAGGGGGTCGGTGGGAGAACGTGGGATGGCACCGATTCGGCCATGGGATGGAACTAACGCGACCAACGGTGAAAACCTGCTACGCCAATTGCGCAAAGAGCGCCGCATGTCTCAGGCAGCCGTTGCGCGTTGCGTGGGCCTCTCCAGGCAGTCGTTGAACGCGATCGAGAACGGAAAGTGCCAGCCGAGACTGGTCGTTGCATACCGCCTTGCGCGGCTCTTTGAGCGGCCCATCGAGAACCTCTTCTTGCTCGACGCATACGACCAACTTGGATGCAGCTAGCGCCGCGCTCATAAGAGCGAACGAGAGTGTGTTTTCGGCCGCTTTGAAGGCGATTCGATAAGCTGTCCCTCAACTGCCACTCATCGTTTGGGAGACGACCCCATCATGACCGACGCTCAAGAGATCGACAGCAGTACGCGTGCCGAGACTGCGACTCCACGTCGGCGCGGGCGAACGCGTGCTGAAGGGAGCACACCGGCGGCGCCAACGCGACGGCGGCCGCGCCTTCGTGGACCCGAGCTGATCGAAAGCCTGCGCGAGAGTGTCGAACAGCTTCTAAGAGAGAACCGCAATCTCAAGCGGCAGCTGAAAAAGGCGACGGCCGGCGGCGCCTCCGCCGCGCCTGGCGCTGAGACCACGCTGCGCAGCATTCAGCGCAAGGTGGCCCGTGCCATGAGCAGCGAGGCGGCGCCCCGTCGCAGGGCGCGCGCCCCGGTCACAAACGGCCGCCGCCGTCGCCGGAGCCCCGGGTCACAGAGCGCCTGACCAGGATTCAACGGCTGCGGGGATCACGGCTGAGCTCGTCGAGCGCTGCGCGCACCTGGCTCATCAGGTGCACGGGGCTCCGCTGCCCCGTGCCTGAGCGAGAGTCGCCTACCTGGACCTGGAGCCCACGAACGCCATTGCCTCCCTCGCGAGCTGGACCCAGTCCAGTGATGAGCTCGGCCGCAAAGCCAACCATTCTTTCATCAACCGGCCGTGACCTGGATCGAAGCGGTCGCCGTCGCCGGATCCTATCAGCTCATCCACCCGCTGACGAGGCAGCTTCACGACGAACCGCCCCCGGGATGAGAGCAGCGCAAAGATGCTGCCGCCGACCTTCAGTGATGACGACCCGAAGCCCTTGCCCTCCTGAGAGACGCCCGGCTGACCGATGAAGCACCTGACCAGGTCTGCGTAGCGCTCATCTGGCGTCATGGTTTGGGGAACTGGGTCAGGCAACGGTGAAGCCATGTTGCAGTCCCGTCACTGGGCTTCGCGCGCGAATCCAGCTGCACGTAAGGCAGCGGTGTCGTGGACGTGCCGAATCCCGGTAATCCGGCCGTCAGCGACGGTGAAATGCTCGGCGATCCGGATATCGCCGATGGGTTTGATCTCCATGTCGTATAGCAGAAGAGCTTCACCGTCGTTGCTGAATTCGGCCAGCACCTCGATACTGGTGATCGCCTGACGAGTTCCTCGGACAGCTTCGATCCACTCGGCCTTCGAGCCGTACGTGTTGATCGGTACGTCAGTACTGAGGTCGTCCGACAGATACCGACCAGCCTCATCGAAGTCCTGGCTGGTCCAGGCTCGATGATAGGCGCGAACCACGGTAAGGGCACCAGCGCGGTCGGTCATTCCTGGTCTCCTCAAACTTGACAGTGGCGTGGCCGGCGCGATCGTGACGGCCCGCGCTCGGGAGCGCCCTTCTGGCGCGCTCAGCAGCGAATATACAAGGGCAGACTTGTGCAAGTCAAGACTTGATTGAGTCTGGCCGCGACTGTCACACTTGATGAGTGAGCAGCGAGGCCGTGTTGCGCGCCCTCGCCGAGCCCCGCCGCCAGGCGATGCTGCGGCTGGTCCGGGATGAGCCGCGATCGGCAGGAGAGATCGGCCAGCACTTCGACATCACCCAGCAGGCGGTGTCCCAGCATCTCCAGGTCCTGGCCGGAGCCGGGCTCGTCGATGTTCGGCGGGTCGGCAAGCGCCGCCTCTATGTCGTGAACCCGGCAAGCCTGGAGGCCCTCGACGCCTTCCTCGCTGATCTCTGGCCGGCGGGCCTCAGGCGTCTGAAGGAGGCTGTGGAGGGCAACCCTGGCCGCTGAGCCGTACCGGGACTCGATCCACATCATGGCCGAGCCCCGGGTCGTCTTCGACTACTGGATCAGGCCCGATGCCGTGGTCCGGTGGATGGGCGATCGCGCGATCCTCGACCCCCGCCCAGGGGGACAGTTCACCCTCTTCTTCGGAAACGTGTCGGTCGAGGGACGCTACCTTGAGCTCGATCCGCCCAGGCGCCTGGTGATCACCTGGGGCCGAGGCGGCTCTCAGGAGTTTCCGCCCCATGCCAGCACGCTGGAGGTGACCCTCGCCCCGGAGGGCGGCGGGACCCGGGTCAGCATCGTACACAGCGGCCTGCCAGACCTCGAGGCGCCCCCGCATGCGGAGGGGTGGCGATACTACCTGCCGCGGCTCGGGACGCTTGCCGAGGGTGGTGACCCCGGGCCCCAGATCATCCCGGCGGGGCCTTGACAGCAGACCGGCTTCACGATCATCGCCGACGCCAGGCAACGGCCAGAGCCGCGATCGCCACCGCCAGAAGAGCCACGACCACGAACGCGGCCCCGGGCGGAGCCTTGAATGCAGCGGGTGCGGCGGCCGTCCCGCCTGCCGGTTCGGCGGCAACCGCCAGCAGGTGGCCCTCACCGTGCGCGGTGGTCGGCGTGCCGATGATCTGGGTGACGCTGCAGGCAGTCGCGCAGCGCACGGCGATCATTGTGGCGCCTCCTTCGGTCGCGGCAAGCATGTCACCGTCGCGAACACCCAGGCGCGTCAGCGTGTGCGCGTCCAGCCGCAGCAGGCTGTCTGTTCCAGGGTGAGGGTTGTTGGCCGTGGCGCGGTCCGCGTAGTAGAGCTCTCCCCCGCGTGTGAAGCCTGAGGGAACAAAACCCACGCTCTCCACCCCGATGTCGCCCCCGGTGGGCAGCCCAGACTCGGCGATCGTCCGTACCTTCCCGTCGGGGTCGATCGCGTAGATTCGCCCGCTCAGCTCGTCGGGCGCGACGAGCGCGCCACCGAAGGCGCCAAACGCGGATGGGGCCACCGCCAGACCTCCCTCGAGCGCAGGCGCGGCATCCGTTATGACCTGCGTGCGGCCGCGGCAGTCGATCGCAACGATCGCGGTGCGGCCGCGCACGGGGCCGCTGACCAGCAGCCGGTGATCGAACCTGCCGGTGGTGTCGAACGCGATGCCGTTCAGCGACTCGGTCCCAGCGATCGCGGCGAACGGCTGAGCCATGCCGGAGGTGGAGACCCGTGTGACGCCAAACGGCTGGTGCAGGCGCAGGACGAATGCCTCGTCAGGCGCAAAGTCGCAGCCGCCGCCGGTGACGTGCAGCCCAGGCGAGACCGCCAGGTAGGCCTCCGCGCCGGCGTCGTCCGCGTAGCCCTCGGGGCCGGTCGCGAACGGCACGACGGTGCCCATCCTGTCCACGAGGAACAGACGTCCTGAGCCGGCCACAAGCAGTCGTCCATCGGATCGAGGACCGACCACGTCGAACACTCCCGCGATGTGCCGCCACGACTCCCAGACCTGTCCGCCGACATCGGCGGGCGCCAGGCCGGCCAGCAGGAGTGCGAGGACAGCCAGCGCAGCGCGGCCGAAGGTCATCGCCGTCGATCATAAGTGCCCGGTCTTTTCTTGCGAATTCGTGTGTCTGGATGGGGTAGTCTCGCAGCAGATGCCCCGATCCGCCACGCGGACTCTCGTGCTGATGCCGGTCGCGATCGCGCTCAACATCGCCCTCGGCTCCACCGTTCAGCAGGCGCTGAAGCTTCCGATATACCTCGACTCCGTGGGTACCATCCTGACCGGCGTGCTGGCGGGGCCGATCGCAGGCCTGGTCACGGGCGGTCTCACGAACGTCATCTGGGCCTATGTCCTGCCGCCGCCGCTCCAGGCGCCCACCGCGGGTCCCTTTGCGGTGACCGCCGCTGTGATCGGCCTGCTGGCCGGCCTCTGGGGATGGCTTGGGCTCTTCCGCGCTCGCCGCGCCACGGAGACGACTTCCCTGTTTGTCGCCGTGCCCGCGGCTGCCCTGGTCGCCCTGGTCATCGCGTACACCTTCAGCCGGGCCTACACCAGCCCGCAGGGGTTCAACAGCGTGACCGGGTTCAACGTCAACGCCTTCAGGCTGTCGGAGCTGGCCTTCGTGGTCGTGATCGTCGTATTCATCCTGCTCGCAGCCTGGCTTCTCGTCGTGCGCCGCGACGCCGGAGCCGTGCTGGCGCTGGCGGCAGGGCTTCTGACCGGGCTCGTAGCGGCGCTGGTATCCGCGCCGATCTCAGCATTCGTATTCGGCGGCGTCACCGGGTTCGGCGGCGACGTGATCGTAGCCGCCTTCCGTGCCGCCGGGTCCAACCTCTATCAGGCCACGCTGCAGCAAGGGCTGCTGTCGGATCCGCTGGACAAGATGATCACGTCCCTGTTGGTCTTCTTCGTGCTGGCGGCGATGCCGCGCCGGCTGCTCGCCCGCTTTCCCAACGGCGATCGCCTGGTGGGGGGCGCGCCTGCCTGAAGAGCGTCGGTCGCTGAACCCGACGACGAAGCTCGTCGCGGCTCTGACCGGCGCCGCACTGTCTCTGGCCTGGGGAGGTTGGGTAGCCGTAGGCGTGGCTCTTCTCACCGCGCTTTCGGCGCTTCGCGCCGGACGGATCCAGCGCCTGGCTGTGGCCGCGCTTGCCCTGACGCCCGTTGCCGCTTCCAGCCTGCTGATCAACCTGCTGCTGCCGGCCGGCGGTGGCGGGCTGGCGACGGCCGTGGCTGCACTGCTCAGGCTCATCGGCGCCACACTGCCCCTCACGCTGCTCTTCGCAACCACCGACGCCGCCGACCTCCTCAATGACCTGGAAGCGCGGGGGGTCGGTAGGCGGGCGGTTTTCGTGCTGGGGGCGGCGCTGGCAGCGGTGCCGCGGGCGCAGGCCCGCGCCGTGGACGTGATCGAGGCCCAGCGCGCCCGCGGCCTGGACACAGAGGGCTCGTGGCGGCGGCGTCTGCGAGGCCTGGTGCCACTTGTCACGCCGGTGGTCATCGGCAGCCTGGCGGAGGTCGAGGATCGAACGCTGGCGCTGGAGGTGCGGGCGTTCGGCGCGCCCGGCCGGCGGACTCTGCTGCGCAGGCTGCCCGACAGCCGCTTGCAACGAGCGGCGCGCTGGACCATGGGCCTGCTGTTGGCGCTCGGACTCGCCGCCCGCGCGGCTGGGGTGACCGGCCCTTGATCGTCCTGGACCAGGCGTCGTACCGGTACCCGGGCACTTCAACGTGGGCTCTGCCCACGACCTCACTGGAGCTGCGGCCCGGCGAAGTCGTGGGAGTCACGGGAGCGAATGAGCGGGGAAAGACGACGCTCTGCATGGTCGCCGCGGGCCTGGCCCCGGTCACGATCGGCGGCGAGCTGCGAGGGCGTGTGCTGGTGGACGGCCGGCCCACGGTAGAGCTGGCCGGCTACGAGCTGGCCCAGCGCTGCGGGGTGCTCTTTGACAACCCGACGGTGCAGCTGACCGGTCTGCATCGAATCGTGTACGAAGAGGTCGCGTTCGGGCCGTGCAACCTCGGACTGCCCCTGGCCGAGGTTCACGAGCGCACCCAGGCCGCCCTTCGCATACTGGCCGTCGAGCACCTGGCCGGGCGGAACCCGGGGCACCTGTCGGGCGGTGAAACGCAGCTGGTGGCGCTGGCCGGCCTCCTCGCTGTGCGCCCAGGCCACCTCGTGCTCGACGAGCCGACCTCGCGGCTCGACCCCGAGCGCTCTCTGCAGGTAGCTGACGCGATTGCACGCGTCGCCGGGGCGGGTGTGGGGGTCCTGCTCACGGCGCACGACGAGGAGCTGCTAGCCCGGGTCTGCGGGCAGGTGATCGAGCTGTGATCGAGCTGGAGACCGTGTCGTACCGCTACCCCGAGGGCACGGTTGGCTTGACCCAGGTCAGCCTGTCCATCGCCGCAGGCGAAGCGGTCGCCATCATGGGCCCGACCGGCTCGGGCAAGTCGACCTTGATCCGGCACCTGAACGGTCTGCTCCGGCCCACAACCGGCCGGGTGCTGCTGAACGGCGACGACGTGCGCGGACTTCGGGTGGCGCAGCTGGCCACGCGGGTCGGCGTCGCCTTCCAGGAGCCGGATCGCCAGCTCTTCTGCCGGTCCGTTGAGGCCGAGGTCAGGTTCGGCGCCGCCTCCCAGGCTGCCGTCGAACTGGCGCTTGACATGACTCGACTGAGAGCGGTCCGCGACCGCCATCCGTACGACCTCGGCTACTCCCGGCGGAAGCTGGTCACAATCGCGGCGGTCCTCGCGATGCAGACGCCGGTCGTGGTCCTCGACGAGCCGACGACCGGGCAGGACCGAGCCGGGGTCGAGGCGTTGATCGAGCTGATGGGCCGGCTGCGGGCCGAGGGACGGACAGTGGTCGTCGTCAGCCATCACGCGGAATTCGTCAGGCGGACGTGCGGCCGGAGGGTGCGAATGTTTGAGGGAAGCATCGTCTGGTGAGTGAGAGGTCGGGCGCCTCGGCCGGCGGCGTGCGAAGCCTTCATTGCCGGCCTCAGCAGCCCAGACCCCTGTGTGGGCGAGTCAGGGACCAGTCACCGTGTTGAACACACGACCGGCGGCTCTGGTCAGCAGTCGCGGTCCGCGCTTAGCGCGGCGCCTGCGCAGTCGCCGGCCGCTGTACGCGAGCTGGCTCCGGGCGGCCCTCTCGAGCAGCTCTTGCTGTCGATAACGAGCCTGCTCGTACAACAGCTGGGTTGGCCAGAACATGGCCGGTACCTCCTTGAACAAGAAAGGGGCCTGGCTTCGACCAGGCCCCTCAATCGGCGTCGCCGTGTCAGATGAGCTCTACACGGCCCTCTCACAGGGGGTGATCGATACCTGGCAGACGGACGCTCCGCCAAGCTCGTACTGCCAGGTGATCTTCATCGCGCTACCAGCCTAACACAAATGGCAACCCGCTCAACTGCCAAAATGCCAGGCTGGTGCAGTGGCCGAGCACCAGCTAGAAAGGCGTGCACGGAATGGTCCTTGCTCACGTATGCTGTTGAGGCCGCTGGCCGTCAGCGGTTCTCGCCGTGGTCGTGTTTCGGTCGGTTCCTCGAACGGGCGCGGGCGTCGGGTTGATCGAGGAACCTGGGGGAACAGATGGCAGAGGGGACCATCAAGAAGATCGTGGCCGATCGCGGCTTTGGATTCATCTCGGGGGAGGACGGAAAGGAGTACTTTTTCCACAGAAGCGCCGTTGCGAACTTCGACGCACTTCGGGGGGGCGAACGGGTTTCCTTCGAGACGGAGCCGAGCCCGAAAGGCCCCCGCGCTGGTCGCGTCCGGTTGCTGTAGGGCGCCCGACGCGCCGGGAGCCCCCTGACGAGGTGCGGGGGATCGCTCCCTGAGGAAGAGGCGTGACGCTTGCTGTCACGCCTCTTCTGACCCTTAGTGGCCTAACCTTGCCGGATCGTGCCTGTGCCTGCAGCCCGCACCTTCCGGGTGAGCCGCCCGCTCGATCTGCGCCTGACTCTGCAGCCGCTGCGCCGGGGCGCGACAGACCCGACCATGAAGCTCAGCACGGATGCAGTCTGGCGCGCGACCAGGACGCCGCTGGGGCCCGGCACGGTGCGGCTCACCGTCGATCGCAGCGGTACGGTGCACGTCCATGCCTGGGGCGCCGGTGCCGAATGGCTCGTCGAGCACGCGCCGGCGCTCATCGGTGAGCTGGACGACGACTCCGACTTCCGGCCCAACCACCCGCTGATCCGAGATCTGTGGCGGCTCCACTCGGGGCTCAGGATCCCGCGCAGCGAAGCGGTCTTCGAGGCCGCTGTGGCCAGCATCCTGGAGCAGATGGTGCCGGGCGCTGAGGCCTGGCGAGGCTGGCGAGCACTGGTACGCGACCTGGGAGAGCCGGCACCAGGGCCGCGGCCCGGCCTCATGATCCCCCCGGACCCCGAGCGCGTGGCTGCAACGCCCTACTACACCTTCCACCGGTACGGGATACCCCGACGAAGGGCAGACACGGTCCGCCGCGCCGCAGCCCACTCGGCATGGCTGGAAGAGGCGGTGGACATGCCGCTGGACGCTGCCCGGCTCCGCCTGCACGCCCTGCCAGGGATGGGCCACTGGACAGCGGCCGAGGTCGCCCTCGTTGCGCTTGGTGACCCAGACGCCGTTTCGGTCGGCGACTATCACCTGCCGCACCTGGTAGCCTGGGCGCTCGCAGGTGAACGGCGTGGTTCTGACGAGCGGATGCTCGATCTGCTGGAGCCGTACCGCGGCCATCGGGGCCGAGTTCTCCGGCTCCTGCTGACGTCGGGCGACGGCCCGCCCCGCCGAGGCCCACGGCTCCCCCTCCGGGACGTCGCGCGAATGTGATGCTGTAGGGTGCTGGCTGATTAGCAAAGCCTTGGACGACTCGAGGAACCGACGTGGATCCGAAAGCAGCCGCCAGGCGATCCTGGACGCTGCCGAAGCCTTGTTCGCCGACCTGGGCTTCGAGGCAGTCAGCATGGAGCGCATCGGCCACGCCGCCGGGCTCTCGCGCGGCGCGCCCGGCTACTTCTTCGGTTCCAAGAAGGCGCTATACCGGGCAGTCCTTCAACGGATGTTCGACAGCGCCGAGGCCCTCGTCGAGGAGACACGCCAGGGTATCGCTGCGGCACCGCCCTACGACACCGACCGTGCGCTTGAGATCGTCGTCGAGAACCTCCTGGAGTTTCTGTATGAACGGCCGCACTTCCTGACGCTGGTTGAGCGCGAGACGCTGCGCCGGTCGGGTGTGACGGGAGGGACGCGTGCTCATCTGAGCCTGCTCCGCACGGCGCTTGAGGCGATCGCCGGAGAGCTGCAGGTGGACATGCCGGAGAAGGAGCAGCTGCTGCTGAGCCTGCTCGGCCTGTGCTGGTTCCCGCTGGCCAATCCACTGCTGATACGCGACCTTGGCGGCCGGCTGGATCGCCGGTTCGTCGAAGCGCGCAAGCGCCACGTGGTCGCGCTGCTCCGAGCCGGCGTAAGGGGCCGCGCGCCGGCCTGACGATTCCGCGCCTGTGCAACCACGCATTCGTACAAATGCGGCGCTCCCGCCGCTCCGGAACCACGCATTGGTACGAATGCGGCGTTCCGAGTCCTCCTCTGTCAGCCGGCCGTGACGCGCGGCAGCCACGGCTGACGCTTCTCTTCGTAGGCTGCAATGTCATCCTCGTGTCGAAGCGTCAGGGCAACGGTATCCCAGCCGTGGAGCATGCGCTCACGAGAAAAGGGGTCGACGCCGAAGCCCTCGGCAAAGCCTGCGGCGGTGACGGTGTGCGCCTCCAGGTCGACGCTCACGAGGGTCGCCGGGTCCTCAACGGCCAGCTCCATCAGCCGCCTCACCGACGCTTCAGGCAGCTGCACCGGCAGCAGGCCGACCTCGAGGCAGTTGCTGCGGAAGATGTCCGCGAAGCCGGGTGCGATCACCACCCGGAAGCCTGCATCCTCCAACGCCCAAGCTGCGTGCTCACGCGACGAACCGCAGCCGAAGTTGGGCCCGGCGAGCAGAACGGAAGCACCCCGGTACTCCGGCCGGTTCAGCACGAAGCCGGGCTCGTTTCGCTTCCAGTCGTAGAAGAGGAAGGGCCCGAACCCGGAGCGCTCGATGCGCTTCAAGAACTGCTTGGGGATGATCTGGTCGGTGTCAACGTTGGCCCGGTCCAGCGGTGCCATACGTCCTTCGTGGCGGCGGAAGGCTCGCATCAGTATGCGTACCCCCGATCCCGTCCCTCTGCGTCGGGGCGGTCCCCGCGAGGCCTCCTGGGTCGGGTGGGGAGGGGGGAGGGAGCCATTTCCCTGACGTCAGCCAGATGGCCCGCCACAGCGGCCGCCGCGGCCATCGGTGGCGACAGCAGGTGCGTCCGCCCACCCGCCCCCTGGCGGCCTTCGAAGTTGCGATTCGACGTCGAGGCGCAGCGCTCGCCTGGCTGCAGGATGTCCGGGTTCATGCCGAGGCACATCGAGCACCCGGCGTCCCGCCACTCGAAGCCGGCCTGGGTGAACACGCGGTCCAGGCCCTCCGCCTCGGCCTCCAGCTTGACGCGGGCAGAGCCCGGCACGACCATCGCACGCACACGTGGATGCACGTGCCGGCCGTGCGCCACCTCGGCCGCGGCCCGCAGGTCCTCCAGACGGGAATTGGTGCAGGAGCCGATGAACACCCGGTCGATCGGGATGTCCTGGATTGCGGTACCCGGCTGCAGAGCCATGTAGCGCAGGGCGCGCTCTTCGTTCTCGTCGGCAGGGTCCGGCACGCGCCCTGTCACCGGGACGGCCTGGCCGGGGTTCGTGCCCCAGGTTACGAAGGGTGCGAGCTGCGCGGCGTCCAGCCTGATCTCATGGTCGAAGATCGCGCCGTCGTCGGTCGACAGCGATCGCCATGAGTCCAGCGCTCGCTCCCACTCCGCCCCCGTGGGCGCATAGCGGCGGCCCTCCAGGTAGGCGAAGGTCGCGTCGTCGGGGGACACCATGCCGACCCGAGCGCCCCACTCGATGGACATATTGCAGATCGTCATCCGGCCTTCCATCGAGAGGCTGCGCACCGTAGACCCCCGATACTCCACCGCGCAGCCCTGGCCGCCGGCGATTCCGCAGTGTGCGATCAGCCCAAGCGCCACGTCTTTGGCAACCACGCCGGGCGGGAGTGACCCGTCGATCGTGACCGCGAGGTCACGCGGCCGGCGCTGGATCAGGCACTGGGTCGCCAGGACGTGCTCAACCTCGGAGGTCCCGATGCCAAACGCGATGGCGCCGAAGGCCCCATGCGTCGAGGTGTGGGAGTCGCCACAGACGATGACCATGCCCGGCTGCGTCAGCCCCAGGTCTGGCCCGATCACATGGACGATACCCTGGTGGCGGCTGCCGAGCTCGTAAAGGCGGATGCCCGCCCAGCTGCAATTGTCCTCGAGAGCGTCCAGCTGCCGCTTGCCGACCTCGTCGGCCGCAGCACGGCCGCCACGGGTAGGAGTGTTGTGATCCATCGTCGCGACGGTAAGGTCGGGACGGCGCACCCGCCGGCCGGAAAGGCGAAGTGACTCGAAGGCTTGCGGCGTCGTGACCTCGTGAATCAGATGCAGGTCGACGAAAAGGAGGTCCGGCTCCCCCTCAACGGAGCGGACGAGGTGGCCATCCCAGATCTTCCCGGCAAGCGTCTTCGACATGGATTCGATTCCTCACCTTAGTCATCGACCGCACCCGGCTGTTGTATGCACAGTCAAAGCGGGCGGGGCCGCGTTTGTGGCCCGACAACTACTCGCCGAGCGGTCGGTACCGTACACTCCTCCGACTGGAAATGTCTCACGCACTCGTAAGCCTCGGCCTCCTTCTCCTTGCTGGCCTTCACAAGGCGGGGGCTTGCGCGGCCTGACGACAGAACCCTAAAGCGCAGGCACAAGCCCCCGCCAGCAGGCGGGGGCCTTCTTTTTTTGGCCCACCACCAGGGAGAGATATGACTGGAGCGGAAATCGTTTTGGAGGCCCTCGAACGTGAGGGCGTCGACAGGATCTTCGGCTACCCGGGTGGCGCGAACCTGCCGATCTACCAGCAGCTTCCAAAGTACCCACAGCTGCAGCATGTGCTCGTGCGGCACGAGCAGGGGGCCGCACACATGGCGGACGGCTTCGCCCGCGCCAGCGGACGCCCCGGAGTGGTCTTCGCGACCAGCGGTCCTGGCGCGTTGAACACCATCACCGGCCTCTGCACCGCCTACATGGATTCGGTGCCTCTGGTGGCGATCACCGGCCAGCAGAACACAAACCTGGTCGGTCGAGACGCCTTTCAGGAGTCGGACGTGATCGGCTGCAGCATGCCGGTGACCAAGCACAACTACATGGTGAAGCGAGTCGAGGACATCGCCCGTGTCATTCACGAGGCGTTCCACATCGCAACGACCGGCCGCCCAGGCCCGGTGCTGATCGACATCTGCAAGGACGTTCAGCAGGCGTCCTGGGAGCCGGTGTGGCCCGACGAGATCGAACTGCCCGGCTACCGCCCGGCCTTCGCGCCCGACCTTAGCAAGCTGGAGGAGGCGGCCGCCGCGCTGACCAGGGCCGAGCGACCCGTCATTCTGGCGGGGCATGGCGTGATCCTTAGCGGCGGCCAGGAGGAGCTGATCGAGGTCGCTGAGAAGAGCGTCACGCCGACCGGCACGACGCTGCTGGGGGTTGGTGCGTTTCCGGTTCGACACCCGCTGTCGCTGCACATGACCGGTTTCATGGGCACCGGCTGGAACCTGAGAGCAGTGCAGAATGCCGACCTTTTGATGATGGTCGGAATGCGTGTGGACGACCGCGTCACGGCCAAGCTGTCCGAGTGGGCGCCGAAGGTGGAGACATTCATCCACATCGACATCGACCCCTCCGAAATGGGCAAAAACGTGCGCCCGCACCTGGAAGTCGTGGCGGACGCGAAGACGGCGCTGGCGACCATGCTGCCCCAGATCGTCCCGCCGCAGCCCGCCAGCAGACGGTCGTGGCTGACGCAGATCGACCAGTGGCGTGAGGAGCACCCGCTGAAGTACGTGCGCTCGAACGGCCACATGCAGCCGCAGGACGTGATGATCGAGATGTACCGACGCTGCGACAGCGACGCGATCGTCGTCGCGGACGTCGGCCAGAACCAGATCTGGGCCGCGCTCTGGTGGAACTACACCCGGCCGGGGCTCTTCATCAACTCGGGCGGCGCGGGGACCATGGGCTTCGCGTTCCCGGCTGCAATCGGGGCCAAGATGGCGCGGCCCGAGAAGGCGGTCTGGTGCGTCGCCGGCGAAGGCGGCTTTGTCATGACGGCTCAGGAGCTGTCCGTGGCTGTCAGACATCGGCTGGACGTGAAGGTGGTGCTCCTGAACAACTTCTCGCTGGGCATGGTGCGTCAGTTCCAGGACGATTTCTACGGCGGTGTCCGCTCCGAGGTCGATCTGTCCGAGATGCCTGACTTCGTGAAGCTGGCCGAGGCTTACGGGCTGCCCGGCGTCTGCGTCGAGACGGTGGAGCAGATCAAGCCGGCTTTCGACCTGGCGGAGCGGACGCCGGGACCGGTACTGATCGACTTCCGCATCGATCCCGAGGCCAACGTCTATCCGATAGTGCCGCTGGGCCGAGGCCTGAACGACTTCTGGGAGCTGCCGGATGAGTACGCCTGACGGCATCCACAGGGAGAGCGCAGGTGGCGAGTCGAGGCTGCGGGTCCTGACTGCCGTGGTCGAGGACCACCCTGGCGTTCTGACTCGCGTAAGCGGCATGATCCGGCGGCGGGGGTTCAACATTCAGAGCCTGTCCGTGGGACCAACCGACGCGCCAGGGCGGTCGCGCCTGACGCTGACCGTCGATGCCGGTCACGCGGAGGTCGACCAGGTGCAGAAGCAGCTCGACCGGCTGATCGAGGTGATCGAGGTCGAGGATCTGACCGAGATGCCGAAGCTGAGCCGCGAGCTGGCGCT
>Ga0126384_10000286_pt1 | contig 26835 bp, 29 predicted proteins | sample PanSoiMetPlot_36_FD_92543 | JGI IMG/M metagenome (GOLD analysis project Ga0126384, IMG submission 92543) | Tropical forest soil microbial communities from Panama - MetaG Plot_36 | ecosystem: Environmental > Terrestrial > Soil > Tropical forest > Bulk soil | place: Panama | collected 2016-02-17 | reverse complement strand
TACCGATCCGATCCATGACCTGGCTCAGCCATGCGGGCGGACGATCCTCGAACCATGGGTCGATCGCCCCACCAAATACCACCGCGGCCGGCCAGCGCTCGAACGCTCGGCAATACCCAGCGATCCATCCCTCGTCGACCCGTGTATCGTCGTCCGTCCAGAGGATGTACTCCCCCTTCGCCTCCCGTATAGCCATGTTCAAAGCATTCGACTTGCCGGGTCTCGCTTCAAACAACTCACGGATCGGCAGACTGTTTCCAAATGATTTCACAACCTCATGAGTTTCATCAGTGCAGTTGTTGTTGACAACGAGCATCTCCCAATTCACTCCGGGCGGAATTGCCAGATGTGTCATTGCCTCAAGCCTTTCACGAAGGAGTTCGCATCGATTCCACGTGCAGATTCCAATGGAAATGTTCATTCGCGTCCAAAGGGCGCCGTCGGGCGCTCAGTGCGTTTGTCACTCTGCATCACACGTAAACCGCACTGCCTCATTGTTTGCGCGCAGCCAAGAGCAGGCGGTTCAGTCGCCACCAACTCGCCCGCGCGCCGGCTCTGACGAGTAAGCTGAGAAAGTCGGTAGTGACGCGTAGCCGTAAACCCAGGGACAATTGCTTCTTTCCCCAGCGCTCAGCCTCAGCACAGCGCGCCCCAGCGAGAACAGCAAACACATGAGTCAGCCGGCCTTCACGTAGATAATCCGTCGCCCCGTCGATGATGGCAGACCGGTACTGTCTCAGGTACGCGGAGAGGAGTTCCGGATTGTTCTCCTCGGCAAATCGCTTCCTTGCATATAGTGGCCAATTGCGAGACAAATAGTAAAGGCGAAGGGGTGATTCTACGCCCCCGAAACTTACTGATCCTTTATGCCAGACGCGAGCCTGCGTCGCCCCAACCACAGCAAGCCCCACTCGCTGCGCGCGCGCACACAGATCGAGCTCTTCGTGCACGAGAAAGAAGTTAGTATCGAATAGACCGACGGTCTCGACTAGACGACGCGTCAGAAGCATGGCACAGCCATAGCTACTCCCGACTGGCAAAAACGCGGATCGTGCCATCTCTTCTGCTGACGGTACATAATAGCCCCCATGCAAGCCCGCGTTCAAGCCGAGGCAATGCAACACATCGGGCTGATCGAAATGATAGGTCGCAAAGCCAACCACCCCTGCTTTATCCCCGAGCATCTGGACGACTTCAATCGCGCGCGTAACGGAGTCGGGATCCAGCACCGCATCGTTGTTGAGGACGAGCACATAGTCTGCTCCCTGCTGGAAGGCATACGTGATCCCTACGTTGTTGCCGCCCGAATAGCCGAGGTTGGCTTCGTTCTCGATGATTGCAACGCCAGGGTACGCGGATCGAATTCTTTCCAGGCTGTCATCGGTGGATGCATTGTCTACGACGACTACACAGTAGTTCGCGAAACGCAGTTGCGTGAGGGAATGCAGGCACCACAGAGTCTCGGTTCCCCCATTCCAGTTCAACACGACGATCACAACCTTTGGCGAAGAGGGGGCTGAATTCTCATGCGGAGACTGGGCTACCATCGTGCCGACTCCGGTACTCCCTCCCCATTGGATTTTGTCGCGTCGGAGGCACTAGAGTTCCGTGCTACGCGCCTGTTCATGGCGAGTCCTAGGCGGCCGTGGCCTGCATCTTGGACGTGACATCGATGACCGAGTGCCGTCGGCATCGAACCTGGAAGGCTGCCAGAAGAGCAGGATGGGAGCAGTTGTCGGAGGCAGCGGCGTAGACGTTTGGTGGAGCCGTGCACGGATCGAGGATCAACGTATGGTCGTTGATGGGTGTCGCTGCGGTGCTGGAGACCCTGACCGGCGTGCGCTATCACCGGGGACACAGTTAGATACCTGTTACGTCGGCGAACACGGCTCACGGTCTGTCGGCCCCTGCATGCCTTCGTCTGTGGCCGTGGCGCCCAGGAAAGGACCCTCGTCGAGCTCAAAGGGGGCGTTCGCCATCGACGTCGTGCTTAGCGGCAACTCAGCGTCCTCGCCCACAATCTCATCGGCAGCCTCCAGCTCGACACCCCGAGCATCCTCAAACCCCTCCCGCGCACCTATACGTACCTGATGCCGGAACATGCCCACCCTACGCTTCCTGGTCGTCGCCCGCGCCGGCCAGTTGACCTGCATCGGGGCCGCCACGTCCTGCGCCTTCCCACCGAAACCTGGCCACGGAGGCCCTCTATGCCTCTCTCGATCACCGCCTCACTGCCTGATCTATTTTCGGCCAGGAAGCCGGGATCCGCCACCGATATATCAGGCGCCGGCATCCCGAGCAGAACGGCAAGGTCGAGCGTAGTCATCGCACCGACTGAAGTATTTCCTTTGGAATCGCCGGTGTGCCGGCGGCACGGCACACCCATGCCCTGATGAAAAGAGGAGCTACCATGGCCCCTGCGCCAGCCCGGGAGCGTCGGCCCCATTTGGGACCGCGAGTCCGTTTTGGAATCTGACGTAGGACGAGCACGTCCCTGGGCGCAAGACCGATGTGCAGGACTGCAGTTGGATCGCCCAGGTCCTCGAGCACGGCTTGCTGCGCGGCAGCTTCGTCCCGCCCGAACCCATTCGCGACCTCCGCGACCTCACCCCGTACCGGAAACTGCTGGTCGAAGAGCGCACGCGAGAGGTGAACCGGCTCCACAAGGTCCTCGAAGACGCCGGCGTCAAGTTGGCTTCAGTCGCGAGCGACATCCTCGGCGTGTCGGGCCGCGCAATGTTGGAGGCGCTCGTCCAGGGCACGACCGAGCCGGCGCGGCTGGCCGACCTGGCTCGGCGCCGACTCCGGGCAAAGCTGCCGGCCCCTGCGGGAGGCCCTCGCTGGCCGGTTTCGGCCCCATCACGCGTTCCTCGTGAGCCGCCTCCTCGCATGTTGACTACCTCGACGAGGCGGTGGACGAACTCACCGACGCGATCGCGACCCAGTTGGCTCCCTTCGCCTCCCGCCGTCCAGCGACTGGACACCATTCCCGGCGTCAATCACCGGACGGCCCAGGTGCTTATCGCCGAACTTGGGCCAGACATGGGGGTGTTCCCGACGGCCGGGCACGCCGCGAAGTGGGCCGAACTCTGCCCCGGCAACAACGAGAGCGCCGGCAAGCACAAGTCTGGCCAGACCCCGCGCGGCAATCGGTGGCTCCGGACCGCGCTGACCGAAGCGGCTCTGGCCGCTATCCGCGTCAAGCACAGCACCCTCGGCGCGGTATCGGCGCATCAGGCGACATCGAGGCCACAAGAAAGCCGTCATCGCGGTGGCTCATGCGATCCTCGTCATCGCCTACCATCTCCTCGCCCGTCAGACGACCTACCAGGACCTCGGCGCTGATTACTACGACCCCGCCGAGAAGCTGGCCGCCGTTCTCGCGGTGGCGTGAGCCCGATGGCCCTCGGTCCGGGCATCGCCCCCACCTGGTTCAAGGGCGAGGACTGTATCTGGTTCCAGACGCGACTTGCGAAGGGGGACCGCTATCTCAGCATCCCCCGAAAAACCAGCTTCTCGACCGCGGCTCTCACGTCGACACCCGCACTCGCACCCATCGTCTTCGGGAGTCCCATTCTTGACTGGGCAGAACAACCGCCCAAGAAGAGCTTTGGAACCGTCAGCCCTTTACCGATTTCGCGTCGGCTGCGCCCGCCCTCGCCGCGTGGCAACGATACTACAACTATTACCGCGTCTCCCTGGCCCTCCAGGGCCAGACGCCGGCTGAGAAGCTCGCACTGCGCCTGCCGTCGCCCAACTCGCGTGAAGGCCTTAGCGCCGGCAACTTGGGCGATGGTACCTTGACCAGCTGGGGGCCACATCGAAACGAGATTGAAGAACTCGGGGGCCGCTCTCGCGTCGGCCGACCGGCGAGAAGTTCCCGTGCCAGGACGCGGGCGTGCTTCTGATACCTTGATCTAGCCAGCACGAGCAACCGATGGCTGGCCTGCGCATCCGACCGTGACGGGTTCCGTGGCCACGGAAGCGATCTTGGGGGCCGCGCGCCGCACCACTTCGTGGAGAAGGGAGTATTCGAGCCATGCCTTTGCTACCGGACATAGGCGTCGTCGGGCTGGTGCCAGAGCGCTGGGTGGATACCTGGCAACCGCGGCACCAGATCATGAGTCGGCTGGCTAGGTATTTTCACGTCGTATGGGTTGAACCGGCCCTCGGATGGCGCAAGCTATGGCTCGGACGCGATTCCGATGCCTCGACCTCCGTGGAGCCGCCCCGCCTTCCCGACGGCATGACCGTGTACGGCCAGGACCGGCGCTTTCCACACTTCTACCGGCCCACCTTTCTGGCGACGTTCACGGCGCGAGGTCGGTTGCGGTCGGCAGTGAGCAGGCTGCGGCGGCGAGGATGCCGGCGGGTGGTGCTGTACATCTGGCGGCCGGAGTTCGCTGATACCCTGGATTTGGTCGAACGCGATCTCGTCTGCTATCACATCGATGACGAATACACCTTCTCTCCGGTCGAGCAGCCCATCGACCCCAGCGAGATGCGGCTGTTGAAGCAGTCCGATCAGGTCTTCATCCACTCGAAGGCGCTATGGGAGAAGAAGTCGCACCTGAACCCGCACTCCTTCGTGGTGCCCAACGGCGTCGACTATGGGCTCTATGCCACGCCCGCCCCGGAGCCCGAGGATCTCCGCGTGATACCCCGGCCTCGCATCGGCTACGTGGGGAGAGTGAAGGAGCAGCTGAACTTTCAGTTGCTTCGTTCGCTGGTCGACCGGCACCCGAGCTGGTCGTTCGTCTTCGTGGGACCGCACGAAGCCCTCGGCGATCAGGTCAACATCGTCCGAGAGCTGTCCAAGCGAAGGAACGTGTTCATGCTGGGAAGAAAGCCGGTGGGCGAGCTGGCCGCGTACACGCAGCATTTGGACGTGTGCATCATGTGCTACGAGATGAACGACTACACGAAGTTCATCTATCCGCTCAAGCTCCACGAATACTTAGCGGCGGGCCGACCAGTGGTCGGGTCGCCGATTCGATCGCTCGAAGAGTTTCGGGGCACTATCGCCTTGGCCGAGTCATTGGAGGAGTGGTCGACGGCACTCTCCGAGGCGCTTTCCCCCTCTTCCCTCGCGCCGGACCGTTGTGAGGCTCGACGGGCCGTGGCTCGCGCCTACGACTGGAACGCACTGGCTCGAGGCGTCGCGCGGATAATCTGTGAGCGCCTGGGCGAAGACTGTCGGGCTCGATTCGGCGAGCTGGAGAGAATCCCCCGCTGAACCGCCGTCTCCCCGGCGGCGCTCGCTTTGAGCCCGCGCCTCTCGGAGCGTGGGGAGCGTATCCACCGTTGGGCCGTCGCGTCCTGGCCTTGAATCTGCTCGATGTTCTGCATGAGGACATTCAAATGCACTTCCCGCACCTCGCGCAAGACCTTGCTTGAACCAAGGCCAACACCACCAAGCGGTTCACCGCATATTCCGGGACATGTAGCATCAACAAGTTCAGCCTGCTGGGCCGCGCCAATACCGACTCTAATGCCTGTATGTAGTCATGGTTCTTAAACCATGTATACGGGATAATTCGCGGATCCCCAGGAAGGATGCACAAGACCACCCTCGCTCTCCGGATCTGCTTGCAGCGGACCGACTCCCGATACAAGGATGCCATCGATAGCACCCCGCCGGCGTGCCACTGGTATTCAAAAATAAGAAAGACAATCAATCGCGTCGTACTTCGAGAAATTGCTCGGACTAGCAGCGTCGATGCGAGACCGGCAAGCTCCTTGAGGGCCCCATCCTTAGCCCTTCTCGCGACCTCCGAATCATGCTCGACAAAAGTCGATCCGCGATTGCGTCCTCTCGTCGGAGCGTAACCAACGCCAAACACCCTACTGACTCTCCCGCAGAGATCCTCCGTTTATCCGGTCGGCGTCTTCGTCAGCTCACAAAACGCACCCGTCTCAAACAGACGGCACCAAATACATGACGGTCTCCACAGACCCCTCCGTATAGTGCCGTGAGTATAGCTCGTAGCCCGGCGTTCATCTGCACCACTGTCTCCGAAACGCGCCAGACATCCCGCTGATAACGATAGACGGACACTCCCAGCTTCAGTTGATCCTTCTCAATGTGCTCATGAGCGCCTTCCAGCTCCTCACACCCGACAGCTTCGAAATCTAACTTTACGAACGTGACCGTTTCTCCCATCTCGTCGTCCAGTCGCCCAACGGGTATCTCCAATGTCCCACCCGTCGAAATGCGACTGACCGATCGAGCGTCCGGGTCAAATCGGGCTACTCCATTCCGGCTGAAAAGATCCTTGGGACCGAACGAGATTGACCTGAGGTCACTGAGCCGCCGCTGCGACAATTCCATCATGGTGGGGCTGGGTTCGAAGTAGTGGATCCGCGTGTACCGAACGCGCCAGACCCTGCCTCATCGTGTGTCCTTGACGGGGACGCTCACGGTTAGAATCTTCATCAATTCGCTTTCACTCGCACCCAGAAACTCGCCGCTTCGGACTGAGGATACGCTTCGCGCATATCGTCGTACTCGGGGAACACCTCACGCACCAGCGCGGGAAACCGCAGCATCATGTAGTTGCCGGGCCAAATCACCTCGAACCTTGAATTAAACGTGAGAAATGCCTGCAGCAAGTATTGCTCATTCCAATAAATGTGATTCTTTTCAAAGTAAACGCGCGGATATGGCCTTGGCAAACTGATGTCGTGAATGTGCACCAGCACGCCCGGCTTCAGTCTGGGCAGAATTTCACAATACTCGAACTGAACGTCACCACCTGAACGCAACGCATGAGTCGAATCAATAAACAGAATATCTCCAGCTGCGAGGGAAGTGAATACCTCCAGGTCAACATTCTGCACCTTGTCAATGATGAGTCGCACTATCCCGTCATCAGCCTTGAGAAAACTCGGCGGAAATGGCTCGATTGCCGTCAGGCCCGGCCGTTTGCCCCTGTCTGTGAGATTGCGATTGCAGGCCTCAGCAGCCACCTGGGTTGAGCGTCCCGAACCAATTTCGACAATCGACTGCGGACTAAAATGACGAATGAGGGCGTAATAAACGTGAGCATCCACCGCCATGAACACGCCGTTGATCAGGTAGAAGTCCTCAGGATCATCGGCCCGCAGCGGAAATCTCCGACGAAATTCCGCGACATAAGGCGGAAAAACAGTCTTGAGGAGATCGAGCGCATACTGGTCATTCGTATCGACTCCAATCATCTCTGACTGTCGATCCCAAAACGTCTCGTCCAGGTCACCGGCGGCGGGGATGGGGAGGTTATAGTCGCTCGTGCGAAACAGATGAAAGCCTTCGTGGTAAAAGAGGTCATGAGCGACCTCATAAAGCTCATAGCGGTTCACGGCCTGAGCCGCCATTCTGATCATTCTTACCGCCGTTGGCTTGGTGAAGTTCTGTGCGAACCACGTTCTCACTTTTCCCATTATCATTCCAATCTTCGCGATCGCTCCACACCTGGGAATACCAACATCTCAAAACGCCTCCACCGATGCCGGCCACGCTTCAAGCCAGCATGTCTTCCTCATCAACGAATCGATCGAGCGTAGCCACCTCTAGCATCCTTCCGGCACCGTACCCCGCTCGACTGCGCGGGGACAACGAGAGCCTCAGCCAAGCGCCGCCGCTGAAGTTTCTGCCGAGGCCAAATACTCCAGCGAAGTCTACCTTCGCGGCGTCTATTTGCCCGCGGGAGCGTACGCGTGCCGTCGTCGTTCCGAGGCAGCGCGTGTCGCGAAGCCTAGTCTGCGCCGCGTCGACACTTGTCCCTGAGGTAGGCGTATCGATCATAGACGAGCCTCCGCGTGCGATCCATGTCCTCTGGCTGTCTGCTCGTGGTCGTCGTCTGATCATCGCGCCAGGCAAACTCACAAGTCACTTTGCCCAGATGAGCAAACTCGAATTTTTCCCCCATCCGGATCCACAGATCCCAGTCTTCGTGACTGCTGAGGGACTCGTCAAATGTTCCAACCTCGTCGAGGCAGGACTTCAAATGCATTACACAAAGGATCGGAATGAAGTTATTGCGCAACATATCCTGAAATGAGAAGTCATTTTGAAACGGAACGTCTCGTTCTACAACGAGATAACTGCCCTCGGCCCGTAAAAACATATCAAGGGCGCTCTTGTTCAAGGAAAGGACGTTCTGCTGCCCGCGCGGCCACCACCGCATCATCGCTTTGTAAAGCCAAACGAACCCCCGCCGGGGAAAACACAATGCTAAACCATAGAGGAGAGCGACCTTGACTGACGATCGAGACCGTATGGTGCTGAGATTGCGGAGCACACCCTCGCGCCTCTGCTGATATGCCCTGAACGCGTCCGTATAGGCCACTTGCCTTCCGGAGACGTCGAGATAGTTCACGAGCGTGGTCAGATGTTCGGGATAAAAGAGATCGTCATCATCGAGATACGCGATGTATTGTCCCTGCGCCGCTGCGATCCCGATATTTCGCGCTGCGGATCGTCCCTTGTTCTCGGGTAGATGAATGTACCGGACATCGCTTTGGCTGGCGTATCGTAGAACCACATCTTTTACGTCGCGCCCGCCGTCGTTGACCACGATGATCTCGATCGACGAATACGTCTGGGTCACGATGCTCTGCAGTGCCTCGACGAGAGTCTCCGGTCGGTTGTATGTCGGGACGATGACGGACACCAATGGCCCGCGCCGTCGATCCTCATGCCCACCCAAATGCTTCACTCGCCCATCCCTTTCCATCGCTCTCATGCCGCCTACGGCCCTCGCCGGCGCCCCCTGAACAGTCGCCTCCTGACCCGCTTCAAGAGATCTGGACGCGCGAGGAACGATGCCCCGCGCAGGAGAATTCGCAAGACACGAGACTGGCATTCACGCTCCATCCGCCTGTCGCACTGGGCTTCAACATAGCGTCTTGCCAGACGAGTCACCTGCGCGTAATGCGACGCATGCCTTGGTCCAACCAATACTGACCTCCACAACAGCCGTGCAATGAGATCTACGTGCACGGGGTGTCGCAGGTATGCATCAGCGATCTCGCCGCAGAGGCGATGAACGACACTCTCCTCTGACTTCCAGCCCCGCTCGGTTCGCGCACGTTCGAGAAACGGCGGATAGGCGAGCGTCTTCGTGATCATCTTCCAGGCGGCCTCATTGATCCTCTGCCGCCTATGGGAAAAATTCCCCTCGTGCCATCGATAGAGCATCAACGGTTCGGCGATGTAGCCGAATGCGAAAAAGCAGGACATTCGTATCCACATGTCCCAGTCTTCGGTCCCTTGGATTGACTCGTCAAACCCGTCGGTCGATGCCAGGCACTCTCGGTGAAACAGGATACTCGATCCGTTAATCATGTTGAATTTGATGAGACTCAACGGGGAAAAGCTCGCCAGCATATTCGTGGGCAGCACGAACGTTCTCTGGAGGTTTCCGCCCGAGTCAATTATGTGAAATGCGGTGTGTGAGATCTTTAGTGTGGGATTCGCCGTCAGCTGATCGAGTTGTCGCTCAAGTTTGGTCGGGAGAAAGAGATCGTCCGCGCTCAGCCAAGCAAGGTATTCGCCCTTGGCTATCCGAATTCCAGCATTCAGGGCACTCGACGTTCCGCCATTCGCCTTGTGAAAATACCGTACGCGGGACCTGTATGCGCTCACTACTTCCGCTGTGTCGTCGGTCGAGCCATCGTCTACGACGATCGTCTCGAAATCTCGATACGTCTGCTCCATAACCGAATCAAGACAGGGCCGGAGGAACGCTGACGCGTTGAAGGCCGGAATAATGACACTGATCCTAGGCAAGACGATGGCCCCTCAGTCTGCCGGTGCTAGAGCAGTGCTTGATGACTGACATGAAGGAGGTCCTACAGCTACCGTTACGTAGACAGGTACGTGATCTCATTCAAGATCGCCGCCGGGTTGCCCCTGGATCCGGCTTCGATGATTTCACTCCGGTCCCTCAGCGGTGAAGGGGCACGTCGTAGGTGCGTCGCATCCAATCCGCGGTCAAAGCCATCCCCGTCTCTAGTGGGTAGGTGTTTTGATGCCCGAGGTCGCGGACAGACTTCGTGGTGTCTACCCGCTTCACCTTGGTGGTCAGGATTTCCGATTCCCGAAATTGCACCAGTCGAGGGTCAGCTCCCGTCACCTTCAGGACGATATCGGAGAGCTCTTCGATGGAATGAAGCGCGTCGCCACCGATGTTGTACGTCTCACCAGGCACGAACCGATCGACGATGTTGGCCAGGGTTCGAATCGTGTCGCCGAGATAGGTCGATGTACGCGAATGGCCCCGATACACCGTCCAAGGCAGGCCATGAAGCGCGCAGTAGAGGAAGCGACAGTTCACCGATCGGTATGGGCTATAGTACTCACCCGGTCCATACGTGTTGAACAGGCGGACGATGACCGTCTCCGTGTCGTACTGGGCCTTCGAATTTCGAATCTGCATCTCGTTGACCCACTTGCTCATCGCATAGTCGTTGAGCTGCTTGACCTCATGCGCATCCATGACCGTCTCGATCATGATGTCTGGCCAGTCACCGTACACTTCGGACGAAGAAAAGTGAACTAACCTGAAACGCAAGCACTCTTGTAGCCGAACCATATTCTTCGTGCCGATCGCGTTGGTGCGCCATAGCGTTTCATAGAAATCCTCTCCGTTCCAGCGGCCAAATTCTGCGGCGCAATGATAGACGTAGTCGAACGGGCCAAGGCGGTCAAACACACGCTCGAGTTGCCGGAACTCGCTCACGTCACAACGTGCGTAGAGCGGCGTCTCTGTGTCGGAGCGCAGACTAAAGCCAACCTCGTCCGGCTGGTGGTGTAAATCACACGAGACGACATGGTGTCCGAGGGGCCGTAGCCACTTCACCAAACCGGCGCCGATAATTCCCAGACCCCCTGTAACTAGGATCCTCATTTATCTTCCTCTCATCGAGTGTCGTGCGCGTCGCCCGGGATCAAAAGCCGAGGCTCAAGTGCTATGCTCTGGACCTAGATACCGTAGGGCCAACGAGGCAGTCAAGGTCGAATTTACGGACGGTGGCGTGACTCCCACGAGCGACGCATGAATGTTCTCTTCTTTTCCGAAATGACCATCTCTCCCGGCTCGGGGGGCGGGCACACGGTTTTCAACCTCCTGGAGCCAGCTCCCAAGGGATGTGCCGTGTACTATGCGACACCGACTTCGTTCCCGTCCCACTGGGCTCCATTCCCGGAAATTCATTCCCGGATTTGCCCGGTATCGAACGACAGGCAAGACGTGATACCCATGGTGCCGCGGGGGGAGCGCTTTCGTCCCGTGAAGAGAGCTAATGCTCTGATTGCGCATATGAACGCATGGTTACGGACCAGGAAAGCGGTCAGACAAGTACTGGGGCATATTCGAAGACTCCAGATCGACGTTCTGCTGACAAGTCCGCAGAGTGTCTTTGACTTGACGGTGACCGTGAAGGTGTTTCGACGAAGCGGAGTCCCCGTGATCACCTGGTTTATGGATGACTATTATGTTACCGATGATAGCGCGACGGCATATCAGCGGGAGCTATGGCGAGCGTCCCGTAACTGCTTCGTCATCAGCGAGGCGATGCAACGACGGTTCGCTCGACTCTTCTCCAAGGATTGCGCGGTCTTGAACAATTCCGTTCCCTTTCCAGACCATTGCCCCGAATCTTCGATCGAGCCTCACTCCCCGCTAAGGATCATCTACGCAGGATCGTTGAATCCGTATTACCTGGATACGTTACGAAGTTTGCTTGACGAACTGAAAGGTCTCGGCGAAGAGATCGTCTTGGACATCTACAGTCCCGAGGAAATCCCTGCCGAACTATCGGGCGGTGGGAACTACGTCTACCGTCACGTCCCCGCAATCCCAGCGGCAGAGATGCGCAAGCGCCTTCAAGAGTATGATCTGCTCCTGATACTGTCCAGTTTCCTCCCGCAACACCGCGCCATTGCCGAGACGTCATTGGCCAGCAAATGGGCTGACTACCTGGCATCAGGGCGGTGCATTCTTGCCTATGGGCCGGAGTACGCCGAGAACGTATGCTATGCACGGCGCCATGGCCTTGGCGAGGTCGTTACATCCAATCGACCAGGGGCGCTGCGTGATGCCGTGGCCCGCCTCGCGGTGGACACACAGAGGCGCGTAACGCTCGGCAGGCATTCGTATCAGTTCGGGCAAAAGCGACACAATCAAGCAACCAACAGCAGCAAGTTGTGGAATGTCCTCCAACAAGAGTATTGCTGACCAGAACGCATACCGCTCCAAGCGTCGCGATCAGGTAGCCCGAGAACGCCGCGCAACGATCAGCATGTGATCCGCCCCTATGGGGCCGTTGGCAATGGCTGGGTTCCCCAGTCGGTGGAGTGCCGTCCGAAATAGCCTGAGAAGACTGCTTATGCTGGAATGACATGCATCAACCAAGTCCCGCCGCCCGAGAAGACTGCCCAGTGCCCAGTAGGACCTACGCATGAGAGACGGTCGAATGGGCAAGGCTTCATAAGACAGTTCTTCGAAATGAATGGGATCGGCCTCAAGTCGGTTCAAGAGCTGAACGATTCCCCGTTTGCTGAAGCAAGAGATATGCCCGGCCCAGCCGTGATACCACCATGCCGACCCTTGGCGTCGCGCGAACTTCGACCCTGCATTCCCTGTAAATATGACGAGGACACCTTCCGGACTCAGATGCTGTAACAGACGTCTGAGGATCAAGGCAGGGTCAAACAGATGCTCTACTACATCAAAGAGAGTCACTACGTCCACATGCTGCGGAAGCCCATCGGACCAGCCATGACTATTGGGGCACATCACGCGTCGGCCGGCACATTCGCCTGCTTGTCGGCTGGCCATTGACGGTTCCAGACCCCACGCTTTCCACGTGCCGGGCAACAAGTCTAGGAAGGCTCCGGAACCGCAGCCAACATCAATAAGGCTTCCCCTGGGCAGTTGAGCGAGATAGGCGGCAGCGCGGACGTGACCGCCACTCTGGCGCTCGACGGTCGCATAGTCCTGAGCGCGATACCAAGCCTCAAGCAAATCCGGACCCGGGGCCACGCGAGGCCACTGTGATCCGCAAGCCCGACATCGCATTAGGGTCGCAGGCGTGCGGCACCACTTCGAGAGGTAGGGTTCAGGAACAAACCCCAGCTGATCCTCGCGGTACAGGAATCTCCGGAACGGCACGCCAACGCTTCCACATGCAAAGCACTCAGCTCGAGGATACAAGCCAGTTAATGGCATAGTTTCCGAGGTCGTCGCCAAGGAGGTCATAGCCCAGATGAATAGCACGATACTGTGCGAGGATTTGGCGCTTCGACGCAGCACGTTGCGCCCTTCGTTCGCCGGAAACGGAGGCGACTGGGAGCTCCGATTGCTGGACTGCGTGAAACGAGTCGTAGCCGAGGTCGACGCGCGCGTCGACCACTTGGTGGGTATTCGAGAACCGCAGTTTGTCCGACTCGAGCGATACGTAGTCGGGACGATCGGCGAAGCTCCGAAGCGATGCAAAACATGTTGCACCCTTCGATATCGACCCTGAGGTAGTACGGCACGCCGTACTGACGAATCATCTGGCAAAAGTCAATCGCGGCGACCTCGATGGTCCCGGTGCTCGCGCTCCCGAGCCTGCCGTTGCGGTTTGCCCACGTGTAAAGGACCGTTTTCCAGACCGATCTCTCGGAATTCTTGACGAAACGCACGGTCGGTTCTGTATGCTTCGGATCCACAATGGCTCCCGCTACAGTCGTCAACTGCCGCTGCGCGATGAAATCCGCGAGCGGTTCCCGGTATGCACGCACGAGGTCGGGATCGGCTCCGACCCCGATGACGCGGAACCCTTTTCGGATGCAGAACTCGGCGTCCTCGCCTTTGTGCATCCCCACGTCGTAGACGAGGTCTATGTGCTTCATAGGCTCGATGGCGGCCGTACCGGGAACCCTGTCCCGGTCATATAGCTGGAAGACGAGTATCGCGCACCTACGCTACTGGACCATTTGTATGGATGGCACTCATGGCCAATGAAAGCTCCCAGCCCGGCGCCGGCTTCCTGGGAGAGATATCACGTGCTCGATCCGTCGCAACTAACGTATGTATTCCATCGAACCAGAGGCCTTACTACACCCCCAACCGGACCTTTGTAGTCCCCGCGAGCAGAGTCCGGACTCATGGTGTCGAACACCCGAACCGTGACGACGTCTCTTTCATAGGCGTGCGACTCATATGGCGCCAGCGTGGCAATCCCCGTGCCCACGATCATGCAGCCTTCGGCAAGGAAGTTCCCCGGTATCCAGGCCGTACTCACGTACCGTCCGGCTGACTTCGGTCGCCCCTGCCACTCCGGTTCGAGATCCATCACGACAAACAGATGCAGCCGCCCCTCGTTGAAAAAGTGCACGGTCGGCACCAGCACGTGCCCGCCCTCGAGCACGTCGTACATGATCTCTATTCCAACGGGGTGTCGAATGTCCACCGCCGAGATGGTGGCCCCATCCTCTCCACACACGCGCACACGCCTCAGCCGCACGGCATGGTCGCCTGGAGCATCCGGGTCTCGCCACTCTCGCACTGGACCTGTGCCCGGAAATGGCGACGTCGTCCCTTTCGTGGCCAGTGCCCTGTACTGCCCGATGACCTCAGCCGGTGGGCCAACCGCGATAACCTCTCCGCGCTGCATCAGCAACACGCGGTCGCACAGCGCCTCCACCGCATTCAGGTCATGCGAGATGAAGATAATCGTCCGACCTTCTCGCCGCAACGCCCTCACTCGATCAAGACACTTCTTCTGGAAGGCCAGGTCGCCGACAGCCAGCACTTCGTCCAGAAGCAGAATCTCGGGCTCCAAATGGGCAGCGATCGCAAACCCCAGCCGGACGTACATTCCGGAGGAGTACCGCTTGACCGGTATGTCGATGAACTCCGGAATCTCCGCGAACTCGATGATACTGTCGAGCTTTCGCCCGATCTCGCTTCGTGCCATGCCCAGGATCGATCCACTCAGGTACACGTTTTCCCGGCCGGTCAACTCCGGATGGAACCCCGACCCGACCTCGATCAGCGCCGCCGCCCGCCCATTGATCGTGATCTCTCCGGCAGACGGCGTCGTGATGCTTGCCAGCAGCTTCAGTATCGTGCTCTTGCCGGCACCATTGGGGCCAATGATCCCTAGAGCCTCGCCGCGCTTAACCTCGAAGCTTACCTCTCGCACCGCCCAGAACTCTCTCGGCGTGCTCCATAGGCTTCGCAGCTTGCGCATCCATGGATGCCGGTTGCCGCCATCCTCCGCCTCGTGCGGGATCAGGTACCTCTTGGACACCCGGTTAAACCTGAGATCGATCATGCGTCCCGCTGTCATCCCTCAGATCACGTCTGCGGCCGTACTCTCGACACGCTTAAAGTATAGATACGCCACGGGCAAAAGCACTGTCGTCACGGCCAGCGACACGCCCAGGATTGCGAAGTCCGGTACCTCCCCCTGCAGAACCGTGCGGCGAAAGTTTTCCATCACCCCCACCATCGGATTGACCCGGTAGAGCCATCCGAGCGGACGGGGCAGCCCAGCCACGGCGCTCAGAGGGTACACAATGGGCGTCGCGAACATCCAGATCTGGAGCAACAGGGACATGCCCAAGCCGACGTCACGGAACCTCACCTGAGTGGCGGAGAGGATGAGCAGCATTGCGATCACGAACATCGTCATGATTGCAATCAACGGGAGCGCATAGAGGATGTTGGCGTTCACGGGAACTCGATAGATCACCATCAGCGCGGCCAGCAAGCTTGACGCGATCAAAAAATCGAATAAGCCGGCGATGACGTAGGTCAGAGGGAGGATCTCGCGGGGAAAGTACACCTTCGTGATGAGATTGCTATGACTGACCAGCGAGCTCGACCCCGCGGTGAGAGCCGTCGAGAAGTAAGTCCACGGAACGAGCCCGGTGAACACGAAGATCGGATACGGAATGCCGTTCGTCTGGACGTGAGCCACGAAAGAGAAGATCGCTGTGTAGATCGCCATCAGCGCCACCGGTTGCACGAGCGCCCAGGTGACCCCAAGCATCGACTGCTTGTAGCGCACCCGAATGCGATGCTCGCTGAGGGTGTAGATCAGGCCAGCATATCGGGTCAGGCTCCGGACATGGCCGGCCAGGTCGGTCAGCGACAACGAGGGGGGACGGATCACTCTGATCGACTGTGATCCTTCGCTTCTCGGTGTATATACGATCGACGTATCAGAAGGCATCGAAAGATTACCCCTCCTAGTCAGTGTACCCGAGACCGCATCAGATCAACCGGCCATAGACGCGAATCGTCTCCTCCACCCATCGCTCCAAGCTGAAATAGCTGGAGCGCCTGGCACTTTCCTCTCCCATTGCCCGTCGCATCTGGGGGTCGTCGTGAAGTTTCGTGATGGCCGCCGCGAGGGCAGTCGCATCACGAGGTCGAACGACGAGACCGTTCCGTCCATCTTCGACAGCTTCCACGTTGCCGCCTGCATCGGTTACGATCGCTGGTTTTCCCGTAGCGAGCGCCTCGAGAATGACGAGAGAAAAGGCTTCCCCCCACGTGCAGGGGAGGGTGAACACATCACTCTGGCGCAGGATAGCGCCTACCTCCGGGAGGTTCAGCAGGCCGGCAAATACGAAGCGCTTCTGGATACCCAGACGCTCGACCTTCGATTTATACTCCGCGGCACAGGGCCCGTCGCCGACATGGATGAAGCTCACGTCCGACCCACGCTTGAGAGCCAGCGCCGCCGCCTCGATCAGATAGTCGATGCCCTTCTCCGGGATCAGCTGGGAGATCGACGCAACCAGCAGGGTGTCCGGCCCGATCCCGTATTTTGCTCGCGCGTCCTCCGTCGCGGCGCCCGCCCGGAACTTCTGCAGGTTGACCCCGTTGTGGATGGTGATGACCTTCTTGGCGCTGACGCCCTCTCGCACGAGCCGGGCTTTCACGTAGTCCGAGGGCGCGATGATGCGATCCACCCCAGATGAAAAGGTGCGCTTGCTCGCCTGCAGCATGCGCCACCGCAGAGCGGTGCGGTCTTTCGCGATGGCAGATGCATGCTCGGAGAAAATGACCTTGACGCCGCGGCTCATGGCAGCGGCCGCGACGTCCAGGCTCAGCAGGTTGACGAAGTGCAAATGAATCGCCTGAGGTCGATACCGCCGGACAAGAGTTAGCAGAGACCCAGCGCTTTCCCGCCCAAAAGGCTCGAAAGGCTTGGTCTCCAATACCGCCCCAGCATCCGTATACTGCGAGCGGAGAGCCTCGGGCGGGAGGTCTTTGAACACAAGAATGCTTTGCCCGCCTCGCTCTGTCAGAGCCCGTGAGAGCCCGATAGTGTACTCCTCGAAGGACCCGAGCTTCCGGGGCCGGAGGTTGAGGACCGACATCACTCTTGGGCGCTCACCCATGGTCGCTAAGCTGTCGGAGGACGCTCCCGAGCAGCAGGCCCTCTTTCAGGCTTGCCGCGATCCCTTGGAAGCTCCAGCGGCCGAAGCGACCGGCGGGTTCGATGCCACACTCTTGGCAGGCAGCGGTCGCGCGGGAAACCCAATCGCTACCGGGTCGGCGCCAAGTGTAGGCGACGTCGACCCAGGTCGGATCGACTGCCTCCACTTTGTCGATGAGCCCGTTCTGCTGAAGTTCGGCGATGATCTCTCTGACGAGTGCCGCTGTGGCCTCGGCCGACGGGCGCTGGCCTGCCCGGAACGCGGTCTCAACATAGATCGAGGTACGACCAGGATCGCCGTGCTGCGAGCGCGGGAGGAACAGGGGATCGACATTCGAATAGTAGCCGATCCTGTGAAATCCGGACCGGCTGTCTGGAATGTAGAGCCAGTGATATCCGTTCCGGGCCAAGGGCGTGTCCGGGAGGGTAGCACCGAGATTGAGCACCAGGACCGACGTATATGGATCGGAGAGGCCGACGCGGTCGGTCAGTCCGGCCATCTCGACGATGCGGTTCAAGGGGGCGGTCGCGACGATGGTGTCGTACGGGACCGTTCGGTCACCGTCCAGGTCGAGAGAACGAGACTCCGCGTCGATGCGGGTTGCGGCCGTCCCATAGGTGATGTCGCAACGCCGCGCCAGCCACCGGCCTACCGCGTCTAGGCCGAGGGCAGGGTAGAGAAAGGTCGCGTTGTATCCTGCATCGGTGTTCTCCTGCTCAGCGCCCTGACGCACCTGGGCCTTGTCGATCGGCGATTTGTAGCCGTCCTGCGGAGCGATCTCGCGAAAGAGGCCGGCGGTATAGCGCTCGTGAAAGGGGTCGAAGAAGATACGACACAGGGTGCTGCCGAACCGCTGCCGGAGCCAAGCGGCCATGGTGTCGGGCTCGCCATCCGAGCTCCCAGCCAGGATTTCGGCGAGAGCGGCGTCGCGGATCGGCTTCGGGAGGGCGAAGAGATTGTCCTGAATAGGGTAAGGAACCACAAGACTACGGAGATCTCGGGAGGGCTCCCGGGAGCCAAGAAACAGCACGGCGGACCGCCGGCGGTACCTTCGTACCTCGGACGCCCCTGCGATCAGGCGGGTGACGGTCGGATCGCCTCCGAAGATCCAGTGCCCTCCGCCGAGCTCGAAGCGATATCCTTCGCGCTCGTACGACGCACAGATACCTCCGGGATGATCGAGACGCTCGAGGACGGCGAAGCCGCTCGTCATCCCGACGGCCAGACCGGTCATTCCGCCTCCGATGATCCACCGGCTCATAGGGGCCCCTGCATATCCTGCGTGGTAACACCTGGCGCCTCATCTCCTTCCGATGCGAAGGACCACATGGGATGAATTCCGCGAAGATTTCAGCCCGCGCCCCTGCCGGTTCGGAAGAGCGCTCCCATCATATCAAAGCAAAATTGGGCTATGAGGGAAGTACAACCCCCATGTTAGGGCAGGGGCGCCAGCATGGGCCCGAACCCGGATGCCGCCCGCCCTCGCGGAACATGCGGAAGGAAGACCTAGATTTTCTGGACAAGACTTAGATTTTCTGGACGAGGTGGGGCATGATGTCTCAACAATGGCTGACAACGACTTCTTCCCGACGCTGCGTAACATAGAACCTGACAGCGCGTTCGTCCAGGCTCTCGACCGCTTCATCGCAAAGGCTCAGCCGTTCACGCCGTGGGAGATGTTCGGACGTGTGCCTAGCGCCCCGCATGGGAAGAGTCGACTGCGGCGCTGGATAGACTTCTATCGCTTCGTGATCAAGGGCGAAGGGTACGGTGCCGCCCTCGTTGAATCTCCCGCCTACAACGACCTCGTGCGCTGGTTGATGCGCACGGTTTCCCCGCAGGCGTACCTGCTCTTCCGTTTGCTGTGTCGGAACGAACTCGTCGGCGAAGACCAGCTGGCGACGATCGTTGGGAGCCAGGCCGTCAGTGAAGCCGTCAACTCGCGGATTCTTTTCCGACGGAGCGGACACGTACTATGCACGATCACTTTCGTGCCGTTCGGGCGGCACTACTACATCACCCAGGCACGCCGGATCGACCAGGATCGAAGTCGGTACGGGGTCGCCCCGGTCAACCTCACTTTTCAGACGTATCTACAGGTACGGTATTTGAAGCCTCGGGTTGCCGCGCTCCGGCCGACACGAATTCTCGAGGTGGGGTGCGGTGCTGGGGTGATCACCGTCGAAATGGCTTCGAGCGGCGCTGCTCGTGATGGGATCGACATTACCAGGCCATGTCTGACGTTTGCTGCGGCAAACGCTATGTTACGAGGAGATAGCGGTGCCAGGTTCTTTGAGTCGGACCTGTTCTCCAGGGTCTCCGACAAGTACGACTTGATCATGTTCTCTCCTTGGCAGCCGTCTGAAAAGTTCCTCGATCCCATCTTGGCGTTTCTCGAGCAAGCACCGGATCATCTGACGGGAGATGGTTTCATTTTCCTCACGATTGCTACTCAAGATCGGCCGCACGATGTGGTGCTCGAGGCGATCGCCAGGCTACTGCAACGACAAGGTCGCCAAGCCGAACGCCGGGTGATCATGTCGTGGTTCGATGGCGAAGGGCACGTCCAGAGCCTCAGCTTTCTCTGGATCGCGGGCAAACCCGGGAACGACGCGAAGCCGATCAGGACGGTCTGGGACTCCGCATACAGCGTGTTCGTCGCCAGAGTTCTCTCATCACAGGTTCGAGGCTTGTGGCGAGGGTCCGCTTCCCGCGATGGCCCGGGACCACATTCGTCCTCAGGCCGTCCGGCCGAGAGCAAGCCGGAGTCGTTCCTGGATCGAGGGCGGTAACCGTCGCAACCCTTCCCGGAGGAGGGCTCGCAGGCGATCGCCCACGTCGTGCCGCCTGAGCCATGTCAGATCGCGGCGGTAACGGTAGGTCGTGTGAAGATCGCCACCGAACTTCCGAAGGAAGAGGTGCGCCCCACCGAGGCTGTACTGCCGAAAGCCCTCGCGGCAAGCCCACTCGATGATCCTCCAGTGGAGGAGATCATTTGGCTTGAACTTTTGCTCCTCCTGGATCGAGCAGTTGGCCGCATACTCGATGAAGCCGCCGGACTGGAACCTCACGATGACGCCGCCGAGCATCCTCCCCTCGAAGCGGGCGACGAAGAGCCGCCGGTGATCGCGGAGCAGGAGCGCGGCGAGCACCTGGGCCCAGCTGTTGCAAGGCACTCGCTTCCGGTTGCCCCAGTCGACGTATATGCCGTAGTACTCCTTGAACTCCTCCTCGCTCGATGCCTGGTCGACGGTGACGCCGAGCTTCTGCGCCTTGCGGATGTTGGTTCGACGGTTCTCGGAGAAGCCGCGGAAGAGCCTGTCGGGGCCCTGCGTGAGATCGAGGACAACGATCCCCTGCTCGCCCGGGAATTCCTTCGAAGCGAATCCACTGTCCTCCAGGCCCTCGATTGGGCTCCACGTGAAGACCTGGAGGAGGTCCATGTCCCGCCCTCCCGCCTCACGGAGGCCCCCCGCCAGGGCCGCCCCGACTTTTACCCGATCAGCGCCGAGGCGACAGCAACCCTGGGGTCGGACGTTGAGTCCGGCGGTCAGCGTTCGCCCCTCGCGGACACCGGTCAACGCGCCCATGACCCGATCGGCGTCGATGGCAAGGACAGCGAACGGCCGACGATCCGAAAAGAATGGCTCGCGGAAGTAGGCCGGACCCGCGTAGTGACTCGGATAGTCGCACTCGGAGAGACAGCGCAACCAGCTTTGCTCAAGCGGGGGTTCCGGATAGCGCTCGATTACCTTCCAATTCACCCCGTGAGCATATCATGCGTAAACAGCTTGCTCGTGATCCGGGCCAGATGACCGATGAACCTCGTGCTCGTCGTTCCCTGGGACCAGCAGTTCGGTGGCGTTGCCGCCGTCGTGGGACATCTCACGCGAGGGCTGCGAAAATCCAAGGACGAGGTCGTGTTTCTCTACCAAGGGACCCAAACTCGTCTGCGAGCTACCCTCTTGAGAAATTCGTATACTCCGGGGTTGCTCTGGCTGTTGCCGATCAAGCTGGTGGTCTCTGTTCACGGTGCGGATTTCTTCGAGGACGGCGAGCGCTTGCGACGATACCCATGGCCGCTCAGGTTCCTCCTCTTCTCGTCCGATGCGGTCGTCGCGCCGTCCCAGGCGTTCTTGAAAGACTGCCTGGCGGCGTTACCCCGGAATTGTGAGCAAGGCTCTGTTCATCCACAACGGCATCGACATCGAAGAGCTTGCCCAGGGAGCCATGCGATCGACATCGTAACGGGTCGGCGATATGTGTTGTGCATAGCGGCGCACAACAGGAAAAGGCGGTGGACGTGCTCCTCCGCGCCTTTGCCCGGGTCAGTGAAGTCCAGCGAGACGTACTCTTGGTGCTCGTCGGCGATCGGCAGTTGCGCCGGGAACACGGGGACCTTGCCCGCTCGTTCTCGGTGCAGGACCGGACATTCTCGGATGGCGCGGCAGGCTCGAGATTTCGGACTTGCTTCGCGGCTGCGAGATCATCGTACTGCCGTGGCGCTCGGAGCCGTTCGGCCTCTTGGTAGCAGAGGCTCTGGCGTGTCGCAAGCCGGTCGTGGCTTCGGCCGTTGGAGGCATTCCCGAGATCGTCGAAGATGGGCGGAGCGGCGTCCTTGTCCAGCCTGACCAGCCCACCAGCTTGGCTTATGAGTTGCTCGCGCTACTGGAGGACGGATCTCGCCGGGAATCACTCGGCCGGGCTGGGTACGAGAGGGTCGTCGAGTACTTCAGCTGCGGGACGATGAGCGCTCGATACCAAGACCTGTATTCTGCCCTGCTCCGTCGCGGTCAGTGGGGACGTGTGTCGCTTCTGATGCTGACGCATGGTAAGGGACGCATTTGCAATGGTAGGAGAGTCGTACGACACCGTGGAACCTGCCCGTGGAGCCCGGTGATGCCCGGCATGGCCGGGCGTTGGAGCCCTGACACTAGCCGTCACGCCCAGCGATTTCCCGACGGTCGCCCCTCGTTCGTAGTCTGTGTACGTGCGCCCTCGGGGACGCAAGATGGCGGCGGAAAAAGACAAAGCTTCCCGATTCGATCATGGCATGCTCGTTGCGTCGTAGGGCTCTACCAGGCAATATGTCGGGATCAGCGCTCGTGCCTGCGAGACGGCAAAGCAAACTACGAACAGGAGACGCACGATGAAAGGAATCTGGGGGGTGGGCATAAAAATCTGGCCAAGCGTGGTCCGGTCGTTCTATCTGACGCTGGTGATGCTGGCGTCGGTTGCCACAGTCGACGCCGCCACTGTCGTCGTCTCGACAGGCTCCGATCCGGTGGCCAACGGAGCGAGCTTTCAGGGAGCTCTGAATGCCGCCCAATGCGGCGATACACTCGTGCTCCAGGCTGGCGCGACCTATGCGACCGCCGTCTCGTTCACGAGTAGCTATGGCCCTCAGGGTTACCCGTTCACCCTCGCGAACAAGAACTGCGCATCCGGACAGTTCATCACGATCCAGACGTCCGCGATAGCCAATCTGCCCGCCGGTCGAGTGAGCTATGCCAACATCCCCCAAATGGCCACCCTCGCCACGAATACGGCGGCACCAACAATCAGTTATGCGGGGGGTGCCGGCTCCTACAAATGGATCGGAATTCTCTTCACCAACACAGCAAACGTGGGAAACAACGGGGGGTACATACCGGCCCTCGTCGACACCGCCCAGGGTGGGACAGCGGCCTGGCCCCACGACATTGTGTACGACCGCGTGGTCATCCGACCTTACGAGGAAAGCCTGAATCCTATTCCGAACGATGTTCGCTCGGCGCAATTTGGTATCCGCCTCGATGGGGCGAACATGACGCTGACGAACTCCTATGTCGCGGGCTTCTGCTGCCAGAGCACGGCCGGGGGGACGAATCAGTCAGAGGCCGTCGCGATCGTTGGTGGACCCGGTCCCTACATGATCAGCAATAATTTCCTTGAGGCATACGGTTGGAACATCTTCACAGGCGGTGGTGGCGGCCAGCCACAGAACGCGGCCTCGCTGACGTCGGCGACGTACACCTCGGCGACGCTCTCGAACGTCACGAACCTGCGCGTTGGCGACACCGTCCGGTTCCGATACGGGGCCGGTCTCCCTCCGTGCAATGGGGGTACGCTGTACTACGCCAGCGGAATCGTGGACTCTATCAATGGCAACACGATCACATGGCATTGGCTCGGCTCGCTGGGTGGAGGCGGGGGCACCGGAATTCCACAGGCGCCGCCCGACGTACCCGGTGAAGCTGCGTGGAATGGCGTCAACCCTTCGAACATCACGGTGATCAAGAACGACCTGCACAAACGCTCGGAGTGGTCGGCAAATTCCGGCCAGTGCAAGTCGTTCTGGGAGATGAAGTCGGGCAGCAATGTTCTGTTCGAGGGCAACACTCTGACTGGGCCGATCGATGCCGTGTCCGGGACGGCTTGCCCGATCAACGCCACGTTTGCCACCAATCAGGACGGCTCCAACCCGTGGGCGGCCACGAACAACAACGTACTTCGCAACAATTTGATGCTCGGGGTGGGATCGATCTTCGCCAACCAACCCTACGACAACCTCTGCCCCGTGCAGCCCGGCAGCGGCATGACGTTCACGAATAACGTGCTTGGCTACGTTGGAGGAACTCGGACTGTCTTCTTTACGAACACATTGCATGGTTCGAACTGGGTCATCACGCACAATACGGTGCGCGGCAACAGCAACAGTCTTTTCACGCCTTCCTGCCCGAACACCAGCAGCCTCTGTGCGACCTCGAACATCACGTTCAAGGACAATATCGTCGACAGCGGAAATTACTGGATCAAGACTCTCGGTCTCTCTCCAACGCAGTACCCAGCCATGATTCAAGACCACAACGTGATCGTCAACACCTCGGGATACCCTCCACCGGCGTACGCATCGTCCGATTTCGTTACCTCGAATCTCGCGGCGGTGGGCTTCGTCAACGTAGGGAGCGCGGATGCGGGCGGCGATTATCATGGTTATGCGCTCGCTTCGACCTCCCCATACAAGGGGCAAGCGTCAGACGGTACTGATCCAGGAGTGAACTTCGAGGCCTTGGACGCTGCCTTGGGCGGAGGGGGGAATAGCGGAACCACGGGTGGAACCACAGGCGGAACCACCGGCGGAACCACGGGTGGAACCAATACCCTTCCGGCACCAACGAACCTAATCGTAAAATAGCGAGCGAAGCCAACGGCTACCAGTAACTAAATACAGTTCTGAATCGGGTGCACTCGAACGGCGCGACCTCGAGGTCGCGCCGTTTTGTCTCTGACTCGCTGCGTGCCAGCAAATCACGAGCTCACGCTGCGAGGGCGGGCGAAGGAGATCGAGTGGCTCTCGATTACCCTCGATTCAGCACTTCACGAGTCTTCCGGCGATACCTCCCGACCATCGACAGTTGCAGGGCATTGTGTGAGGTGAGCGCAAAAGACTTGCGTGGCCCCGAGGACCTCGACCACTTACCCGCCGAAGAAGTAAACGACGACCACCCAAATCCCTTTATCCGACAAGAGGTTCCCGCGCTGTCAATGTGATAACGGGTACCGTTGGCCGAGCATCAGGTCGGAAGGTTACGAGGCTCTCTAGCCGTCGAGTGTTTTCAATCACTTGAGTCCCTCTTTCCATGGCAGCCACCTTGCAGCAGTCGTACGCAGAGATGGAGTGATTCACAACCCGATAAGGGCAAACCACCCGAAAGGGTGGGACGCAAAGCTACTGGCCTAAGTCTCGGGACTCCCGGGATACGGCGGCAGAGTTGCCGGGCGAACACAGAGCCTCCTATGGGCTGTGGCATCGCACACGGCTTGAAGGAGGCTAGCAGTGATCTCGGTAAAGAGACCGTGCCGTTCCCTTGCTCTCTCAATACTGCCCTTCTTGACCGTGTTCAGTTGGCACGCTGAAGCCATGGCAGGCCAGCTCACCGAGTCCTGGGCCAACAATGGCGGCGGCGCGACCGGAATCTCGGTGGAGCGCAGCCTGGGCAGCACCGGCCAGTTCACCGAAGTTGCGACGACGTCAGCCACGGCCACCTCGTACACCGACACTCTGCTGGCCGACGGGACGACCTATTGCTATCGTCTCCGCGCGTTCAATTCAACGGCGTACTCCGCCTACTCCAACACGGCGTGCGGCACCACGGCCCAAGCGATCACTCTCTCGGTGGCGCCGATGGGAACGGGCAGCGGAGTGGTGATCAGCAGCCAGGCGGGTATCCTCTGCGGCACGACATGCTCAGCGACCTACGGCAGCGGCACCGGCGTGACCTTGACTGCCACCCCGGCGACAGGCTCCACCTTCGCGGGCTGGAGCGGGGGTGGTTGCACAGGTACCGGCACTTGCACGGTGACCGTGACCGCCCCGACCACGGTCACCGCCACATTCACGGCGTCTTCGGTGGCACCTACGGCAGTGGGGCTCACGGTCACCGCGGGAGGAACCGGCAGCGGCACGGTCACCAGTTCGCCGACGGGTATCACATGCGGGACAACCTGCTCGGCCACCTATTCGCCCGGAACCGCTTTAACTCTGACGGCCGCAGCAACGACGGGCTCGACGTTCACAGGTTGGAGCGGCGCATGTACGGGCACTGGCTCCTGCGGTGTGACACTGACGTCCGATACGAATGTCACGGCAACGTTCAGCCAGCAGGCCCAGACCCAGAATCAGACGCTCATGGTCGGAGTCTCCGGCAAGGGAAACGTGACGAGCTTGCCGAACGGCATCACCTGTGGCAAGACCTGCTCGGCGAACTACCTGGCTGGCACGTCGGTGGACCTCATGGCCAGCCCTGGCTCGGGCTTTGCCTTCATTGGCTGGAGCGGCGCCTGTACCGGGACTGGCCCCTGCTCGGTGAGCATGACAACTGCGCAGACCGTCAACGCGACCTTCAGGAACGTGAAATCTAAGTAGCCGGCCCCAGCCCAACTCGCCCGAAGAGGTGGGGTGTGGATACGGGTGGCCTACGGGACGTCTCCGTGCGCCACCCGTTCGCACAGTGCGGCGAACTGTTGAGTGACAGCAGCCCAGCCGAAATCTCTGCGCACCCGCATCGCGGCTGCCTCACCAAGCCGACGCGCCATGGCGCGGTCTTGGAGAAGGCTGACCACCGCGTCCGCGAACGCGCGAGGATCATCGGCCAGTAGAAGCTCCTTGCCGTCCGCGATCGGGAGCCCCTCGGCGCCGATGTGAGTCGAGACGACGGCCTTCTCCATCGCCATCGCCTCGAAAATCTTGAGCCTGGTACCGCCGCCGACACGCAATGGAACCACCACGACCGCGCCTCGCTCGAGATACGGCCGGACGTCTGCCACCGTCCCCGTCACCGTGACACCGGGCACACGGGCGGCCAGCTCGCGCACGGTTCGAGTGGGATCCCGCCCGACGATGGACAGGCTCGCGTCGGGAACCT
>Ga0126384_10000284_pt1 | contig 26863 bp, 23 predicted proteins | sample PanSoiMetPlot_36_FD_92543 | JGI IMG/M metagenome (GOLD analysis project Ga0126384, IMG submission 92543) | Tropical forest soil microbial communities from Panama - MetaG Plot_36 | ecosystem: Environmental > Terrestrial > Soil > Tropical forest > Bulk soil | place: Panama | collected 2016-02-17 | reverse complement strand
GGTATCATCGGCCCCAACGGTTCGGGCAAGACCACCCTCCTAAACACCATCGTCGGCCTCATCCCTTGCGAGGGAGAGCTGCGAGTGCTCGACCGGAATCCCTGGAACGCGCGCGATCGGCTGATGCTGGATGTCTGCTACATCGCCGACGTCGCCGTGCTGCCGCGCTGGGCTCGGGTGTGGCAGCTCCTGGAATACGTGGCCGGCGTGCATCCTCGATTCGACCGCGAGAAGGCGGAGGGCTTTCTATCGAGGACCAGCATCCGACGGGCCCACAAGGTCCGCGAGCTGTCGAAGGGCATGGTGACGCAGCTGCACCTCGCGCTGGTGATGGCCATCAACGCGCGGCTTTTGGTGCTGGACGAGCCGACCCTGGGTCTGGACATGCTCTTCATCAAGACGTTCTACGATACGCTGTTGAACGACTACTGCGATCGCAATCGCACCATCCTGGTAGCGACGCACCAGGTGCACGAGATCCAGCACGTGCTCACGGACGTGATGTTTCTCGACCGCGGGCGCGTGGTGCTGGTTCGCAGCGTGGAAGAAGTGGAGTCGCGCTACCGCGAGGTGATGGTGCGTCCCGAGCTTTTTCCGGCAGCGCGCGCGCTCAAGCCAATCCGCGAGCGCCAGGTCCTCGGCGGCACCGTGCTGTTGTTCGATGGCGTCGAGCCCCAGGCGCTGGCTGCGCTCGGCGAGGTGCGCACGCCAAGCCTCGCGGATCTCTTTGTCTCCGTGGTGGGGTCACCATGAACACGCAAACCAACCGCACCGCGGAGTCCTATTTCGAGCGGCCGGTCCCGGCGGAAGTGGAGATCCCGGTCCTCCGAGGCATCTACTGGTCTCTGCAGCGTGAGTTCTGGGAGAATCGTTCGCTCTACTTGGCGCCGATGGGGGTCGCGGCGCTGTTTCTGCTCGCGTTTTCGTTCACCACCATCCATCTGCCCGAGAGGGTGGCCGAGGCCTCGGCACTCGAGCCGGCTCGGCAGCACGCCAAGATCGCCGCTCCCTACGATCAGCTGGGCGGGCTGGCGATGCTGATCCTGATGCTGGTGGGAGTCTTTTACTGCGTGGAGGCGCTCCAGCGGGAGCGACGCGATCGCAGCATCTTGTTCTGGAAGTCGCTGCCGGTTTCGGATGTCCTGACCGTGCTAACCAAGGCGAGCATCCCACTGGTGGTGCTCCCGGTGCTGGTATTCGCGATCACCTTTGCGACCGAGGCGATCATGATGCTCGCGGCGAGCACCGTCTTGCTCGTCCGCGGCCAAGACGTCTCGGCGTACTGGGCGGAGGTATCGCTGCTCCAGTCCGGGTTCCTGCTGCTCTACCACTTGATCACCGTGCATGCCCTGTGGGCGGCCCCCATCTTCGGATGGCTCTTTTTGGTTTCCGCCTGGGCGCGGCGCTCGGCACTACTATGGGCCTTCTTGCCCCCAGTGGGGATCACCGCGCTCGAAAAGCTGTGGTTCAACACCACCGGGTTCGCGAGCTTCCTTGGGCGACGCTTCATGGTGACGCCTGGCACGGACGCCGTAACCGTGCCCGGTGCCATGCCCATGCACCCGATGACACACGTCACGCCGCTAAGGTTCCTGGCCACGCCCGGCCTGTGGATCGGCTTTGCGGTAACCGCGGTCTTCCTCGCTCTAGCGGTGAGACTGCGTCGCTCTCGAGGCCCGTACTGACATGAAGGTAATACGCATCCTGAAGTGGACCGCCGGCGCGATTCTACTGGTGTTGGTGGCAGCATTTCTCGTTGCTTGGGTGACCTCGAGCAACGACTGCGACCATCGCAACGCGGGTCCTCCGAGCCAGCCGATGAAGGCGATCGTTTACTGCGACTATGGCTCACCGGATGTTCTCAAGCTTGCCGACATTGAAAAGCCGGTTCCGAATGACAACGAGCTCCTGATCAGAGTCCGCGCGGCGTCGGTGAATCCGTTCGACTGGCATTATGTGAGAGGGGCTCCGTACGTTGGGCGCCTCATGGGAATAGGCCTGCGCAAGCCGAAGGAGATCCGGCTTGGCGTCGACTACGCGGGGACCGTCGAAGCTGTCGGCAAAAACGTGAACCAGTTTAAGCCCGGCGATGAAGTGTTCGGCGGGAGAACCGGCGCCTTCGCGCAGTACGTGCGAGCGCGCGCAGATCGAGCGGTGGTGTTGAAGCCGGCGAGCGTGACCTTCGAGCAGGCGGCGTCGGTACCGATCGCGGCACTCACCGCGTTGCAGGCGGTTCGGGATGAGGGAAAGGTTCAGCCGGGACAGAAGGTCTTGATCAACGGTGCCTCCGGGGGTGTAGGCACGTTCGCGGTGCAGATCGCCAAGGTGTTCGGAGCCGAAGTGACGGGTGTATGCAGTACCCGAAATGTGGAAATAGTCCGATCGCTCGGCGCAGATCGAGTGATTGACTACACCCGTGAGGATTTCACCAAGAGCACGACGCGTTACGACGTCGTGCTCGACCTGATTGGCAACCGTCCGTTGTTGGAAAACAGGCGGGTGTTAACCACCAAGGGAATCTACGTTCTCGTCGGAGGAGGAGGACCGGAGGACCAAGGCTTGATCGGGCCTCTGGTTCAGCCCGTTAAAGAGTTCATCTTGTCGCCCTTCGTGAGCCAGAAGTTGGTGATGCTCTTTGCAGAGCTGAACAAGAAGGACCTCACCCTCGTGGGCGATCTGATGCAGGCTGGAAAGGTGAAAGCGGTGATCGACCGGCGCTACAAATTGAGCGAGGTCCCGGAGGCACTGCGGTATCTGGAAAAAGGGCATGCTCGCGGAAAAGTCGTCATCACCGTCGATTGAATACTGTGCCGTGAGTGCTGCGAATCCGCGTCCGAACCCGCCCAACAACGCGTCCGCGGCGACGACCACCGTGCCCGGTTAGCGATTCGCCATCCCTTTGGAAACTGGCTTGGCTTGACTCCGCGGAAAAAGTAAGGGGAGCTCAGATCGGAGGGAAAACACCATGCGCCAGGCTGCTCTCCTTTTGCTCGCGATTATCTGGTCTGCAGCGTGTCAGCCGAAGCAGCAGGTGCGAACGCCTCGAGCCGATGAACGGCGGACCGCATACTCGGGCCCGGATTTTCTCGATGGCCTGGAATCTCCCCCGGACGAGTGGTTCGTGGCGCAGCGAACCTACGGCCAAGGCGTGCCCTCGGGGGCGTTGGCTCGGGCTGCACGACAGGCTGAAGCCATCGACCGTCTCCGAGTGGCGAGCGCAACCTTCGGCGGGTCGTGGACCTTTGTCGGTCCGACCAACATCGGCGGACGGGTGTTGGACATCGCCATCGATGCGCAGGAGGCGGATACGTTGTACGTCGCCACGGCGTCCGGCGGAGTGTGGAAGAGCACTGACGCGGGCGGCACCTTCTCGGTCGCGTGGCCAAACGAAATCACCCAGGCCATCGGTGCTCTGGCCATTGCTCCGGATGGAACGCTCTATGCCGGCACTGGTGAGACGGGTCCGGGCGGGGGGAGCCTGACGTACGGGGGAAGCGGCATTTACCGCTCCAGCGACGGCGGCCAAACGTGGACTCGGGTTGGACTTGAAGGTTCAGCTCGCGTCGCGCGGATTGTGATCGATCCCAGCGACTCGGCCCGCATTTTCGCAGCAGTGTCGGGCGATCTGTTTGTGACCGGCGGCGATCGCGGCGTTTATCGCTCTATCGATGGCGGTGACTCATGGGAGCGCGTTCTCGTCGGCGACACGCCGAGCGCGGGAGCCGCCGACCTCGCCATCGATCCGCAGGACTCGACTCGAATCTTCGCTACGCTGTGGGATCACCATCGTTCCCCTGAACGCCGCAGCTACAGTGGGCTCGGGTCCGGCGTGTACCTCTCCATCGACGGCGGAGATACTTGGACGCGGCTAAGCAATGGCCTTCCGCCGGCCTTGCCACTGCTCGGACGAATTGGGCTTGCGATCGCGCCGTCCGACCCATTGCGCGTCTACGTCATCACCACCCAGGCGTCGGCAACGTTCTCGTCGGATGGGCTGTTCGAGGGCTTTTACATATCGAGTGACGGCGGAGCCTCTTTTACCCGCCTCCCCCCCGATTCAACGCTCGCCAACTCGCAGTCCTCATATGGCTGGTGGTTTGGTCGCGTCTGGGTCGATCCAGCCGACGAGGACAGCGTCTGGGTCGCTGGGGTGCCGCTCGTCCACTCTCGTGCTGCCGGCATGGGATGGATCGCCAACTCGGCCGGCCACGCGGATCAGCACGCGATGGCCTGGGATCCTCACGTCCCCGATCGCGTGTTCATCGGCAACGATGGCGGGGCCTTCGTTTCGCTTGATAACGGCATGACGTTCAGCCGAGGAGGCACCCAACCTTGGACTCAATTTTACACCGTCGATGTGAGCCGGGCCGATCCCGGACGCATCGTCGGAGGCGCTCAAGACAATGGGGTCAACCGCTCCTATCGAGGGACCGGCGGCGGAGACCCGGATCATTGGAACAGCTACGTCGGGGGTGATGGTCTTGCGGCTCGGATCGATCCAACGGATCAGAACCGAGTCTATGGCTGCTCGCAGTACGGTTCGTGCCTACGGTCGTTGGATGGGGGCGACAGCACTCTGCCGTTCGGGGGGACTGTTTCGCAGCGGCGCAACTGGCTTAGCCCAGTCGAGTTCGACCCCGCCGACCCAACCGTCATGTATTACGCGGGGAATATCTTGAATCGTTCCATCAATTCCGCTGGCACCTGGACGGCGATCAGCCCCGATCTCACCGGCGGGCCCTACCCGTCCGACGGCTACCCATTCGGGACGATCACCACGGTCGCCGCCGCTCCGAGCGATCCGACGGTACTCTACGTTGGCACGGATGACGGGCGTGTGTGGACCTCGAAGGACCTCGGAGCGAGCTGGATGCGACTCGAGGACCCCGGATTCCCCACCGCTTGGGTGACGCGCCTCAGGGTGGATCCCACCGATGCGGACGTCGCTTACGTGACCTTCTCGGGGTTTCGCAGCGGCGATCAACAGGGCTACGTGTTTCGCACCACCGACGGTGGACTCACCTGGCAAGACATCACGTCGAACTTGCCGCTTGCCCCGGTGACCGACCTCCTGTTGGTGAATGGGAGCCTCGTCGTGGCAAGCGACGTCGGCGTTTTCGCGAGCGATGACCGAGGTGCGGGCTGGTTCCGCGCGGGCGACAGCTTGCCGCTTACGCCAATCACGGGTCTGGCTTTCACCCCATGCGCCGGGAAGATCCTCGCCTCGACCTTCGGCCGCGGCATGTACGTGCTGGATCTCTCTTTCTGAGCCGTCTAGGCCGGCTACTTCTCTTCCGGCTCGACCACTGCCTCTATCTTCGCCAGCGCGTCATCCAAAATCGCGCGGAGCTTCTTGAGCGAAGAAGGAGTCAGTCGTCCGCGCCGCATCGCGCGGCGGAACGTCTTGAAGATCCTCCCCGCCTGCCTCATCAGATCGCCGAGCTGCTCGGCGGAGTCCTCCCAGCTGTTCGCGCCGGAACGCTCGTAAAAATCCGCAACCTCTTCGCGGTGCGCCTCGAGGTCGGCTTTGCCTTGCGGGGTAATCGCGTACACCTTTCGGCCGTCCTGCTCTTCCACACGGGCGTGGCGTAGTTCCTCTAGAAGTTGGAGCGTCGGATAGATCACGCCAGGGCTCGGGCGATATGTCCCTCCGGTACGTTCGCCGATCGCTTGGATGATTTCATAGCCATGCCGAGGCTGCTGCTCGATGGCGTCGAGGATCAAGTAACGCACCTCGCCCCGTTCAGCTCTAGGCGGCGGACCTCCGAACATCTCCCACCAGCCCGCTCGATGTCCCGGTCCATGGCGTCCAAATGGACCTCGTCCCATGAAGAAGCGCTCTTCCCAGATCCCGTGCCTTCCGTGCATCGTTTTCTCCTCGGCCGCTGTTCGGCTCGGCTGCGACACATCGTGGAGATGTGTCTGTACGATATATCTATATCTACGCCAGGCTGCACCGTCAAGCCCCTCGCGCAAGGTGGCGGACACGGGTGTTCGGTGCACCAACCTATCGGGCCTACGTCCAGCGGGTTACGGTTGGATGGCGACTTTGATGACTCCGTCTCGGCGCTCGGCAAACAAGTCGTAGGCCTTCCGGATATCGCCGAGTGCGAACTTGTGCGTGAGCAGTGGGGTGAGATCGATCCGTCGAGACTTCACCAGAGAGATCAGCCGGCGCATCCGCTCCTTTCCGCCCGGGCACAGCGTGGTCACAATCTTGTAATCGCCCAGCCCAGCCGCGAAGGCGTCGTAGGGCAGCTGCAGCTTGCCTGAATAGACGCCCAGGCTCGAAAGAGTGCCAGCCGGTCGCAGACAGCGGATCGCGCTCTCAAATGTTTGCTGCGTGCCAAGCGCTTCGATCGCCACATCGGCGCCGCCGCTGGTGCGACGCTTCACTTCGGCCACCGCGTCCTGCTGTCGATAGTCGATGACGACGTCGGCGCCCATCTTGCGAGAGATCTTCAATCGAGTGTCATCTCCATCCACGCCGATGACGAGCGAGGCGCCCATCAGCTTCGCACCAACCGTTGCGCTCAGGCCGATCGGACCTTGGGCGAAGACAACCACCGTGTCGCCCAGGCGAACCGGCGCCGCCTCGGCGCCGCTGAAGCCCGTCGAGGCGATGTCCGAGAGCAGAATCACCTGCTCATCTCGAACGTCGTCGGGAATCTTCGCCAGGTTTGCCTGCGCATCTGGAATGCGTACGAATTCCGCTTGGGCGCCGTGGATGGTGTTGCCCAATCGCCACCCTCCAATCGCCTCGTATCCTTCCCCATGGCCGCACTGGGAAAGGTGCCCCGACAGACAAGCCAGGCATTGTCCGCACGGAGTGATCGCGCCCACCAAGACGCGCTCGCCCACTTTGTACCCGGAGACGCCCGGTCCGATCTGGTCAATCACTCCGACGGTTTCGTGGCCGATGATCAGCCCCGGCTTGACGGGGTATTCACCGCGGACGATGTGAAGGTCGGTGCCGCAGATCGTGGTCAGCGTCACTCGAACCACCACTTCGCCCGTGCCGGCGCGCGGCCGCTCAATTTCTTCCAAACCGAACTTGTTCACACCGCGAAAGACGTTTGCTCGCATGTTTTACTCCTCAGTGCTCAAACACGTATTCGCCGGGCGCGTCCCCGAGCACGGTCATTGGGCGCGCGCTTACTCGTTCATGCACCGACACCTCGTTTTCCATCACTGCATTGGTTGTGCCCACGAATGCTGCAGAGTGAGGAACGAACGAGCGCAGTTCTTGCGCGCCGCGCGTCACGATCAGCAATGCATTCGCGTCATTCCGCGCGGGAGTCTGCCAGCATTTGTAAGGGCGGTGGCCTTTAGAGGAGGCAACCGCGTCTGCTAGCAATCAGGCGCAATAGGCACGCTCAAATGCTACCAGTTCGGATTACTCGTGAGAACGTGGAGATCGCGGTGGGCATCGATGTCGGTTTCAGCGAGGCGAAGCGCTCGACTGGCGTGGTGATTCTTGACCGCGCGACGAAAGCACTCGCCAACGGATCGGTCCCGGTGGTCCGTGATGCCGACGGTGCGCTCACATTCGTATTGTCGGAATTGCGGCGCCTAAATTCCGCGTCTGCAACTTTTTGCGTAGACGGTTCCTTTGCGCCGGGCAGCCATGGCGCCAAGGCTCGACTTGTCGAGCAGTTCTTCATGCGAGGACCATTCGCCTCGAGCGCGCATCTTCGATTGAGCCCCTGGCCAACTGCTTCGGGCTCCCGCTTTCTCGCCAGCACGCAAAGGATTGTTGCTGGGCTCGAAGTCGCAGGGAACCGCCGCATGGAGCTGACCAGCAGAGCGGTGCGCGGCAACGTCGTCGAGATCTTCCCGACGATCTTTATGGCATCGCTGTTGCCACCTCATGCCTACGTCGGTAGCCGCAACCGCCACAGCGACGAGCTCTGGTTGGCTCTTATCGGAAAACGGCCCGTGCTCGGCGCTGTGCGAGTCTGCCCGGCGCTTTCCCCCTACGGGTCCTTGATCGACGCGATCGAGGCTCGTCCCCGGGGTGAGCTACACGATGTCCGCGCGGCGGCGATTTCAGCGATCGCCGCCGATTGGTTCGCGGCAGCCCCGCCAGGCTCTTCTGGGCATGACGCAACGACGTTCATCGGTCACCCCGCAGAAATGGGCTTTCTGCTTCCGGCTCTCTCGGTCTTTGATCCCGACTTCCTCAGGATGATGAAGGGTCACTGGGCCAGCGCGGGCGGGCCGCCGCTCGCTTGGATTTGAGCACGCAACCGAAATTCACGATTGTTCCGGGGAGAGTGGTAGTCCCGGAAGTGCCGCCCGGTCATGTGCCAATGAAAGTTCTTCGTCTTGAGGTACAGGGTGAACACGTCTGCGAGCAGCCGCCGTAAGACGCTCGAGACTTCTGTCACCGCCTGGGCGTCCAAGTCCGTGTACGTTTCCAAGGTTGTCTGACTCGCCGCCCGCTTAGCCCTCGCAGTCGTGGCTTGCCGCTGCGCATTCGCACCGTTGTTCATCCTCATGCTCCTGTTTGGTTCGCGATCTCTCGAGAGCTCAGTCTTTCCGCGCCCTCAAAGGTTACACACGCGCCTCTTTCACTTGCCGCGCAACTAGAACCGTCGCGGGTGCCACGCCTAGGGACTGGAGGGGGCGAAAAACGTACCATTCTGTCCCGAGGCTCAGCCGAGACGGTGGGGAAGGTGTCGATCCTTCGACAGTGCTGTCTGGCGCTCGTCGTCAGCGATGGTTTCTGAGGGCGCGAACCCGCCGGAAGTCCAGGCTTTTCGGTTGGCGCAGTGCCTGCAAATCCGGCCCAGCATGAATACTTCAACTTCCACCCGATTGGCCCCCGTCGGTGCCGTTCGCGAGCCGGCTGCAGGTGATGTTCGCGCCACCCCAAGCTTGCGGGAGCGCCACTTGCTGGCTCAGCTGCGCGCGGGGGATGAGTCGGCCTTCAGCGAAATCGTCCACCGCTACCACAGCACCTTGATGCGGCTGGCGATCGCATTTCACCCCAACCGCGCCTTTGCCGAAGAAATGGTCCAAGATACTTGGATGGCGGTAGTCGACGGCTTGGCCTCCTTCAGGGGTCAGTCCAGCCTCAAAACCTGGATCTGCCGGATCTTGAGCAACCGGGCGAAGACGCGCCTGGTTCGCGAGGGGCGCATGATTCCTCTTTCCGCGTTGCAGAGCTCTGAAGCCGATGAGCCCGCCGTGGACGAGACGCGATTTCTCTCCAATGCGAGCTGGGCGCAGGCGCCGCAGGGCTTCGGCGACCAGAGCCCTGAAAGTCGGCTCATGCTCAAGGAGGCGATTGGCTGCCTGCTTCGCGCGTTGGGAGGGTTGCCGGTCAATCAGCGCACAGTGGTAACCCTGCGCGATGTCGAAGGTTTGGAAGCCGAGGAGGTCTGTAACATCCTGGGGATTGGTGAGACCAATCAGCGAGTGCTCCTTCACCGCGCCCGCTCGAAACTGCGACAAGCGTTGGAGGGGCACCGGATTGGAGCGTAGCCAGCGTGCTCAGATGCGACCAGCTTACCGAAGTCGCGACCGACTACCTTGAGGGCGGCGATCTGTCGCTCTCGGAGCGGGGCGAGATTTTCCTTCACCTGCGCTGCTGCCGCGACTGCCGCACCTACCTGAGCCAGATAAGAGCCATCATCCGCCTTCTTCGCGAGCTGCCGGCGCCCTCCCCTTCACCTGCGATTAGCGACGCGCTCATCGCCTACTTTCGCCGCGCCCAAGCCGCACCCGTGAGGAATTCGAGCCAGCCGTCGGCCAAGCACACCGCTATCGACTAAAAGTCAGCCACCGCTCGAAGCGCATGGATCACTCTTGATGAGCCGCTTCGGAAGTTTCGAGGGTGACCTGCCCGGAAGGTCGCGAAATCCCATGCTTCTTCATCTTGTGAATCAACGTGGTGCGCTTTAGGCCGAGCTTCGCTGCCGCCCCCGCCGCTCCGCCCACCACCCAGCCCACCGACTCCAAGGCCTCGATGATCAGAGCGCGCTCCGACTCCTTGAGCGTCGTCCGCCGCGGTACCGCGGCGACGGGCGGAACGGCTGATTGAGATTGTGAGGGTTGCAGCGGGTTGGGAAGGGTTCCGTCGGTCGAGAGGATCACCGCACGTTCGACGATGTTTTGAAGCTCCCGCACATTGCCCGGCCAGGAATGTGATTGAAAGGCGGCGATCGTCTCCGGCGGGATGGAGTGGATCAGCTTGCGCATACGGCGTGAAAACATCTGAACAAAATGATTGACCAAAAGCGCGATGTCTTCCCGCCGCTGCCGAAGTGGCGGCAGGACGATCGGAAAAACATTGAGCCGATAGTAGAGGTCGCTTCGAAATTGCCCTTGCTCCACCATCTCGAGCAGGTCTCGGTGGGTGGCGGCTATGACCCGAACGTCGACCCGCTGGGTGCGTCCGCTTCCCAGACGCTCGAATTCCTGCTCCTGCAACACCCGCAAAAGCTTGGGCTGGAGCGCGAGCGGGATGTCGCCGACCTCGTCGAGGAAGATGGTCCCGGTGTGCGCCAGCTCGAAGCGCCCCAGCTTCAGCGCGATTGCTCCGGTGAACGCGCCCTTCTCGTGGCCGAACAGCTCGCTCTCCAGCAAGTCGAATGGAATCGCAGCGCAGTTCAGCTTCAAGAGCGGCCGGCCGCATCGCGCGCTCACCTTGTGGATGGCGCCCGCGATCAGCTCCTTGCCAGTGCCGGTTTCCCCCTGGATCAGGACCGTGGAATCCGTGGGTGCCACCCGCTCGACCTGCTCCAAAACGGCTTCGAGTGCCGGGCTGCTGCCCACCAGTTGTTCGAATCTCCGCTCTTCGGATCTTCCTTCAACCGGTTTGAGATTTGCGACAGCTACCAACGAACGCCTCCCCAAAGGCGGGCGTGGCCGTGCACGTCCCCGCTATGCGCTTCCGCTCTCCAGGGCCGCTCGAACGCTCTCGAGCAGCGCTTCATCGTCAAAAGGCTTGGCCAAGAATTCCACCGCGCCCGCCCTCAAGGCCTGCATCCGCATCTTTTCGTCGCCGTGCGCGGTGATGAAGATCGTGGGGATGCGGCAGTTTTCGGCGTTCAACTTCGCCTGCAGCTCGAGACCAGAAATCCCGGGCATTCGGATGTCTACAATCAAACAAGACGTCTGGCGCTGAACTCCCGATTGCAGAAATTCCTCCGCGGAAGCGAAGGAACGCGCCTTCAACCCGACCGCCTTCATCAGACCCTGCAACGCGTTTCGCACGGACTCGTCGTCATCGATGATGGCGGTGAGTTGGTGCTTGCCCGATTTACCGTCCTTCGCCATGGGGGGAACGGTATCGCACCTGCGAATCCCCTCCAATTATACGTTGGTATAGTCGGCCCAACGCCCGCGGACCTACGGCGCGCGCGGTGGAAGCTTCAGCTTCTCCGCAAGTCGGACCAGCTCGGCAAGGGAGCCGGCCCGCATTTTGCGCATCACCTGCCGCCGGTGGATCTTCACGGTGATTTCGCTGGTTCCAATCTCGAAGGCGATCTGCTTGTTGAGCAGACCCGAGACCACCCCGGAGTCTCACGTCCAGAACCAGGCAAGTGGGTCCGTCGGGTCGCGGGCTGTGCATGAACTCATCCGGCGTGGCAAAGGACTTGGAGCGCAAACCGACGGATTTCAGCAGTCCGTTGATCGAATCGCGCACCCCGGCATCATCATCGATGACGAACACCGTGGGCGGATTCTTGTCGCTCACCGATCCGCCTCAGTCCTCGCTGGGCAGGGTGAAGCCAGCGGCTTGACAATCGATCTCATGCGAACACTCTGCAAATCTCTACAGTCCACCCCAGAGTGAAGCAAGCGACTGCAGCTGCATTGATGCAGCCCTCGCGGTGGCCTCTTGGCCCAATCGCGCGAGGCGGCGCGGGCTGTAATGTTTCGCGGGATTGAGAGTCAATCCTATAAACCTTGAAAGGTAGGACTGCTTATGACTCGAGTTGTCGTGGTGCACATTTTTTTGGGAATCACCTCACTTGCGCTGGGAGCTTGCGCGACCGTGCCAGTTTTGAAACCCGCACCTTCCGACACCATTGCTCCGGGGACCAAGCAGGTCGTGCAAGCCAGTGACTCTGGGGTGCAGCTGCTGGTCGCCGGGGATGCCTGGAAGGGCGACCCACCGGATCTCGGCAAGCTCTTCGCTCCGGTGAAGGTCAACATCGTCAATCAGAGCGGAAAGGTCCTCCGCGTCAGTTACGCCGACTTCAGCCTCAGCGGATCCAGCGGCTTCCGGTACGCGGCGATCCCCCCGATGAATGCGAAGGGTCGAATCGGCCTGGCCCCGAGCCGTGGCAGTCGTCGCGCTCAGTTGGCGCTTTACCAGCCCCCTACGCGTCGCGTTGCGCTGGCGTTTTACGAGCCCGGCATGAGCGTCAATCTCTCAGAGCGGCTGGTGTTGGCTCAATGGGCGCACGCCTACGAGCATGATCACTTCTTCGTCGCGCCACACTACGCGGGTTGGTACCCCGGTTGGGGAGTTTGGCCGGGCGCTTACCCCTACGATCCGCTCTATTACAACAACCTCTATGCTTACTGGCCCGAGAAGCTCCCCACCCAGGACATGTTGTCTCAGGCGCTGCCGGAGGGAGCAGTTCAAAACGGGGGCACCATCGGCGGGTTCGTTTACTTTCAGGGTGTGGCCGATCGCGAGTCGAGCGTCACCTTTGCCATGAACCTGGTAGATGCCACCGACGGCCAATCGTTTGGACAAGTGAGCATTCCCTTCGAAGTCAGCAAATGAAGTGTCGACGTGCCGACCAGCGGACGAACGAAGCCGAGCAATTTCTTGTGGGTTGAGGTTATCGCCCTGGTGAGCCTCACAATGGCACCGGAGGAGATATGAAGATCGGCATCATCGGCGCGGGTAATATCGGTGGGACGCTCGCGCGGCGCCTCACTGCGCTTGGACACAAGGTTCGCATCGCGAACTCGCGCGGCCCCGAATCTCTCAAGCAGCTGGCATCGGAGATCGGCGCCACTCCCGTGACTGTGCCCCAAGCCGTGCGAGACGTTGATCTCGTGGTGGTGTCCATCCCCGAGAGGAACATTTCCAAGCTGCCCAAAGGATTGTTCCCGGATGCCGATCCCAGCATCGTTGTCGTTGACACCGGCAACTACTACCCGCGCCATCGCGACGGCCGGATCGAGGGCATCGAGTCAGGCCTCACCGAAAGCCGCTGGGTCGCGCAGCAGCTCGGTCGGCCCGTGATCAAGGCCTTCAACAACATCGACGCCAACCACTTGCTCGAGCGCGGAAAGCCGGCCGGCACAAAGGGCCGGATCGCGCTCCCCGTTGCCGGCGACGATTCCCCGGCGAAGGACGCCGTGCTGCGCTTGGTGGATGAGCTCGGCTTCGATCCCGTTGATGCTGGGGGGCTCGACCAATCCTGGCGGCAACAACCAGGTTCACCGGTCTACGGCACCGATTTCGACGCCGCCGGCGTGCGGCGCGCGCTCGCCGCGGCGAGCCCGGAGCGCAGGCCGGAGTTTAGCGGCACGCCGTAAGCCAACCAGCGAGGCCACCCGCACCAGGGTGCTCAAGCGTTTGCAGCGGCGGTCCTTCAAAAGCCAAATCCCGAGTACACCAAGAAGGTGGTGCGCTCTTCCGAAGCCACCACCACCGCGTTAAAGGTGCCGGTCAGGTTGTAGCCTGGAGCGATGATCAGCACCCTGAGCCAAAGGCCCCCGCCCGCTCCCAGATGCCACTTGTGCGATGACTCGGGAGCGTAGAAGACGCGCCCCACATCGGTGAGCCCGATTACCCCATAGGACATCGGAAGAATGGTGTTCCAGTGACCGATTGCGATGCGTAGGTCGACGTTGGCAACCGCGGAGGCGTCCCCGGCGAATCGGTTCAGATCGTAGCCGCGCAGCAAATTTCCATCCTGTGTCCAGGCGTCGAAACCCAACACCGTGGGGACGCCGCCGAGGAACGCCGCTTCGAACCACGGATAACCCCCCCAGTTCTTTTCGCCCGCGATATGCATCGTCAGAAGACAGTCGGTCAGAACATGGAAGTTTAGAAAGTACGCGACCGAACCCCGAACTTTTGCAAAGTCGGAGCCGAGGCTCAGCGCTTTGGGATAGTAGCGCCCGATCAGCGAGAGCTTCAGGCCTCGTCGCTCGACGAGAGTGGGACTCGTGGCATCGATTTCGAGGCCCGCCTCTGCCGCCATCAGGTTCGTCGAGCTAAATCCGGGCGGTGTACCGCCCGCGATCGGAGCTCTTTCGACTCCGGAGGCGTGTTTGAACAGTCCACCGATGCGCGCATGCACCGGCCCGCCGAGCCCGACGTCAAGCAGAGGATGGAAAGTGAATTTCTTCAGGAGAACTTGATAGAAACCACTGTCCACGAGCGCTCGAATGCGCTCAGTCTCGTTTCCGAAACCAAAGAAATTAGCCTGATCCATTCCCGAGTACGTGACGTAGCCGAGAACGCTGAGGGGGGAGCGTGTTCTAAACTCGGTCGCCAGGTCGAAACGGGGCTGGTTTGTGCCCGTCGAATACGCCGCGTCGATTGAGGTCTGATTGGCGTAGGGGGCCAGCTCGAATCCATAGGTGGTGAGAGTTCCCTTGGCTCCGAACACCAACCCGCGCGTCGAATCGTAGGCGAGTAGCGGAAAGAAGAGGAGGTCAAACCCCCAGTCGCGCGTTGGCTGATAGCGGGCTTTGAGCTCTTCCAGCGTCGCCTCGGCCACCGGGATATTTGGGGATTTCGACCCCCGCAGGACCTCGGTGCATCCACCGCAACGGGATTGGTCTGAAATCTCTACGCTGTCGCCGCCAGTGATGATCCGAACCAGGATACTCTTCTCGCCCGGACCCGCGACCCGTACGCGATCCCTGCCTCCCAACAAATAGAGCCGGACTTCGCCTGTCTCATCAAACTTCAGCGTGCGGTGAAAAAAAGCTGGGCCGCGCCCATCGCCGCGGTGTTCGTCGCGCGGGTACAACGAGACCTCCACCGAGCCGTCGGCATTGCGCGAAACCTCGACGTCGTCTGCGCCTTCGGTGCCTCGGATGTCCACATCTTTCGCGAGCAGGTGGTAAAAGGTTTCGGACGCGCGCGTCAGTTTGTCGCGACGCGCTCGCAACGCCTTGATGATTTTGGCGCCATCCTTTTGGTACATCTCTTTCGGCATCCGGCGGACGGCGTCGTCGATCACTGAGTCCGTCAGCTTTGCCTTGAGATCGGCTGTGACCTCGCCCCAGTCGTGCTTCTCCAGGGAGACCAGGAAGCGACGGTCGCTGTATTGGCCGGCAAAGCTCAGCTTTTCAATGGACGAATAATCATCGCCGAATCCCTCCACTTGCTTGGTGTAGTACTTCGTCATGGTCGGAAAAATGCCGTCGAAGGTGCTGAATGCGGCGTCTCGATCCCGAGGTATCGTCCGCCAGATGCGAGCGCCCTCCTCCGTCTTCACCCTCACCCAGCGAAACTGCTCGACGTGTCGATCCCAGTCGGCCACGAAGATGTCCATCAGGCGCGCTCGCAGATAATCGCGTGCGTCGACCCGCTCATCGCTGCGCTTTTCGAGACGCTCGAAGAGCTCGTATGTGGTCAGCACCTTGTCGACATCCGGGAAGTGTTTTTCGTCGCGCAATTCCATCATGCCCAGCATGCCCCGGAAGGTGCTTCGGAACTCACCCAGGCGAGGGTCGTCCGGCATCAGGTAGTAAGTGGGGGTCGAGTGCAGCACGCCCGCGGCTTCCAAGAGCGGAGCGGTAATCACTGCGCCCGCCGGGTTCTCCGTGCTCGTGAAGTCCTGAGCGAGAGCGGCGATCAGCGAGTGCCGGGCTTCAGGCGGCAGGACGCGCGTCAGGTCTTTGTCTACCGAGCGGAAAGCCCAGTGACGGCCGCTGGCGCTTTTGAAATGGAGATTGAAGGTTTCCAACCCGCCCCCTTCGCGGTCTGGAGTCAAACCGCCGTCGAACGACCCAAGGTCGAGCACCGGTACCTGGATCGGCGTGGTCCAAAGATCTCGCCACTGCGACCCCAGGACCAGGCGAGTCAGCCAACCCGCGCTGTAACGGGCACCGGGCTCAACGACGGCGGTCCCGGGAGGCTCGGCAGCGGAGGCCGTCAGAAACACGCCAAGCGCGCCGCCCCAGGCGCATGCTTTCCCGCTGAATCGCGGCAAAACTCGCTCCCCCCTACGTTTAGGCTATCGCAGGCTGCAGTCGAACCTATTGCGCACCTAACCGTTGGCGCAAGGCCAGCGCCGTGCGGGAATTTTTCTCCGACTAGAAAACTCCGGAGAACGACAGGCCGATAAAACCCGAGCGCATCACGGGAGAAAAATGAGAAGCTGGTGCCTCGAGCGTACGGTACCACCCGTGCCTTCAAGATTGTGAACCAAACTTATTCGCTGGCTCGCTTTGTGATCCTGAGGCTGCTTGGGCTGATTTACTTCATTGCTTTCTTGGTTTTCATCAATCAGGGGATACCGTTACTCGGGGGGAATGGACTGCTCCCAGCGCAGCCGTTCCTCGATCGCGTCGGTCAGCAGCTCGGATCGCCATGGCAGGGATTTCTGAGACTGCCCACCGTTTTCTGGTTCAAAGCATCGGACGGCTTTCTTCTAAGCATCGCCTGGAGCGGCGCTTTGCTGTCGCTGATCGTCTTGCTGGGCTTCGCCAACGCCCCGATGCTCGCGATTCTCTGGTTTCTCTATCTCTCGATCCGCCACATCGGTCAGCTCTGGTACGGGTTCGGATGGGAAAGCCAGCTGTGCGAAACCGGTTTCCTCGCGATATTCTTGTGCCCGCTCTGGGATCCGCGGCCGTTTCCAAAGCCGCCACCGCCGGTTGTGCTGCTGTGGCTCTTTCGGTGGCTGATTTTCCGGATCATGTTGGGAGCGGGACTGATCAAACTCCGGGGCGATCCGTGCTGGCGAGACTTGACCTGCCTCTTCTACCACTATGAGACCCAACCGATTCCGAACCCTTTCAGCTCATTGCTGCACTTTCTCCCACCCTGGTTTCACAAGCTCGGAGCCCTCTACAATTACCTCGCCGAGCTGATTGCGCCGTTCTTTCTCTGGGCCCCAAGAACCCTCCGGCACATCGCAGGCGCGGTGCTTGCGGGCCTCCAGTTTTTCCTCATCCTGAGCGGCAATCTCTCGTTCCTGAACTGGTTGACGTTGGTTCCAATCGTCGCCTGTTTCGATGATCGGTTTCTTTCGCACTTTGTTCCGCGGGCGTGGTGGCAGAGATTCCTGGAGAACCATCGCGACACCACCCCAGCCCGATCGCAGCAAATCACAGCCGCGGTTCTGGCAGCGGGAATTGGAGCTCTGAGTATCGCGCCGATCACCAATTTGATTTCCAGTCAGCAGGTGATGAACACCTCGTTCGAGCCCTTCGAGCTGGTGAATTCCTATGGGGCGTTCGGCACCGTCGGCCAGGTCAGGTACGAAATCGTCTTCGAGGGCACGTCGGCCGAGACTCCGACCGAAAACGCCGAATGGAGGCCCTACGAATTCAAATGCAAACCGGGCGATCCAAATCGACGGCCCTGTTTCTTGAGCCCATACCATCTCCGGCTCGATTGGCTGATCTGGTTCGCCGCGATGGAGTCCCCAGCTCAGGCGCCATGGACGATTCATTTTGTATGGAAGTTGCTGCACAACGATCCGGGTACCCTGAGCCTGTTGGCCAACAACCCGTTTCCGGATGCGCCGCCGCGCTTCTTGCGAGCGCAGCTCTATCGCTATCAGTTTGCTCCCCTGCGCGAGAGTGCCTGGTGGAGCCGCACCCTGATCGGTCCTTGGCTTCCGGCGCTCTCGTCCGAGGATCCGCGGCTCCGAAGGTTCCTCGAAACCTACCGGTGGCTTTCCCGCTGACTGCGGGTCCGGATTTGAGGCCGAACGCCGCCACGCCTTTGACGCAGAGCGAACCTTCGTTCACGACATGGTTCGGGTCGCCCTCGAGATTGACGAGCTCTCCGTCGAGGACGTGACCGACCATTCCGCAGCCGCACGCGCAGAAGTTGCAGACGGTGGTGAACTCCTTCGCGCCGGCGAGCCTGAACTCCGTCGCGCGCGATGGCTGTGGCGGAATCAGATCGGCCATCGCGAGCGAGACACCGCCACCTGCAATTCCCTTGATCCAATCCCTTCGAGTGATGTCCATCCCGCTTCTTGGTGGTCAGCGACTGTTGAGCTTGAAGAAATCCTGGGGCTTACCGGCGCGACCGCCTGACACCGGTATCATCCAGCCATTGATTTCATCCGAAGTGAGCTCAAGCAGCACGAAGTGCCGAGCTCCCTCGATGAAAATCTTCGATCCCGCAACGCGCTCCGACGCCTGATGGAACAGCGGCGCCCCGCCCCCTCCAGTGATCACGAACGTCACCGGCTGCCGCCCGTTGGGATCCTGGTGCTCCACGCGCTCGTAGGCATGGGCGTGGCCGTTCAGCACCAGCGACACCCGGTGGTGATCCAGCACGCCACTCACCAAGCGATCTCTCAGCCACGGAACCGACCCATCCTCCCGCGCCGAAGAGAACGGCGGCAGGTGAAACGTCACCACGCATCGCAGGTTGCGTCTCTCGGCGTCTGCAAGGATCTCGTCGAGCCAACGGATCTGTGCTCCACGGGGTGGAATCGTATCCCTGTCGCCAAAGAGATCCGTCCCAGTGTCGAGAACCACGAACCGGTAGCTTCCAATGTCGACGAAGTACCAGAGGCGGTCCGGCGGCAGCGCCTCGAGCCGGGCCAGTGCCTGGCGATCCCACCGGTGGTACAGATCGTGGTTGCCGGGGGCGAAGAGCACCGATGCGCCTGCTCTTCGGAAGGGTTCGGTATCCTCTAGGAAGCCGTTGAAACCGTCCGGGTCGCGGGGTCGGGCAACAACGGCGCCGAAGGCTTCGTGGAGCAGCGCTGGGAACGAGACGGCGCTGGCCAGCAAAGCCACGGGATAGTTGCGGTCCACCTGCGGCCAGAGTGGAAGCAGGTATTGCCAGCCACCGTAGTCCGGCAGGTGACCCACCGGGAGGCAATCGAGCGCGTCGCCGGTGAAGATCAGCAGGTCTGGCTTTTCGTTCGAGATTGCCGTCACCACCTCGCGATGAACGGGCCGGTTCCCACGCGTGTCGCCGTAAACCACGACGCGCAAGGTGCCCGAGTGTCCGCGGCTCTTCGGAGGTGCCAGTGCGGGCGCGGGTTCGAGGTAACGCGGCTGCGTGGGAAGGTGATGGCACGAGCTGCATCCAGCGACGAAAAGCAGCGGTGCCGTGAGCAGCAGCCTCGATGAAAGCAAGGCGCAGCCTTTGCGCTCCAGCGCGGCCCCCCTGCCACCCGGGCAACCAAACCCCGATCTCATGTTGGGCTGGGATTGGACTCACGCCGAGGCCGCGTCATCTAGTCTTTCGCTTACTCGCGCCGGGGATGGGGATCCGCCGAGAATCGATTGGCCAGGTGCACGACGCCTCGCATAACGCAGTCGCTCGCAAAGGAGCTGCATGAACCTGAGGGCCTTGATCGGTGCGGCGTCGCTGGTAACCACCGCCGCGGCAAGCGCGTCGACCCAGAGCTCCTCGGGCCAAGCATCAGTGCCGCCGGACCAGTCGGCGCTCGCGGCGTCGGCAACGGATATGCCTCTTGCGACAGCCCCCAGCGTCGGTTTCATCTTTTTCCCGACGGCACCGGACCCAGGGCAGCAGCGGTGGGCAGTCGGCGGCGTGTGGCAGATCGCTCCGATGTTCAATGCCAATTTCCGACTCGGTCTGGGATCGGGATTTGCTTTCGATGCGCGCCTGTCTTCGATCTTCGTGTACAACCAGCTCGGGGCCGGCGCCACCTGGGCCGTGCCGGTGGGGCCGTTCCACCTCGGGTTGATGGCTCACCTGGACGCGTGGTTCGGGGTGCTCGGCAAAGCCTTCACCGATTCCGAGACCTCGGGCTTCAACTCATCGGGGTGGGGCATTCTCACCGAGCCCGGCGCGATGGCCGGTTTGCAGCTCACCAAGGACAGCTGGATCACTCTCGTCGCCGAGCTCTACCTTCAGCCGTACCAGGCGCAGAAGCTCGGAAGCCTGGTGGTCACGCCTCAGGCTCCTTTCTACTCGGGCGCCAGGGCTTCCCTCGTGGTGGAGTACTCCCTGGGCAAGGGCGCCATTTACTACGGGGTCTCCGTCTACCACACCACCCAGAACTTCCCGATCTGGTTCAACGTCAACTACAGCACCCAAAAGTTTTTCTACCTGGGGCTGCTGGGCGGCTATGAATTCTGACCGCTCATTCTTTGCTCTCGGGTTCGCGGCGCTGACGGCCATCTCGTGCGTGGAGCGCCAAGGCCCAAAGCCTCCGACCTTCCCGTCCGGAGGGCTCCTCGCGCGCTCGGTGCCGCTGCCACAGCCGGAGCTGCTTTCGGCACTCGAGGGCATCTACGACGCGACGAACCGCTTCGGCAAGTTCGCCGTGGTCCACGCGAGCGTGCAGGGAAATTCCCCGCCCACATCCCCGGCCACGACGAAGGCCGCGCTGGCAATCCTGGGCCGGGAGCATTTCGCCTTCGCGATCCTCGAGCCGGGCTGCTTCACCGATACGTCAACTGCCACGACGGTCCTCCAGCTCGTGCTCGAGGGTTACTGGCGATACCTGGACGACGCGCAGCCGGATAGCAGCTCCATGGGCCTGATCCGACTCTTCGTCCAGCCTAGCTCGGTAGCCGCTTTGCTGTGTGGGGGAGTGGCTCCTCCGCCTGGGACAGTAGCCACGCTGGTCGGTGCGACGGGGCAGGGAAACGCGGAGCCCACCGCGCCGCTCAACGTGACTTACGTACAGCAGCGCAAGAGCCGGCTCGTTGATGGCAAGAAGTCGTTCTTCGTGGGAGCACACCACGGAGGCTGCGTGACTTCGGACGACTGCGGCATCTCCGAGAATACGCCGGAAACCTTCGTCCTCGCGTCGCAACTGGGGGCCGACTTCCTGGAGATCGACGTCCACCTGACCGCGGATGGAATTCCGGTCTTGTTTCACTTTCCGGATCTCTCGGCGATTCTGGTGCAGGGTCCGTACTGCTTCGGGCCGATTGCGGGCTACACGTACGCGCAGCTCATCGCCAACTGCCGACTCAAGAATGGTGAGCTCATCCCGCGACTCGAGGACGCGCTCGCCTATGGCCTCACCAATACCGATCTCATCGTCTGGCTGGACATGAAAGTGGCGAACGCGGTGGTGCCGGTCAGCCAACTGCTCGGGAGGCTGGCAACGCGATTGCCGCCTACTGCGATGGTGATGAACCGCGTCGTCATGGGGTTGCCGGCGGGCGATGTGGTGGATGCCTACGTGTCGGCGAAGCAAAACGGGCAGCTGGCGCAGGGGCAGAGATGCCTGGTGGAACAAGAGGCAGCGAACGTGACCTCGATCCCCTGCATCGCGTGGGGGCCACGGTACACCCGAGGACCGATGGCGGGCGACGTGCAGAATCTTCAGTCGCAAGGCAAGTTCGTGGGCTACTGGACGATCAACGATCCGGGCGTGATCGACGACTTTCTGATTGACGGCAAACCCAACGGTATCCTCACCAACTACCTCGGCCTCCTCAACCAGCGTTGGGAGGCCGTCGGTATCCTCCCACCCTATCCGGTCTCGCAGTGAACTACCTCGCCACCATAGTCATGCTCCTCACCGTCGCCGCTGAAGGCCAGCCTGCCAACACGTCAGTTGAGGCGCAGCAAGCCAACACTACGGCCCCGCTCCACAACTGGGAGCTCGACCTCTTCGCCGGATACGGGCAGCTTGCGTGGCCCGCCCTGGATACTACCAACACGCGTTGGTCGCATGGGAACGTGGCGATCGCTCTGAGCGTCGCCTACCGAAGCCCGCATTTCACGCACCCATTCCTGGACATTTCGTACGTGCCGTTCATCTGGAGCGGCCAGGACGTCTATGTTCCAAACACCAACGGGTCTGTCCGCGCCAGCTCCTCGAGCCATGCCTTGGGAATCATCCTCGGACCGGGCTTCGACATCTCATGGTTCCGAGTGCGGGGCGGCGTCGGCGCCTATTTCGTCTCGACCCACACCAGTGTCCAGGACGTCAACAAGAACACGACGTCGACCAACCTTGGATATCTGCTCACCGCGTCGGCCCTGGTGTGGCAGCACAACGAATTCGCAGTGGGCATCGAAGCACGTCTCGTGATGCTGGAGGCCCCCGGCAACGGCGTGTTCCAAACCTCCTGGGCGGCTGGGTTGACCGGGCGTTGGGACTTCGCGCGCCACTGACGATGGCTTTTCCGAGGCAACAGGTAACCACGCTGGTTGTCCTGGCACTATTCGCGGCGACCTATGCCAGCGGTCAAGAGACCAGCTCCGGGTCCACGAGCGGCTCGGTCGCGCCTACGTTCGGCGTGCCCGACACTGCCGGCGGCGCCAGGGCGGGCGGTGCTGGCAACCCCGGCGCTCGCTCCGGCCCGGAGACGGTGCCCGGTCGGGCCGGCCAGATGTATGCGCCCGACGAGGACTTCCCGACGTGGTTCGGCCGCGAGACCGGGTGGTGGCAACCTTCTCCGGAACCCGCCACGCCTCAGCGAAGACATACGTCGATCGCCCCGTTCATCACCAGCAGCCCGCTCATCGGCGTCGGCTTTGGCGTCGCCGCGGCGGGCACCATCCAGCTGGGTACGCCAGAGACGACGCCCTTGTCGACCTTCGCGACCAACATCCTCATCACCACCAACAGCCAGTACTCGATCCCGCTCCGCACCAACATCAACCTTCCCGGAGGAGACTGGAACCTCGTCGGCCTATGGCGGTTCAGCAAGTTCCCCAGCCCAACTTGGGGCCTTGGCGGCAACACGCCCGAATCCGCGAAAACGACCATCGACTACAGCTCGGTGACTCTCTACGAAACCGTGAACCGCCGGATCGTCGGCAATTTCTACGTTGGCCTGGGCTACTACTTCGACAACTTCTTCGACATCAAAGATCAGGGAGCGGCAAATGGTCCGACCGTCTTCACCCAGTACCCTTATGGAACCGGATCGCGCTCGCTCAACTCGGCCCTTGGGATTAACTTCTTGTTCGACAACCGCGACAGCCCGGTGAATCCGTATCGCGGCTTTTACGCCAACCTCAATTACACCTTCGCGCCGACGTGGCTGGGGAGCGACACGCACTGGCACGCGTTGTGGCTCGAAGGGCGAACGTATTTTGCGCTCAATCGGCGGATGGTGCTCGGGCTCTGGGCATACACCTGGTTCAACTTCGGCCAAGTTCCCTATCTGGAGCTCGCCAGCATCGGCAGCGATCCCAACGCCCGCTCCGGCCGCGGGTACACGGAGGGGCGCCACATCGGGACTTCGTTGCTGTACGGGGAAACCGAGCTTCGCTACAGCATCTGGCAGTGGCTCGGCATCATCGCCGCGGTAAACGTCCACTCAGCGGGGGAGCCGGGGCAGGAAGGCTTCTTTAGCGACCAACCGCGGTTTCAGTACTGGAGTCCAGCGGTGGTCGTCGGAGCGCGCATCCTGGTGGTGAAGCCGACTCGCTCCAACATAACCATCGATTTCGCCTGGGGCAGAAGTAGCAACGGCATCTACTTCAACTTCGCCGAGGTATTTTGATTCGAGTCTAGAGCGGCGAATGAGCCCTCAGCGGAATATCAAACGATTGCGTCTGATGGCGGCCCTGCTTGCGGCAATCGCGGTTGCGATTGCTCTCTGGTCCGTGGTCGCCCGCGGAATTCCTCCTCGGACCGTCACCCTGGCAACCGGTCCTGAGGGCAGCTCCTACGCGCAAATCGGCGAGCGGTACCGCGCCATCCTGGCCCGCTCTGGGGTGGTCCTAAAGCTCGAGGCGACCGCAGGTTCCGTCGAGAACCTGGCCAAGCTGCGCGATCCGCGTTCCGGCGTGAGCGCGGGATTCCTTATTCCCGGTCTTCCCGGTGCTAAGGAAGCCTCCGGGCTAGAGACGCTGGGCACCATTTTCTATCAGCCGCTCTGGCTGTTCGAACACGAATCGGCAAACGGTTTCGCGGTCGAAGGGCTCGCCGAGAAACGAGCATCGTTCGGCAGCGAGGGCAGCGGCACGCGCACAATTACGAATGACCTCCTCGCGCTCGCCGGGATCGAGACGCGGCGAGCCAAACTATTGGAGCTGCCTCCAGCCGAGGCGGCGGACCGGCTGCTCCGCCGCGAGATAGACGTCGTCGCGCTGGTGGATTCCTGGGACTCACCTCTGATACGGCGGCTGGTGGCTGCGTCGGAGATTTCGCTGGTGACCTTCCGCCGAGCCGACGCCCTGGTGGCGCTGCGCCCTCAATTCACCAAGTTGATCCTGCCGACCGGCGTCGGCGATCTCGCTAACAACCGGCCACCCAGCGACGTCGTACTGATCGCCCCCAAGGCCAGCCTCGTCATCCGGGGCAACCTGCACGAGGCCATTCAGTTCCTCCTTCTGGATGCTGCGGCCCAAGTCCACTCCGGGCCCGGAATCTTCCACCGAGCCGGCGCATTTCCTGCGGCGGAGTCGATCGACTTTCCGCTCAGCAGTGAGGCGGTCCGCTTTTACAAGTCGGGCCCCCCCTTTCTGCAACGCTACCTCCCCTTCTGGCTCGCGGTGCTGACGGAGAGATTGCTTTTCCTCCTGGTTCCGCTCTTCGGCATCGTCCTGCCGCTGATCCGCGTCGTCCCCGAAGCGTACCGCCGCATGGTGGAGCGGCGCATCACCCGGCTGTATGGCGAGCTGAAGCTGCTCGAGACCGAGCTGGAGGTGCGCGGCCCCGAGGCGTCTCATGCCGACGTCATTCCACGGCTCGACGCCTTGGAGCGACGCGCCGATGACTTGCGCGTGCCTCTGCGTTTCTCGCAGACTCTCTACACGCTGAAGGTCCACATCCGGCTGGTGCGCGACCGGCTGGCCCGCCGCGAGCAAATCAATTGAGCTCGCCAAACCAGATCGGCTGGATGCGCTGGTTGCCGGGAGTGCTGACGCTGCGCCAGTACCGGGCAACCTGGCTGGGCCATGACATCGTCGCAGGGATCGTACTGGTGACGATGTTGGTGCCCGTCGGGATCGCCTACGCGGTGGCATCGGGCGTGCCGGCGATAAACGGCCTCTACGCGACGATCGTGCCGCTGCTGGCGTACGCGCTGTTTGGCCCCAGCCGCATCCTGGTTTTGGGGCCAGACTCATCGCTGGCTGCGGTCATCCTTGGTGTCGTCCTTCCGCTGTCTGGTGGAGACCCAGCTCGCGCGGTTCCCCTCGCCAGCGTGATGGCGATCGTCTCGGGGATATTCTGCATTCTGGCAGGCGCCGCACGGCTAGGGTTCATCACCGAGCTTCTCTCCAAGCCGATCCGCTATGGCTACATGAATGGCATCGCGCTCACGGTGCTGATCAACCAACTGCCCAAGCTCTTCGGCTTCTCGATCAAGAGTAAGGGACCTGTGAGAGACCTCTGGGCGATGGCCGTCGCAGTGGTGAGCGGAAAAGCGAATTGGATCACCTTCGCCGTCGGGGCAGGCACCTTGGTGACGATCCTCGTGTTGAAGAACCGCAAGCGCGTGCCGGGTATCCTGATTGCGGTGGTTGGCGCGACGGTAGCCGTGAGCGCGCTGGATTTGGCAGCGCGCGCCGGTGTCTCCGTACTGGGTCCGCTCCCTCAGGGTTTGCCGGCGTTTGCGATTCCGTGGATCACCGACGCCGATATCGTGCCGATAGTGATCGGAGGCTGCGCCGTCGCCCTGGTTTCCTTCGCCGACACCAGCGTACTCTCCCGCGCCTACGCCGCCCGGACCGGTGCGACGGTCGATCCCAGTCAGGAGATGGTGGGACTTGGAGCCGCCAATCTGGCCGCCGGATTCTTTCAAGGCTTTCCGATCAGCAGCAGCTCATCGCGCACGCCCGTGGCGGAAGCAGCAGGCGCCCGGACGCAGCTGACGGGTGTCGTTGGTGCCCTCGCCGTGGCGGTGCTGCTGCTGGCAGCGCCGAATCTGCTCCAGAATCTGCCCACCGCCGCATTGGCGGCGGTGGTCATTACCTCGGCGATTGGCTTGATCGAAGTCGCCGACCTCGCTCGAATCTTTCGCATCCAGCAGTGGGAGTTCTGGCTGTCGATCGGCTGTTTCATTGGCGTGGCCGTTCTTGGCGTAATCCCAGGCATCAGCCTGGCCGTCGCGGCCGCGATCATCGAGTTTTTGTGGGATGGCTGGCGTCCGCACTCAGCGGTGTTGGGTCGCGCTGATGGCGTCAAGGGTTACCACGATATCACGCGATATCCCAATGCTCGGCAAATACCCGGTCTGCTCCTCTTTCGCTGGGACGCTCCCTTGTTCTTCGCCAATGCGGAGTTGTTCAAAGAGCGTGTTCTTCATGCAGCAGCAAACTCGCCCGCGCCCGTGCGCTGGGTGGTCGTTGCGGCCGAGCCGGTGACCAGCGTGGACGTCACTGCGGCTGATGCCCTGGTCGAATTGCATAAAGCGTTGGAGGGAGCCGGGACCCAATTGTGTTGGGCGGAGCTCAAAGATCCTGTCAAAGACAAGCTCAAGCGATTCGGACTCTTTGCCCAGATCGGTGAGGAGTTGTTCTTCCCGACCCTTGGTGTCGCCGTCAGCAGTTACCTCGAAACGCACGCGGTGGATTGGGTCGATTGGGAAGACCGACCACCATCGAAAGCCGTGAGTTGACCGGCCTACCAGTAATAGCGAAGCCCGATCGTGGTCAGAAAATTGTTCCAGGACACATCGACGGTGCTACTCACCGCGGACCTCCGCACGATGAGCTGCAGGCCGACGGCGAGGTTCTGCCGCCCGGTGTAGAACACGCCGCCCCCAAGATCGGTGATGTGCTGCAGTTCGGTGCCGCTGAACGGAGCGATCCAGCGGAACTGAAACAGGATCCCGATCG
>Ga0126384_10000283_pt1 | contig 26866 bp, 26 predicted proteins | sample PanSoiMetPlot_36_FD_92543 | JGI IMG/M metagenome (GOLD analysis project Ga0126384, IMG submission 92543) | Tropical forest soil microbial communities from Panama - MetaG Plot_36 | ecosystem: Environmental > Terrestrial > Soil > Tropical forest > Bulk soil | place: Panama | collected 2016-02-17 | reverse complement strand
GAGCTTGCCGGCCGGCACGCCGGCGAACAAGGCATCGATGTCGGCGACGCCGACCTTGGCCAGCATGGCCTGGCGATCGGCCTTTGTCAGCGGCAGATAGCGCATGATGGTGTTCCTGTCAGGGTGAAGCCGGTACGGCCTCGATGGCGACCTCGGTCAGCACCGAGTTGGCGATGTAGCATTCCTCGTGCGCGTGATGATGCAGTTGGTCGAGCTCGGCGGCGCTCGGCTGCCGCCCTCCGGCAAATACGATCCTGGGCCGCAAGGCAACGTTGGCCACGTAGAGCTTGCCGCGCTGGTTTTTGCGCATGATGCCGACCGCTTGGTCGCGATAGGAATCGACCACAAACCCTTGCTTGGCCGCCAGGAACAGAAAGGTCAGCATGTGGCAGCTCGACAGCGCGGCCACCAGCGCCTCTTCCGGATCGACGGCGGCGGCCTCGGAGTAGGGCAGCCGCACCGATAGCGGCGAGGACGAGGCCGGCACCGTGATGCCGCCGTCAAACGACCACTGATGCGCACGGCTGAACTTGAGATCGGTGAAGGTCTCGGCAGCGCCGCGTGTCCAGGCAATGGTTGCGGTATATTCGTGTGCCACGATCGTGTCTCCGATGCTATGAGGTCGCCTTGACGAACTCCTGGTAGGTGGCAAGGTCCATCAGCTGATCGAGCTCGGCCGGATTGCTGAGTTTGACCTTGAAGAACCAGGCCTTGCCCTGCGCGTCCTCGTTGATGAGCGCCGGCGCGGCGGCGATCTCGGCGTTGGCCTCGATCACCTCGCCGGAAACCGGCGCGAACACATCGCTCGCTGCCTTGACGCTCTCGACCACAGCCACCGCGTCACCCTGTTTGGCCTGCCGCCCCGCCTCGGGTACCTCGACGAACACGATATCGCCGAGCTGCTGTTGGGCGTGGTCGGTGATGCCCACGGTGCCGACACCGTCCTCGACGCGGATCCATTCGTGATCCTTGGTGTAGCGCTCGGTTGCCATCGGGTTCCTCGCTGACTTTGAGACTGGCTTAGCGTGCGTAGCGGTGCGGCACGAACGGGAGCGGTACAACGGCGGCGCCGAGCGCCTTGCCGCGCACCAACAGCGCAACGGCCGTCCCGGCGCTGGCGGCCGGCGCCGAAACGTAGCCCATGGCGATTGGGGCGTTGATGCTGGGCCCAAAGCCGCCGGAGGTGACGGTGCCAAGCCGCGCGCCGGCCGGCGCCAGGATCTCGGTGCCCTCGCGCGCGGGCGCGCGCCCGTCGGGCCTGATGCCGACGCGGCGGCGCTCGCTGCCGTTGGCGAGCTCATGCTTGATGCGCGCCGCCCCCGGGAACCCGCCTTCGGCGCGGCGCCGCTTCGGGATCGACCAGGCGAGCCCTGCCTCGATGGGGCTCGTGGTATCGTCGATATCATGGCCGTAGAGACAGAGACCGGCTTCGAGCCGCAAGGAATCGCGGGCACCGAGGCCGACCGGCTCGACCCCCTCTTGCGCCAACAGCAGGCGGGCGAGATCGCTGGCCGAGGCCGCCGCGACGGAGATCTCAAAGCCGTCCTCGCCGGTGTAGCCCGAGCGCGAGATATGGGCTTTAAAGCCGCCAATGCTGACCTCGGCCGCGGTCATGAAGGCAAGGCCGGCCGCGGTCGGCGACAGCTCGAGCATCACCCGGCGCGCCGCCGGACCCTGCAGCGCCAGTAGCGCCCGCTCGCGGGCGGGCTCGAGCCGGACGCCCGCCGGCAGGCGTTGCGTGAGGTGGGCGTAGTCGACGGCCGTGCGCGCGGCATTAACCACCAGCAACAGGCGGCCGTCATCGGCGGCATCGGCCGGTCGCGTGACCATCAGGTCATCGACGATGCCGCCCTCATCGTTGAGCAGTTGCGTGTAGCGCTGCTGGCCGCGGGCGAGATGGCCAATATCGGCCGGCACCAGCGCCTCCAGCGCCAGCGCGGTGGTGGCGTGATCGGGACCGACGAGCCAGGCCTGGCCCATGTGCGATACGTCGAACAGGCCGGCCTTGGCCCGGGTGTGCAGGTGCTCCTTGAGAATGCCGAGGCGATAGTTGACCGGCATGGCATAGCCGGCAAAGGCCACCAGCTTGGCACCGAGGTTAAGGTTGAGTTCGTGCAGCGGCGTGCGTTTGAGCGGCAGGTCGGCGGCGGCTTCGGCGCTCATGTTCGCTCCGGTCCCAAGGCTTGGCCCTCGCGCGGACCTCCGCACGAATGCAAGCCCCCTCTGTCACGGGACCTGAGAGATTCCGGCGACGCGCCGCCATTACCCCTTCGGTGAGCCGGCCCAGCGGTCGGCTGCTTTCCAGAGCGCCATCAACCTGCGGTCCTTTTGCCTGAGAGGTTCCGGGGCGGTTGCTCCTTCGGCGCCCCACCCCGAGTGCAACAGCGCTCGGGCAGGGTCTCTTCCGCAGGCGTCGATTGGCTGCGGCGATGATACGCGCCTCGGGTGAGGAGTCAACGCGGCGCCGCGCCCCGGCCGCTATCCCCTTATTCGAGGGCGTGGGTGATGATCACGTCATGCCGGGGCTGCAAGCAATAGACGGCAACGCCAATGAGGGCGGCGATCAGGAGGACGAGCGCAAACGCTCTGGCGCGAGGGGACATCGCTGTCTCCATATGATCGGGTCGGTGAACATTGGCTCTGGCAATAGCCGCCACCCTAGGCCCACGGCGACGGCCGCGGCTGTGCTCTAGGGCACAGGCGGCGGCATGCTCACGCCAATAGCCCGCGCGTAAGCGCTGAGGTCACCAAGGTCGGCCGCCTCAGCCGGCGCCCGGCGTGTTGCGATCGAAAGCAACGTAGACCTCGTATTCGGCCGGCCGCGAGCCCTCGGGAACGTTGAACGTCAGCGAGCGAACCACCGAGAAGTAGCCGATCGGCTTGTCGAGGGTCACCGGCACCTCGATCCTGACCTTGTCGGTGACGACCTTTTCGCGCTTGGCATCGCTGACGAAGACGGTGAGTGGCAGCGACACGGTGCCGGTCTTACCCTTCGGACCCAGCAAGATGCGGCCCGAGAAGCCGAGCTTGACGCTGACGCGACCCGGCTCGATCTGGCATTCGCGCGCCGTCTTGGTGATCTCGCCGCGATGCATGACGGCCAGACCATCGCCGATCCGGCCCTGCTCGTAGATGGTCACGTAGCCTTCGCGCGACCAAACCTGAAACCGCGGGCAGCCGTAGGCCACGTCGAAGCCGGCGCCCGAACCGGGACCGTCGGTCTTCGCCGCCGCCAGCATCTGGTCCTCGCTGATCGAGCCGACGTCGGTCACGGTCTTGCTCTGGCCGAACAAGCCGCCGCCGATCCCCGAGGTGAGCGATGACATGCCACAACCGCTCAGGAGGCAGACCAGCGCCGCTGCGACGACGCCGCGGGCCAGCCCAGCCAGTGGTGCAAATGCCGATTGCGTCACGTCGCCCCTGTCCGAACGCTTGCCAGGCCCCTTGCAGAGCGGCAATCCCACCCCATAATGGCTCCGATGCCCATCGGGCCCGTGTCCGGTGATTCGAAGTCTATCATTCGGGCAAGCCGAGGGCCATTGAGGGCGTAAGATATCAAACGCGAACAAGGCAACGTCCTTAACCCCATGACCCACGTCGGCCCCGATCAGCGGGCGCTGCCACCCCTGACCATCCTGCTGGCGGCCCCTCGCGGCTTCTGTGCCGGCGTCGACCGCGCCATCCGCATCGTCGAACTGGCGCTGCAGAAGTTCGGTGCTCCGGTCTACGTACGCCACGAGATCGTCCACAATCGCCACGTCGTCGACGATCTCAAGGCGAAAGGCGCCGTTTTTGTGGAGGAGCTCGACGAGATTCCGGAAACGGACGCGCCTGTGATCTTTTCGGCACATGGAGTGCCGCAGCAGGTTCCGGCCGCGGCCAAGGCCCGCAACCTCATTTATATCGATGCCGTCTGCCCGCTGGTATCCAAGGTGCACATCGAGGCGCGCGCGCTCAACGGCAAAGGTTTCGAGATCGCCCTCATCGGTCACGCCGGCCATCCCGAGGTGGCCGGAACCTTGGGCCAGCTGCCGGCCGCGGCCGCGACCTTGATCGAGACCGCAGACGATGCCCGCCGCTTTCAGCCGCGCGATCCCGACCGGCTCGCCTACATTACGCAGACCACCTTGTCGGTCGATGATACGGCGGCGATCGTCGCCATCCTGCGCCAACGCTTTCCCGGCATCGTTGGTCCCCGCAAGGAGGATATCTGCTACGCCACCACCAACCGCCAAGCCGCGGTCAAGGCGATCGCTGAGCGCTGCGATGCCTTGCTCGTGGTCGGCTCCGCCAACAGCTCCAACTCGCAGCGCCTGGTCGAGGTCGCGCGGCGGGCGGGCTGCGCCAAGGCGCGGCTGGTGGAAGACGCCCGCAGCGTGGTGTGGGGCGATTTCGAGGGTGTCAGCACGCTCGGCATCAGCGCCGGGGCCTCGGCGCCGGAGCGCGTGGTGTTCGACGTGATCGACGCGTTCCGGACCCGTTTCGAGGTCACCTTGCAAGAGATCGTGACCCGCGAGGAGCGGATCGGCTTTTCTCTGCCGCGCGAGCTGCGCGATGCAATCGATGCCTGAGGCGCGAACCGGGCTGAGGGGGCATGGCCGTCTATACCGAAGTCTCCGACGACGAACTCGAAAAGTTCATCGCCAGCTATGGGGTCGGCGCGCTGCTCTCCTTCAAAGGCATCGCCGAGGGGGTCGAAAACACCAACTATCTTATCCACACCCAATCGGGTCCCTACTTTCTCACCCTCTATGAAAAGCGGGTGGCCCCGCAGGATCTGCCGTTCTTCCTCGGCTTGATGGAGCACCTGGCCAACGCCGGCATCCGCTGTCCGACACCGGTGCGGGACAGCGACGGCAAAACCTTGCGCCAGCTTGCCGGCCGGCCGGCCGCGCTCGTCACCTTTCTCGAGGGTGTCTGGATCCGGCGACCCCAGGTGGCGCATTGCGCCGCCGTCGGCCAAGCCATGGCGCGTCTGCATCTTGCCGGCCAGAATTTTGCCTTGCGCCGCGCCAACGCCCTGGGCCTGGCCGGCTGGCATCCCCTCTACGCCGGTTTCAAGGACCATGCCGACCAGATCGCGCCCGGCCTCGCCGCCACCATCGAGCAGGAACTCGAGCACCTGGCGCGGCACTGGCCCGGTGATCTCACCCACGGCGTCATCCACGCCGACCTCTTTCCCGATAACGTGTTCTTCCTCGGCGACCAGCTCTCCGGCCTGATCGACTTTTATTTCGCCTGCAACGATGCCTTGATCTATGACGTTGCGATCGCGCTCAACGCCTGGTGCTTCGAGAGCGACCATGCCTTCAACATGACCAAGGGGCAGGCCCTACTCAAGGGCTACCAGGGCATCCGTCAAATCGGCGCCGCGGAACGGCGGGCGCTGCCGCTGTTGGCGCGGGCGGCGGCGCTGCGCTTTCTGCTGACACGGGCGCACGACTGGTTGCACACCTCCAAGGATGCGCTGGTCAAACGCAAGGACCCGCTTGAATATCTGCGCCGGCTCAAATTCCACCGCACCATCGTATCGGCCAGCGAGTATGGCCTGGGCCCGGCGCCATGAGCAACGATCGCAAGCCGATGGTGGTGATCCACACCGACGGCGCCTGCTCGGGCAATCCCGGGCCCGGCGGCTGGGGAGCGGTGCTGGTTTCGGGCAGCCATCGCAAGGAGATTTGCGGCGGCGAGGCGCTCACCACCAACAACCGCATGGAGCTGATGGCGGCGATTTCGGCGTTGGAGGCCCTGAAGCGGCCATCGCGCGTCGCGCTCTATACCGATTCCGAATACGTCAAGAACGGGATCAGCAGCTGGATCGCCGGTTGGAAGCTGCGCGGCTGGAAGACCGCCGACCGCAAGCCGGTCAAAAACCTTGAGCTCTGGCAGCGCCTCGACCGGGCGCAAGCCGTGCACCAGGTGTCGTGGCATTGGCTGCGGGGGCACGCCGGCCACGTCGAAAACGAGGAGGCTGATCGCTTGGCGCGCCAGGGCATGGCGCCGTTCCTGGACCGGGCACGGTCGGCCGATTAAGCGGCAAGGCGGCGCCATGGCACGGCGCGCCGAGGTCGTGGCGCGGGGAACCGGATCGAATAGAGCATACTGCTGAACCGGACGCCTATGCGGCAACGGACGCTGCCGCGTTCACCTGACAGTTTGATCGACTACAGCAGCTTTCGACCTTCGACATCGCGCGCAGGCGGAAAGCGGGGGTGCATGCCGACGCGAAGGACCACCAGATAGGTCGGCGAGGAGAACAGCCGCTGGTTCGGAATGGGGGGGTCGAAGGCGGTCCAACCTGCCGAAAGCTCTCCGGCCCGCGTGGCGCAACGCACGCCTCCCGGAAAGCCTTCCTCAAAAGCGCCCGCCTAGACGTCCCGATAAAGACCGCGGGCCATCGAACAACAAAGCCGCCGATAGGCCGGCGGCTTCCTCAACATCGACGTCAACGAGGACTGCGCTTGTTTATGGCGTGGTGCCACCCGTGCCGGAGCCGCTGCTGCCCACCTGATTGGTCACCGTCGTGACGGCGGCGCCGACCTGGGAGCCAGCCGTGCGCGCGGCACCAATGATGGCGACGCCAATAAGGACCGCGATCAGGCCATACTCAATGGCTGTCCCACCACCGGACTCGTCTTTCAGCAAGCGAGTAAACAGGTTCTTCATGACCACTCTCCCAGCCGTTGTTTTTGGCCTTAGCAGTTGCACATTGCGTTCACGCCTTTGCGCACCGCCGCGCGGCTGAACTTCCAAAACACTATAGCGCGGCCATTAAAGTCGAGTTAAAATATTATGGATGATTCATATTGGATAAATTAGCCTTATCTGGCTCATGTCACGAATGTTCCGCACAGGTTTGGAGACTAAATTCGAGGATATTCTGGAACTATTTGGTTAACCGCCAATTGTATTGCGCTGATCGCAACTTTGGTGTCGGCAAGGCAAATCCTCGGCACCGACTTCTTCCCACTCAAAGCCGAAGGCGCACGCCCAACCATCAATGTCTCCCTCATGGGGCGGTCGATTGCGGACCGGGTCCCAGCAAGGGCCGTCTTGCCTATAAAACTTGATCGCCCGTGCTGCCTGCCGGCGCGGCGGCAGCGCTGTCGTCAGCCTGGCGATCCTCCAACGGCGGTCCCAGCGACAAAAACCCCGAGTTGCCGTAACCCCGAGTTGCCGTCGCCGCCGACTCGGGATCCGGACAGCCTTCTCAATGCCGCCAAGCCTGTCTCGATGCTGCAGGCACGCTTTCGCGAGTTGCCAGCCGAGCCGAGCGCCAATCGTCACCACCATTGGTCAGGGCCTGAAGACGCCAGTGTCGCCAAACAATCTAGGTCGCGAGCCCGCTGCAACAGTCTCAAGCTGCAACAATTCTCAAGAAGACCAGCAACGACGGCGTCGGCATCGCGATGGTCGAGCTCACCTATGACTACTCACCTATGACTATAAGTCGCCGATCGGCGCGTGCGTCATGAACACCCCGCCTGATTTAAAGAGGCGCCACGCGGGTCCCGATCTGGCATCGACAGCGGACGTTATAGAGACCATCTCGGCGCCATGCTGCCCGCCTTGCCCGATGCCGACCGCCTCGGCCGCAGCCGATGCGGGCGGGAACCACCCCCGTCTGCCAGCACGACGCCGGCATTTCGTGCCGCGCCGACCAGGACAATCCCCGGTTGTATTTGCCCAAGCGGGCCATTTCCACCTATGCTGACCCGGCCTGCCGTGAGCCAGCGGGGGCATGGCAAGGCTAGGGCCAGGAGGCCATGGGACGACGGTCGACGCACACCCCGCAGCAGCTGCGCGAACTGATCTTGGATGCTGCGCAGGACATCATCGAAGCACAAGGTATCGCCGGCTTGTCCGCGCGCGAGATTGCCCGGCGCATCGGCTATTCGCCGGGCACGATCTACAACATGTTTGAGAATCTCGACGATGTCGTGCTCAACGTCGAAGCGCGCGTGCTCGACGCCTTGGATCAGCGTCTTGCGGGTCTCCTGAACGATGGCGACGCCTGCACCCGGGTGACGCGGCTGGCGCTGGCCTACCTCGCCTTCACCCACGAAAAGCCGAAGCTCTGGAACCTATTGTTCGAGCATCACATGCCGGCGGGCGCGCCGCTGCCGGCCTGGTATCAGCAAAAGCTCGAAACCTTGATGAGCCGCGTCGAGGCCGCGCTCGCCCCCGAGTTTGGCCCAGGGCAGGAGAGCCATCGCGAGCGCGCCGCGCGCGTGCTGTGGGCCGGCGTGCACGGCATTACCTCGCTGTCGACCGCCGACAAACTCTCGGTGGTCACCACCGAAACCGCTAATCGACTGATCGAGGACCTGGTCGCCACCTACCTTTCCGGCCTGTCGGGAGCGGACAGGGCCACTGCCGATGGCCGCGGAGACGCCACTCCGCTCGAGGCGTGAGCCGCAGCATGGACAAGCGCGCCCCCGGCGGCGCCAGAAGGCGTCACCTCAAGGTCCGCCTGAAGACCGCCAAACAGCGCACCTCCTCCTCGCAACGCTGGCTCGAACGGCAGCTCAACGATCCCTACGTGGCGGCGGCGCGCCGCCAGGGCTACCGCTCGCGGGCCGCCTACAAGCTGATCGAGATCGACGACCGCTGCCGTGTGCTCAAGCCCGGCCGACGGGTGGTGGATCTCGGCGCCAGCCCCGGCGGCTGGAGCCAGGTCGCCGCCGAGCGGGTCGCGGCGAGCGCGGGGCGTGGCCAGGTGGTCGCCATCGACCTCCTCGCCATGGAGCCGGTCCCCGGCGTGGTGTTCCTGCAGGAGGATTTTCTGAGTGAACGGGCGCCGGATCAGCTCAAGGCGCTGCTGCGCGGTCATGGCGCCGACGTGGTGCTCTCTGACATGGCAGCGCAGGGTACCGGCCACAGCCGCACCGATCACCTGCGCATCATGGCGCTGGCCGAAGCTGCGGCCGAATTCGCCATCGAGGTGCTGGCCCCCGGCGGCGCGTTTTTGGCCAAGATGCTGCAAGGCGGCACCGAGCGCGCCTTGCTGCAGCGCCTCAAGAGCGCCTTTGCCAAGGTGCGGCACATCAAGCCACCGGCGAGCCGCGCCGAATCGGCGGAGCTCTACGTGCTGGCAACGGACTTTCGCGGCGGCTAGTGGCGCGGTCCCGCATCGGGCGCCAGCTCGCCCCCGACATGGGCTTTGCCGCCCATGCATGGAGGTCAAGCACCGGGGGGGCCGCCCCCGCGAGCGGCACCGTGGCTGCACACCAGCAGCGCCTTTTCCTGATTGGCGGCCTCTGCTAATAGGAAGCTTGGAACGATTCCAGCACAGGGCGGCGACATGGGCCGCGTGCCGGCCAAGAGAGGCCCGGCGCGCCGGTTTTCGGCCAACCTGACGCCAGGGAGAGCGAAACATGGCGCAGCCCGTCCTCGATGACACCAGCGTAGCCCTGACCTTCGACGACGTGCTGTTGGTCCCCCGCCCCTCCGACGTGCTGCCCGGTGAAACCGACGTCACCTCCCGCGTCACCCGCGAGATCTCGGTCAAGATCCCAATCCTGTCGTCGGCCATGGACACCGTCACCGAAAGCCGGCTCGCCATCGCCATGGCGCAGGCCGGTGGCATCGGCGTCGTGCACCGCAATCTCGCGCCCGAGGCGCAGGCCGAACAGGTGGCCATGGTCAAGCGCTACGTCGCCGGGATGGTGGTCAACCCTTATACCATCTCGCCCAAGGCGACCTTGGCCGATGCCTTGCACCTGATGCAGGAGCGCAAGATTTCCGGGGTGCCGGTGGTCGAGGAGGGCGGCAAGGGCAAGCTGCTCGGCATCCTGACCAACCGCGATGTGCGCTTTGCCACCAATACCCGCACCCCGGTCTCGGAGCTGATGACGCGCAAGCTGATCACCGTCAAGGAGGGGGTGAAGCGCGAGGACGCCGAGCGCCTCTTGCACCAACACCGCATCGAGAAGCTGCTGGTGGTCGACGACAATTTTCACTGCATTGGGCTGATAACCGTTAAGGATATCGAGAAGGCACTGCGCTATCCCAATGCCTGCAAGGACGAGCAGGGCCGGCTGCGCGTGGCCGCCGCCACCTCGGTCGGCGAGGAAGGCTACGAGCGCGCCGAACGGCTGATTGCGGCCGGCGTCGATCTGGTGGTCGTCGACACCGCCCACGGCCATTCGAAACGGGTGCTCGACGCGGTCACCCGCATTAAGAAACAGTCCAATCGCGTACAGGTCATTGCCGGCAACGTCGCCACCGCCGACGGCACCAAGGCGCTGATCGACGCCGGCGCCGATGCGGTCAAGGTCGGAATTGGCCCCGGATCGATCTGCACCACGCGCGTGGTGGCCGGCGTCGGCATGCCACAGCTCTCGGCCATCATGGAATCGGTCGAGGCCGCCAACAAGCTCAACGTGCCGATCATCGCCGACGGCGGCATCAAGTTCTCCGGCGACATCGTCAAGGCGCTGGCGGCCGGCGCCGACTGCGTCATGGTCGGCGCACTGCTCGCCGGCACCGACGAGGCACCCGGCGAGACCTACCTCTACCAGGGCCGCACCTATAAGGCCTATCGCGGCATGGGGTCGGTCGGGGCGATGGCGCGGGGCAGCGCCGACCGCTACTTCCAACAGGAGGTCAAGGACATGCTGAAGCTGGTGCCGGAGGGCATCGAAGGCCAGGTACCCTACAAGGGGCCGGTCGACGGCGTGCTGCACCAGCTGGTCGGGGGGCTGCGCGCCGGCATGGGCTACGTCGGCGCCGCCAACCTCGCAGGCCTGCGCGAACGTGCCCGCTTCGTGCGCATCTCCCCCGCCGGCGCCAGCGAAAGCCACACCCACGGCGTCGCCATGACGCGGGAAGCGCCCAATTACACTCGCGGCGTTTAGGGCTCGGCTCGGCGTCGACGGGCATCGTTGTCTTCGCCACGGGAGCGGGCATGCAGTTCCTCGCCATGTTGGAACCAGTTGCGACCGGCAGGCTCGCCTAGGCGCATGCGACCCGGGGCGCAGATCAGGGCCGCCGTCGAGATCCTCGAGGAGATTCTGACGCGGCACCGTCCGGCCGCGACCAGCCTTGCCGACTGGGGCAAGGCGCACCGCTTCGCCGGATCCGGCGACCGAGCCGCGATCGGCAACCTGGTCTATGACGTGTTGCGCTGCCGCCGCTCGCTGGCGGCGCGCGTGGGCAGCGACACACCTCGGGCGCTGGCCTTGGCCGCGGCCGCCAAGGCCCTGGCGCTGTCGCCCGCGGCGGTGATCGCCAGCGCCGACGGCTCGGCCTATGCGTTAGCGCCGTTGAGCGAGGCCGAGCGGGCCGGCGTCGATGGCCCGCCGCTGGCCAACGCGCCGGCCGGCGTCAGCGGTGACATTCCCGACTGGCTCGAGGCCTCCTTCGCGCGCGCCTTCGGGGCCGATGCCGCCGCCGAGGGAGCGGCGCTGGCGGCGCGCGCCCCCGTCGATCTGCGCGTCAACACGCTCAAGGCCGAGCGCGAGAAAGTGCTCCGCGGCCTCGCCCGCTTCGCCGCTGCGGCGACCCGCTATTCGCCGGTGGGCGTGCGGCTCGCCGCCCGCGACGGGCCGCACCGCCAACCCAATGTCGAAGCCGAAGTCGGCCACGGACGCGGCTGGTATGAGGTGCAGGACGAGGGTTCGCAGCTGGCTGCGCTGTTGGCGGCGGCCGGGCCGCGCCAGCAGGTGCTCGATATATGTGCAGGCGCCGGCGGCAAGACCTTGGCGTTCGCTGCCGCCATGCGCAACACGGGCCAAGTCTACGCCTACGACGAGGATGCACAGCGGTTGCGCCCGATCGTGGAGCGGCTGAAGCGCGCGGGCGTGCGCAACGCGCAGGTGCTGGCGGCCGGCGACCGGGCGGCGCTTGCCGCCCTCGCTCAACGCTTTGACCTGGTGTTTATCGACGCCCCCTGCAGCGGCAGCGGCGCCTGGCGGCGGCGCCCCGATGCCAAGTGGCGACTGAAGCCGGCCAGCCTCGTGCAGCGCCAGGCCGAGCAGAAAGCTCTGCTGCAGGCCGCCGCGGCCCACGTCAAGCCCGGCGGCCGGCTGGTCTATGTCACCTGCTCGGTGCTGCCCGAGGAGAATGGCGACCAGATCGCCGCCTTCTTGCGCGACCACGCCGGTTTCGCGTGCGCGCCGTGGGCGCACGCCTGGGCGACGGCGGTCGGCGGCGATCCGCCCAACTCGGCCGACGGCAGCGAGGCGACCTTGCTCCTGACCCCGGCGCGACACGCAACCGACGGCTTCTTCATCGCCAGCCTGGTGCGCAAGGATTGAGCGTTGTTGCCTCCGACCGGGCACGATAAAAAGTGCTTGCATCCGGGATCGATCGTCCACAGATAAAAGTTTGACAGCGGGTTGCGAGGGACTAATACGTTCGCGTTTTGCTGAGGCCGTTGCGGGTCTCGTCTCAATCGGCAGCGGGTCGCGTCGGGGACCTCCCCCCGAGCGAGCGCAAGCTGCGGCACGGAGGAGGACACTTGTCCACCATGGTAATGCCGTCGAAGGCGAAGCGACCCCGACGTCCTTCCGCCCGTTCGTGTCTCGGCCCGGTTGCCGACCTCGAGGCGCACCTGCCCGAAGAGTGGTGGCGCAAACTCTTCAATGCCCTTTATGTGAAGACCGACGGCGACGTCGTCGAAAACCTGGAGAACACCCGTCGCGAGGTGGACTTCATCGTCTCCGCCGCCGCCATCCAACCCTATAGCCACATCCTCGACCTGTGCTGCGGCCAGGGTCGCCATTGCCTGGAGTTGGCGCGGCGCGGCTTCAAGCACGTCATGGGGCTCGACCGTTCGCGCTATCTGGTGCGGCTGGCCAAGAAGCGCGCCCAGGGCGAGGGCCTGCAGGTGCTGTTCAAGGAGGGGGATGCGCGCAATCCGCGGCTGCCCGAGAACAGCATGGACTGCGTTGCCATCATGGGCAACTCGTTCGGCTACTTCTCCAACAAGCAGGATGACGAGAAGGTGCTGACGGCGGTCGGCAAGATCCTGCGGCCGAGCGGGCAGATCGTCTTGGACATTACCGACGGCAGCCACATGCACGACAACTTCGACCGCCGGTCGTGGGAGTGGATCGACGAGCACCATTTCGTCTGCCGCGAGCGCTCGATTAGCCAGGACGGGGAACGCCTGATCTCGCGCGAGGTTATCGTCCACGACGAGATGGGCGTAATCGCGGACCAGTTCTATGCCGAGCGGCTCTACACGCGCGACAGTATCAGCAAGTTGCTGGACAAGACCGGCTTCCGCAACGTCCGCCACCATGGCCATGCCGAGGCGCTGTCCGACCGCGACCAGGACCTTGGCATGATGGCGCGGCGGATCCTGTTGACCGCCGATGCGCCACATTTCGTGCGCAAGCACCGCGGCCGGCTGCAGGCCCTCGACGTCACCGTGGTGATGGGCGACCACCGCCTGCCGGATCAGGTCAAACGCGGCGGCACCTTCAACCCGGAAGACCTCGATACCGTGCGCAAGCTCAAGGATGCGCTGTCGGAGGTGTCGGGCTACAAGTTCCGCTACCTCGACAACCACGGCACCTTGGAGCGCGACCTGTCGGAACTGCGCACCGACCTGGTGTTTAACCTTTGCGACGAGGGCTGGAACAACGACCCCTTCAAGGAGCTCCACGTTCCCGCCCTGCTCGAGGTGCTGGGCATCGGCTATACGGGCGCCGGCCCCTCGGCGTTGGCCGCCTGCTACGATAAGGGACTGGTGCGCGCGGTGGCCCACGCGCTCGACGTGCCGGTGCCGCTCGAATCCTACGTGCGGCCCGGCGACCAGGGCGCGACCTTGCCGTCGGTGTTCCCCGCCATCCTCAAACCCAACCAGGGCGACAGCAGCCAGGGCATCACCAAGGATTCGGTCGTCACCAACGAAAAGGCGCTGCTCGACTACCTCGATCGGCTGCGCGCCGAATTCCCCAGGCGCGGGGTGCTGGTGCAGGAGTTTTTGACGGGAGCAGAGTATTCGGTTGGGCTGGTCGGCAACGCCGATCAGGGCCTGCGGGCGCTGCCGATCCTCGAGGTCGACTACTCGCGGCTCGACGACCGGCTGCCAAAGATCCTGGGCTACGAATCGAAGTGGGAGCCGGACAGTCCCTACTGGACGCAGATCAAATACCGCGAGGCGACGCTCGCCGATCAAAAGCAGCAGCAGCTGATCGACAACTCCTCGCGCCTGTTCGAGCGGCTCGGCTGCCGCGATTACGCGCGGTTTGATTTCCGCGCCGATGCCAAGGGCGAAATCAAACTGCTCGAGGTCAATCCCAACCCCGGCTGGTGCTGGGATGGCAAGATGAACATTATGGCGGGCTTCCAGGGCATGCGCTATTCCGAGCTGTTGTCGCAAATCCTGCAGGCGGCGGTGGAACGGCTGGGCATTGTCGCCAAGCCGGTGCCGGCGCAGGTTGGCGGCAACGGACAGGGCCACTCCGTGGCTGCGGAGTGAGCCGGCTTCGGCACCCCCGTCACCCCGTGGCCACCCGGCAGCCAACGAAGATCGGGCCAGCAGTTCCTCGGCGTGGCCAAGGCGTAAGCGCGCAATGACCGACACCGTGCTCATCATCGACTTCGGCAGCCAGGTGACGCAGCTGATTGCCCGGCGCGTTCGCGAACAGGGGGTCTATTCGGAGATCGTGCCCTTCAACCGTGCCGAGGACGCCCTGGCGCGGCTCAAGCCGCGGGCCGTGATCCTGTCGGGCGGCCCCGCCAGTGTCACCGAATTCGGCACGCCGCGCGCCCCCGACTGGGTGTTCGAGGCGGGGCTGCCGGTGCTCGGCATCTGCTATGGCGAGCAGACCATGGTGGCGCAGCTCGGTGGCGGGGTCGAGGCCGGGCATCATCGCGAGTTCGGTCGCGCCGAGCTGGAGGTGATCAGCGATAGTCGCCTGTTTGAGGGCGTGTGGCAGCCCGGCGAGCGCCATACCGTGTGGATGAGCCACGGCGATCGCGTCACTCAGCTGCCGCCGGGTTTCAAGGTGGTGGCGGTGTCGAAGGGGGCGCCATTTGCCGCCATTGCCGACGACAGCCGCAACCTCTATGCCGTGCAATTCCATCCCGAGGTCGCGCACACGCCGCAGGGGAGCCGCCTGATCGGCAACTTCGTGCGCCGCATCGCCGGGCTCGCCGGCGACTGGAGCATGGCGCACTTTCGCAGCGCCGAGATCGCCAAGATCAGGGCCCGGGTCGGCACCGGCCGGGTGATCTGCGGGCTCTCGGGCGGGGTCGACAGCGCGGTGGCAGCCAAGCTCATTTTCGAGGCGATCGGCGACCAGCTCACCTGCATTTTCGTCGACCATGGCCTGTTGCGCCTCGACGAGGCGCGGCAGGTGGTGACCTTGTTTCGTGGCCATTTCAACATTCCGCTGATTGAGGTCGATGCCAGCCGCCAATTTCTGACCGCGCTCTCCGGCAAGACCGATCCGGAAGCCAAGCGCAAGGCCATCGGCGCGCTGTTCATCGACGTGTTCGAGGCCGAAGCCAAAAAGCTCGGCGGTGCCGAGTTCCTGGCCCAGGGAACGCTTTATCCCGACGTGATCGAGAGCGTGTCGTTCACCGGCGGACCGTCGGTCACAATCAAATCGCACCACAACGTCGGCGGCTTGCCCGAACGCATGAACCTGGCGTTGCTCGAGCCGTTGCGCGAGCTGTTCAAGGACGAGGTGCGGGCGCTGGGCCGCGAACTGGGGCTGCCGGAGCACTTCATCTGGCGCCATCCGTTCCCCGGGCCCGGCCTGGCGATCCGGATCTTGAGCGAGGTGACGGAGGACAAGCTCGCGATCCTTCGGCAGGCCGACGCGGTGTTCCTAGAGGAGATCCGCCGCGCCGGCCTCTACGACAAGATCTGGCAGGCGTTTGCGGTGCTGCTGCCGGTGCGCACGGTGGGCGTGATGGGGGATGCGCGCACCTACGACAACGTCTGTGCGCTACGCGCGGTCACCTCGACCGACGGCATGACCGCCGATTTCTACCCGTTCCCGCACGAGGTGTTGGGGCGCGCGGCCACCCGCATCATCAACGAGGTCAAGGGCATCAACCGCGTGGTCTACGACGTAACCTCCAAGCCGCCGGGCACCATCGAGTGGGAGTGACGAACCATAGGTGTGGGCATCTAGGAGGTCTCGACATGGCGTGCGCACCTGTGCGGGCGCCGAACAACGGCGGTAGAAAATCGCGCTCACCTGCAGCGTGCTTGAAACGGGGTTGCGGCATCAGGGCAGGCGACCGCTGACTAGAAATTGCAATAGACGAGTGCCAATCCGTCGTTCGTTTGGTCCGCAACCATCGGCCAGTATTTGAGACCCGCGCATAACGCTTAGCGGCCATGCCGTCCAGCGGTCGCCAATTGCCATCGAGCAACGCCTAAGGCACGATGCGCTATTGTTGCGGCCGCAAATCGGGACGGCGTGTGTCCTCGATCATTGCAAGACTTGCAACTCGTCTTGGGCGCCGCGTGGGCACCGGAGCAAAAAGACTCCGGACGGGAGGTAACCATGCCTGAGGCGCTCGAGCGTTCGGCAATGCGCAAAATCTATTGGCGCCTGTTGCCGTTCGCGGTCATCACCTATCTGCTGTGCTACATCGACCGTATCAATGTCAGCTTTGCCGCGCTGACAATGCGCGGCGATCTCGGCATGTCGGCACAGGCCTTCGGCTTCGCGGCCGGAACCTTCTACTGGGGCTATTTTATTGCCGAGGTCCCAAGCAACATTATCCTGGAGAAGGTCGGCGCGCGGGTATGGATTGCCCGCATCATGATCACCTGGGGGCTGTTGTCGGCGGCAACCGCCTATGTCAGCGAGATCAGCGCCTGGCTCCAGACCATTTCCTGGTTGGCGCCGGTTGCCCACCACATCGATCCGACCTCGACATTTGCCACGGTGCGTTTCCTGCTTGGTCTTGCCGAGGCCGGCTTTTTCCCTGGTCTCATCCTCTATTTCACGTACTGGTTCCCCAGCTATCATCATGCGCGCATCGTCTCTGCATTCCTGACCGGATTGCCGATCGCCGTCGCCGCCGGCGCACCGGTGTCGACGGCGCTGCTTGGTCTCGATGGCGTCTACGGGCTCAAGGGTTGGCAGATCATGTACCTCGCCGAGGGGATACCGACGGTGCTGTTGGGTTTCGTCGCACTGGCGTACATGACCGACAAGCCGGCCGCGGCGCGTTGGCTCACGGCCGAAGAGCGAGGCTGGCTCATCAGCAGGTTGCAGCTGGAACGCGAGGCTAAGGACGCAGCGCGGCGCTTCGGTTTTTGGGAGGCGCTCGTCAACCCGACGGTGTTGCTGCTGTCACTCAACTACTTCGGCATTGTGGTCGCCAGCCTTGGCGTGCTGCTGTTTGTGCCACAGATCATCAAGTCCCTTGGCAATCTGAGCAACTTCGAGGTCGGCCTCGTCACCATGATCCCTTACATCATGGGCGGCCTGGCGATGGTGGTTTGGGGCCGGATCTCCGATCGCATGAATGAACGTCGATGGAACCTGTTCTGGGCGTGCGCCCTCTCGACCGCCGGCCTCGCCCTGGCCGGGTGGACCATGGGCACCTGGTGGGCGCTGGTCGGCGTGACAATCGCCACCATGGGCTTTTACGGTTCGAAGGGTCCGTTCTGGTCAATGCCGCCGATGTTCCTGACGGGAACGGCGGCCGCCGGCACCATTGCGTGGATCAACTCGATTGGGAACCTGGGCGGCTTTTTCGGGCCGTGGTGGGTTGGGTTCATGAAAGACACCACCGGCAGCTATACTGGCGGTCTTTATGGCCTGGCGCTGCTTTGTTTCGTCGCCGCGGCCGTGTGCGCTTTGTTCTTGTACATCCCCAACCGCACGGCACAGGATGCGAAGGGGTCGGCTACGCCAGTCCCGGCCACAGCGGGAACCTGATCCAGCGCCGCTGGCTTGCCGGCGTTCTTATTGCCCGACCGCCTTCCTGGGTGACGGGCTAGCCCGCCAGGTCCCGCATCCCGAACTTCTGGGCAAACACCGCCCGTCCCTTGGTCGTCACCAGCACCGCCCGCGTGCCCTCGATCCGGCGCGTCCAGCCGTGCTGCATGCTGTGGGCACAAATGGCCGCGCCGATCGCGCCGCCGAGATGCGGGCGCCGCTCGCTCCAGTCGAGACAGGGGCGACAAAATACCCGCCCCGACCGCCGGCTGCGGCGCAGCTCGACGCGATCGGGATCGATGCCGATCTCAGCCAAAAAGGCTAACCCGGTCTCGGTGATGATGCCGGCGTCCTCGGCGAGCTCGAGACGACCGTGCGCAATGAGGGCGTCGGCGAGGGCAACGCCGAGCTGGCCGGCGAAATGATCGTAACAGGTGCGCGCTTTGCGCAGCGCGAGGTCCTTCGGGCCGACGCTGAGGTGGCGTCGGTTCGGCGCCAGCTCGGCGGCGACCTGCATGATGCTCTCGAGCATGCGCGCGACCGAGGCGGTGGCAAGCTGGAAATAGCGATGCCGACCTTGCTTGCGCACCACCAGCAGCCCGGCCGCTGTCATGCGGTTGAGATGGCCGCTGGCGGTCTGGGGAGTGATGGCTGCCACCCGCGCCAGCTCAGTGGCGGTCAGCGCGCGTCCATCCATCAAGGCGTGCAGCATGTTGGCACGTCCCGGATCGCCCGACAGGGCGGCCACCTCCGCGAATAGGGCGCTGGTTGGCATGGCATGCGCCTCCGCAACCGTGAGCCCGCATTTTAGCCAAACTCGCCGCCAAGCGCTTCGGTGATTTCCGAACCGTTGCCGCCCATGTGGCTGGCAAGCTCAAGCGTCAATTTGAGCGGAGACACGGCAATGACCATCACGGTCTTCATTCGCTACCAGATCGACCCCTTCCAGCGCGCCGCCTTCGAGGACTACGCGCAGGGCTGGCTCAGCATCATTCCCGCCTGCGGCGGTAAGCTTGAGGGCTACTGGATGCCGCACGAAGGCACCAACAATATCGCCTTCGGGCTGATCTCGTTTGCGAGCCTCGCCGAATACGAGGCCTATCGCGCGCGGTTGCGCGCGGACCCGGCGGGGGTGGCCAACTTCCGTCTGGCTGAGGAGAAGCAGCTGATCCTGACCGAGGAGCGCACCTTCCTGCGCCGCATCGCCTGAGGCGATGGCGCCGATGCGGCGATCGCGCCGATGAGGCGATCGCGCCAATGGCTCGGCCCCGCCAAGCTTGAAGTTCCGCCCAGGGCTCCTTGGGGCGCTTGCGCAGCGGGTGGCGAATAGCCGCGAATAAGCTGTGGAATACCGGGGCTTCCTGCTGCAGCGCCGGCCGGCGGATACAATCTGACACATGGCAGGCGTGGCCGTGGCCTTGCAGGATCGGGCGGTGCGCCAACTTTTGCCGGGAATGGCGAGGAAGATGACGCGGCTCAACGCCTTCCCGTCACCCCGGCGGCCGCGCCTGGCGCGGCTGCGGCGGTAGCGGGGAAGGGTTTTCTGTCTGACGAGGTGGTCCCGCTTTGGCCTTAGCCAGCGCAGGGTCGATGGAGCTCGAACGCCAGCCGCTCCGCCAAGTGCGGAACGCACCGGAGCGTGCGCTCTGGATTGGGCTGTCGTGCGCCACCCTCCTCCACGCAAGCCTGATCTTTGCGGTGGCCCGATCGTCTCCCCGCCAGCTGGGCGAGCGCGACGGCAGCACCGAAGCGATCAGCGTCGACTTCGTCGACCCGACGGAGCTCGGCGGCGCCGCGGCCCAGCCTGCGGCTTCGCGCCAGGCCATGTCCCCCCCGCCGCCACCCCAGGCGGCGCCCGCCACCCCGCCCGCGCCATCGCCGCAAACGCCGCCGGCGAAGGCGGCAACACCACCGGAGGCGCCATCGCCGCCAACGCCGCCCGAGACGCCGCCAGCGAAGGCGGCGGCAGCACCACCAGAGGCGCCACCGCCAGAGGCGCCGGCACCGGAGGCGCCAGTACCGCCGGAGGCGTCTGCAACGCCCGAGAAGGCGCCGCCGGCACACAAGGCGCCGGCGGAGAAGGCGCCCACGCCGGCCGCAGTGGCCAGCGCCACACCACCCTCCGATCTCGCCAAGAGTGCCCAAAGCCCGCCGCTGGAACCCGAGCGCGAGACCCCGCCACCCCCGGCGCCGCGTTCGCCACCAGTGCCCCACCCCACCGTCGAGCCCGCCCCCAAGGTAAAACCCAACCCCAAGCTATCGCTGCAACTCGACCTTCCCACCAATTTCGCAGTTCCGCCCACCGGCCTGTCGACGGCGGCGGTTCGCCCGCCCGATATCACGCGTTCGGGAGAGAATGACGAATTCGGGCGCCGGGTGATCCGGGCCTTGCGGCAAACCATGCCGGCCGCGCGCGGCGAACTTGGCCGCGTCACGGTGCGCTTCCTGTTGTCGCCGACCGGCGATCTGGCGGAAATTCAGCTGGTGCGACCGGCGTCCGACCCGATCTTGACCCAAAACATCGTGTTCGCCGTCAAGCAATCGAGCTTCCCGATCCCGCCCAAGGGCGCCACCGTGAGCGACCGCACCTTTCTCGTGACCTACATCTACAATTGAGCCGAGAGTTGAGCCTTCTGGGCGTCCTCAAGCAGCATGGCTGCGCCCTTCTCGCCGATCATGATGGCCGGCGCATTGGTGTTGCCGCCAACCACCTCGGGCATGATCGAGGCATCGATGACCCTGAGGCCCGCAACACCGTGCACCCGCAGCCGCGGATCGACGACGGCGTCGGGCCCGCGCCCCATGCGACAAGTGCCGACCGGATGCAGGTTTGAGACACCGCGCCGACGCAGATCTTCGGTCAGGGCCGCCTCCGAGCTCACGGCAGGACCCGGCAGCACCTCTTCGAGCACGTACGGCCGCAACGGCGGCTGGCTGGCGATGGTGCGGGCGAGGCGCATGCCGAACAGCATGGCCCCAATGTCGTAGGCGCTCGACAGATAGTTGAGCTGGATGCTGGGTGGCAGCATGGGATCGGGCGACTTGAGCCGCACGCTGCCGCGTCCGTCCGGTCGCAGATGCACCGGCGACAGCGAGAAGCCGGAGAACTTGTGCGGATAGACCCCGCTGCGGTCGCGCCGCTCGATGCTCCACAGGAAGAAGTTGATTTGCAGATCCGGTCGATCGAGGCGCGGATCGCTGCGCACGAAGGCGCCGGCGTAGAGGCCGGGACCGGCGAGATGACCGCCGCCAGCGAAGGCGTATTGGGCCGCCGCCTTCAGCTTGGCGAGCGGGCTGCGTGTTAAATCGTTGAGCGTCACCGGCCGCGCACAGCGTAGCGCCACGTAAGAGTTGAAATGATCGTCGAGGTTGGCGCCCACCGCCGGCAGATCGCGCTTTACGGCAATGCCCATCTCCTGCAGGTGCGCACCCGGTCCGATCCCCGACAGCAACAACAGCTGCGGCGAGCCATAGACGCCACCCGACACAATGAGCTCGCCGCGGCAGCGCGCCGTGGCAAGGCCGTCGCGACCCACATATTCGATGCCCACCGCCCGGCCATCCTCGATCAGGATGCGCGTGGCGTGGGCATCGGGTCTGACCAAGAGGTTCTGGCGCCGCCGCGCCGGCTTCAGGTAGGCAACCGCCGCGCTCCAGCGTCGGCCGCTCGCCACCGTGGCCTGGTAGCGTCCGACCCCTTCTTGGCTGGCGCCATTGAAGTCGTGATTGCGCGCGATCCCCGCCGCCACCCCGGCCTCGATGAAGGCGTCGACCAGTTCGTGCCGGAGCGCTTGATCGGAAACCTTGAGCGGACCGCCGACCCCGTGCCAGGCATCCTCGCCGCGCGCCTGGTTTTCCGCCTTCTTGAAGTACGGCAACACGCCGGACCAGTCCCAGCCCTGGCAGCCGCGCTGGCTCCAGCCGTCATAATCGGCGGGATGGCCGCGCATGTAGATCATGCCATTGAGGGAACTGGTGCCGCCCAGCATCTTGCCGCGAGGCTGATAGGAGGTGCGGTTGTTGAGAGCGGCGATCGGTTCGCTCTCGAACTGCCAGTTGTAGCCGGGGTGGGTGTAGAGTTTGTGGTAACCGAGCGGAATGTGGATCCATGGATAGCGGTCGCGCCGCCCCGCCTCGAGCAGCAGCACCCTATAGCGTCCGGTTTCGGAGAGCCGCGCGGCGACGGCGCAGCCGGCCGAACCGGCACCGGTGACGATGTAGTCGAAGGTTTCGGTTGCCATGGTGTCCCCTGGCGGCGATCCCCCTGTTAAAGGCGCTGGCAAAGCCGGCGAGCCGCCGGCAGTCCAGCGCGGGGGATCGATTGCCATCGGCAGGCGCGGGCGGCGCAGCCGCCGCCGGCTCGCTATTTTTTTGCCGTCGCCAGTCTCTCCTTGACGAAGGCTTCGAACTGGTAGCGGCAGCCGCGCTTTTGCAGTTCCGCCAGCAGATCATCGTCGGCTGGTAGCTTGTCCATCAACTCGAGCCGCACATTGCGGCGCTGCCGGCCTTCGACCAAGAGGTAATAGCTGCCGCCCGAGCGCACCGCCACCGCGCTCGGCCAGGGCACCTCATTGGCGTTGACCGGCCACTCCGCCTCGCCGCGGGCGGCGTTCTCGGCGTCGACCACGGCGACGCGCTGCGCGACCGGCACCGGGGTGCGCGCCAGCGCCAGGTTGGCGCCGCGCTCGACGCAGACCTTGCCGTCGATCGAGGTTGGAACGGTGGACCAGGAGAAGTGCGGCGGCGCACGGGCAATTGGGAGCTGCGCGCTGCGTGTTGCCCCCGGCGTGGCTTCGGTCGCGCCGCCGGTCTGCATCAGGGCCTTGAGCCAGCTCACCACACCGTCGTTGACTTCCTGCCCCTTCGACAGATCGGCGACGGAGCCGGTGTAGGGCCCCTTGACGGTTTGGGTTTTGCCCGACGGCAACACGGCGCGGATCGAGGCCCCGGCCGGGATGACGACGGTGTCGGCCGAGGCCAGCTGAACCCCGACCTTGATGGCGGGGGCGGTCGATTCGATCACATAGATCTGCGCCTGGGCCGCCGGCACCATGCCGATCAACCCCGTGACCGCCGCGCCGAGGCCTGCCAACGTCAAGAAGAGCCAGCCGATTTTCATTTGACGAACCACCTCGATCGATCGCTGTTGTAGCCGAGCCAGCGGCCCAGGTAATGACCGGAGAACTCGCCCAGGAACCACGCCAGCAGCGCCAGCACCAGCGGCAGAATGATCCTGAATTGCCAGAATACGACGGTGTCGACGATGACGATGACGGTGCTGGCCACCCCGCTCGCCAGCAGGCCGCGGCGCCGGTTGCGGAAATACCAGCCGACCAGGAACCCGAGCCCGGTGATGGCGGCCAAGGTGACGGGCAAGGTTGCCGAATCGCTTTCGACCTGACCGATGCTGCGGCCATCGACGATGCCGGCCAACATCTGTGCATGGATCAAGGCGCCGTGCATGGGCTCGAGCGGCGTGCGGTGCACATCGATGTCCGATAAAAGACCGGCCAGGATCACGATCTTGCCCTTGAGCGCGCGCTTGGCGCCCTCGAGCAGCGGATCATCGGCAGGCCGCAACAGGGCTTCGGCCGACAGGGTGAGAAAAGTGTCCGACTGGTCCCTCGGCGGACGCAGCCACGGAATGCGCCGCCGGGTCGACGCCGAACTGTAGCCGGCAGCCGCCGCCAGCACCTCCGCGAAGCTTTTGGGGAAGAAGGATCCTGGATTGGGCTGCGCCTTGAAGCGCACGATAAAGTCACGCTCCACCGCCAGGTTGGCGTAGCCGGCCGGCCGCAGACTGTCGCGAAAGAAGGCCTGCTGGCGTTCCCGTTGCTGGGGCGACAGAACGACGCGCTCGTCGGCGGCCGCCAGCACGATCTTGGCCTTGGCGCGGCGGATCGCGGCGATCAGGTGGCTCTCGTTTTCCGGCCGCGCCGTGCGCACGAACAACACATCGATGCCGATCGCCTTGGCGCCGGCGGCATCGATGGCATCGATGCTGCGCGCGAGCAGATCGGCATCGATCGGCAAGCGGGCCTTGTAGTCGCTGAGCGTATCGTCGGTGATGCCGACCACGGCGATCAGAGGGTGCTGGCTCGGCAGCCGATCCGACATCGCCGCGGTGCGCAGGTCGCCCATGGCGTGCTCGAAGCGCAACAGACCGGGGGCAACGCGCGGCAGCAGAAATGCCAGCAGCAGGGTCGATAGCAGCGCGAACAAGGCGGAAAGCAGCAACGGCCGCGGAAACAGCGCCCGCCTCCTATGCGACCGGTCGATGACGTCCGCGCGCATCCGATCCCTCGTCCCGGGGCCGAAGCCTATTGGACGGGACAGGCCGACACAAGCGCCGGCGGCCGGGCGCTGGGCGGCGGCTGGCGGGCAACCGCCCTGGCCGGAGGCTAGGCGGTAATCGTCTTGGTGCAGATTGTCCGCCTATGGCCGCTAACTGACGGGTCGACGGCGGTGCCGCCGATAGGCGGCCGCGCCGCCGGCTGGCAACCGCCGGCTATTCTGTTGATGAAGCAATTGCTTGTGCGATAGTTTGCAACCTTGCGCGGGCGCACAGCGCGGATCATTCTGCCGCCGTCGACGCGGTCGCTCTGGAGGCCAGGTTTGTGACACAGCGCAGCAAAGACCCAGATCTCGGCCCGCGCAAACGGCAAAAGCCGCGGGTCGATGCCGCCCCTGTGCTCGGCAACAAACGCACCCGCCTCTCCCTCGACCGGCTGGAATCCGATCGCGAAGCCCTGCTTGCCCGCTTGAGCCACCTCAATACCGCGGTGAAGCTGTTGCCGGGCTACCGCAGCGCCCTCATTCTGCTCAATTCGCGCTTTCGCAAGGCCAATCTCGCCACCAGGCTGGCGCTGCTCGAGGCGGCGCAATTCATGGTCGAGGTGCTCGAGCGCATCCCCTCCTGATCCGGACTTGCGCGGTCTCAGCGATTGTGGGCAACCTCGGGCGCGGCGTCAGCCATCGACCACGAGCGACAGCTGGATGACAACCTGGACCTACCACCTCCCCGACGTGCTGTTGGCGGCGCTCTCCTACCTGGTAGTGGCGCGCCTTGTGCTGTTGCCGCTGGCGGCTCACAACCCTGTCGTGCGCACGTTGGCGGCGCTGACGGCGCCGATCGTGGCGGCGATGGCGGCGATCACGCCGCGGCTGGTGCCGCGCGCCGGGCTGCTCATTGCCGCGCTGGCCTGGCTCTATGCCGCACGCATAATTTTGCGCGTCGGCATCGCCGCGACCGGCGTACGGCTGGGCTGATCGCCGTGGCTCCGGCATCCTCGGCAACGGCGGTCGCAGCCACCTATCTGGCGGTGTTCGGCGCCGTGCTGCTGGCACTCGTCAATGGTTCGTTCTATTCGCCGATCTACGATTCGGTCGATCAGGTGCTCTACCTGTTTGCGCGCGGCTCCCTGCACGCGGGGCCGCTGTCCTTGCAGCCCTATCGCACCTCGATCTTCATTGCCGCCATGACCTTGCTGCTCGCTGGCATTCCGGCGGCGCTCTACGAGCGGATCAGGGGGCTGGAGCGGACCACGCCCCTGTCGGCCACGGTGTGGTTCTTGACGACGCTGCTCATGAGCCTGCCGGCGCTGCAGCAAGCCGTCGGCGCCGATTGAGGCGTCTTCAGGCCTCGTCAGCTCAGCGCGATGAGGTCGGGCCGGAGCGTCGGCGGCCGGCGCGCGAACCCTCAAGCAGCCTCAGGCACCCGCCGCCGCGGCATCGCGCGCCCCCCGTTGCCACCGGGCCATACCTTCGAGTGCGAAGATGGTGCCGACGTAGGCTTGGGCGGTGCCGTCGTCACCCCAAGGCCCAAGGTCGGGCAGGTAGGTGCGAAAGCGGCTGGCGACCGGCGCGTACATGGCATCCGCCGCCGAAAATGCGCCGAACAGAAATTGGCCGCTGCCGCCATAGCGGCGGCGGCAATCCCGCCACAAATCGATGATGCGCCGGACGTCGCCGGCGACGCCGTCGGGCAGGCGAGCGAGCGGCGTGCGGGCCAATAAATCCATCGGGCAATGCTCGCGCAGCTCGCGGAAACCGGCGTGCATTTCCGCGGCAATGGCGCGGGCGTGGGCGCGCGCTGCCGGCTGCCGCGGCCACAGGGCGGCGTCGGGGTGGGCCTCGGCCAGGTATTCCAGGATGGCCAGACTGTCCCAGATCACCTGCTGCGCACCGTCTTTTTCGACGATCAGGGCGGGCACGTGGCCGGATGGCGAATAGCGCAGAATTTCGGCCTTGGTCTGCGGCCCGCGCAGCGCAATTTCAATTTCCCGGAAGGGGATGCCGGCCTCGACCAGGGCAAGCCACGGCCGCAGGCTCCAGCTTGAAACGTTCTTGCTGCCGATCACGAGCTGATAGGTCATCATCTCTGTCATCTCTCGATCCCCCGCACGCCCTATGGTTCACGGCCGTCGCCTCATGATAATAGCGTCACCGCCAATGCGCGTGGACCGACAGTGTTATGAGCGAACCATCGATGCCAGCACCAGACACAGGCCGCGGCCCCATGGGCGTCCTGGCACCCGCCGCAACCGATGGCAAATCCCTGCCGGTGTGGCTGGCGCGCCATAAAGGCTGGCTGCGCGAGGCCCCGCTGAGCGCCGCGCACAAGACCTGGATCGAAGCCCAGGGCGCACGCAAGCTGGGCGGCTGCCGCCACGCGCTGTTGCCGGACCTGGACGGCGGCCTGGCGGGGGTGGTGCTGTGGCCGGGTGAGGAGCACAGCTATCCCGCCGCCAAGCCGGAACTGGCGCTTGGGCTGTTGCCGCCGCTGCTGCCGGCCGGCCTCTACCACTTGGCCGATCCCGCCCTCGACGGGGAGTTGGCGACCGTTGCCTGGGGGCTCGGCGCCTATCGCTTCCGCCGCTACAAGACCAGCGACGGCGAGGCCGCCCCCCGGCTCAAAATGCCCGACACGGGCGCTGGCCAGGCGCTGGCGATCCTCGAGGGGATCTGGCTCGGCCGCGATCTCATCAACACGCCGGCGG
>Ga0126384_10000281_pt1 | contig 26876 bp, 25 predicted proteins | sample PanSoiMetPlot_36_FD_92543 | JGI IMG/M metagenome (GOLD analysis project Ga0126384, IMG submission 92543) | Tropical forest soil microbial communities from Panama - MetaG Plot_36 | ecosystem: Environmental > Terrestrial > Soil > Tropical forest > Bulk soil | place: Panama | collected 2016-02-17 | reverse complement strand
TCGAGCCGGCTTGGAGCTGTTTATCCAGACAGGATGCGCCAACTGCCATTCACCATCGCTGACAACCGGCCGAAATTTCGAAATACCCGCCCTCAATCATCGTGTTTTCTACGCGTTTACCGACGGCCTGCTCCACGACATGGGGCCGTCGGGCGATGGAATCGCTCAAGCCGGAGCTGGCCGTTTCGAAATGCGGACCGCCCCGCTCATGGGACTAAGCACGCAAAAGGTGAACGGCGTCTTTTCTCTTTTTCACGACGGCCAGTCTCAATCCATTGAAGCCGCGATCCTCCGTCATGACGGACAGGGCAGGGCGGCGGCCATCGCGTTTGACGGACTGCCGCCCGCGGACCGGGATGCGCTCATCGGCTTCTTGAACTCGATCTAGTTAGTAACGCCTTATGCCCGGTCAACTCCCGGGCGGGATGCCGTACGGGGGACTGCGGCGACGTTGAGCCTGGAGTCCCCAGTGCCGAGGTCGTTCCAAGCGTATTTGACGACCCGGTCGTTGGTAGCCACCCGAGAAGGCTTCCTGGCGAACGGTCAGTTGGCGCGCCCGTGCTGAATCAGCAAACCGACGACAAGCCCTGTGACCAGCAAAGCGTACGCGAAGGCGCAGCAGATCACTCCGCGGCGCGGAGTGTACCAACGAGCGCGGTTGTGGAGGACGCGTCGATCAACGAGGAGAAACAGTGCCCATGCGAGACCGATTGAAATCACCGCCCCTGTGATGTCGGCAGTGGTGATCCCCAACCCCAACCGAGTCTCCATCTTCTTGCGCAAGACCAGCCCAATCCAGTGGTTCAGGTAGAGCGGGTAGGAAAGGCCGCCTACGACCTCACCGAAAGGCAGTTGAGTTCCGGGCCGAGCGACCAGCGCTACCAAGCTCGCGGCAAACACCACGGCGATCCCGTCGTAAGCAGGCAGCCCGGTGATGATGGCGGCGGCAGACGCTACGCACAACGCAAGGCACCCCAGCATTCCGGGCATCCGGAGGTACCAGGCGCCAAAGCGTTCCTTGGAAATCGCCAGTAGAACGCCAAGAGCGATGGGAGCAAAATTTACCGATGTGTTTGGGTAAATCGTACACACCGCCCAAACCGCGATCAGAAACGGTACCCGGAGGCCTCGGAGGAAAATGATTACCAGCGGCGCGATCAAGTAGAACTGTTCTTCCACGCAGATCGACCACACGAAGTTCCCAGTCCCCTTCAGCGGCATGAGGTTGACGAATCGCTCGAGCTGGGGCGGGCCGAAAATGTTGTAGACGAAAGTCAGTTTGTAAAAAAAGAATTCGAGCGTGCGAAGAATGAGCGGCTGGCCGTAGACGATGGTGCCCAGCAGCAGCAGCGCGAGCGCAATGCCATAAGGAATCCAGATCCGAGTGACCCGGTTGAAATAGAATCGAGGCAGATCTCGGGGGCGGGTCCGCAGCAAGATCCCACCGATCAAAAACCCGCTCAGCGCGAAGAACACTTTGACGCAAAGATCGGCGAGGTAGCTGGGTAGAATGCCCCGGCTGTCGGCGTGAAATGCGAGCACCCCCGCCGCCAGTACGAAGCGCAGGTAATCGAAGAGGAAATAATGCGGGGCTTCGGTGCTCGGATGCGCCTGCGCGCGCGTCGTTGGTTCGTTGCGTCGTTCCGCGACCAGCTGCGCCACCGTCGTTGTAGAACTCAACCCCGATGTCCCCCGACCACCACGATAACCCTAATTCCCTCAGCTCCCGATGCGTGCTGCCGTCGCTGCGACGGCATGCTGCTCTACCAGCGGCGCTGGCTAACGGCAATCCCGTCGCGCCCTCGGGAACACCGGTGCCGCGGCCGATGCTCGCTAGAGTGCACCGCCGCAAAGCCAGTGACTTCACCATCGCGCGCGGATTTCACCGGTCCATCGTTGGGCGCGCTGGTTGCTCGTTGACACCCGGCGCGGAACTTGGATGATGCGCCCTCTAGGATGGTTTGGTGACCTCTGTCATCTCCCGGGTTCGGGGGCTCTTCCCGCTCCAGTTCCTGGCGTGTTTTCTGCTCAGCGCGATCTCATTCGGCGAGGCTTCCCAGACCGAGGCCTCAACCCAGCAGCTGGCCGCTGAGTTGGTCTCCTCCCGTTCGGACGCCGAGCGAAGAAAGCGAATCGAGGCCGCGCCTGACCTGCTTACCCCCGAGCTGGTGGGGATTCTGGTTGGGAAGGGTTTCGATTTCATCGAGCAGGGCCGAAACGATCAGGCGCTGAAGGTCCAGAGTTTGGCCGAAGAGCTCGCCGCGCGAATCGGTGACCGGAAGGGCTCCGTTGATGCCCTGCGTGGAACCGGCGGCGTCTACTACTCAATGCGAGAGTACGCCGCTGCCCTGGAGTGGTTCGAGAAGAGTCTCTCCGCCGCCGAAAAGTGCGACTGCCAACTCGGCAAAATCAAAGCCCTCGATAGCATCGGTAACGCTCAGTACGCGCTCGGCAATTTCCAGGCGGCCACCGAGGCGTTCCAGGAAACAATCCGGCTTGCTGGCCTTGCGGGAGACGTGGAGCGCGCAGAAATGGCCCGCGGGGGTCTCGCCTTGATCTACGAGCAGCAAGGGCGGGTGGGAGAGGCGCTGCAGATTCAACTCGGCAGCCTGCAATATTGGCAAAGGATCGGAGACCAGTCCGGCGCCATCGTCGCCTTGGGCAACATCGGAAACATCTACACGCTCCAAGGCAACCACGCGGTGGCGCTGGAGTTCTACAACCGCTGTCTAAAGCTGATCGAAACCACCGGACTGCGCTCCTGGCTGCCAAACGTGCTGAACACCATTGGAACCGTGATGCTCGCACAGGGAAATCATATTGAAGCGCTTCAGCAGTTCCATCGGAGCATTCAGATCGCTCACGAATTGGGAGCCCGCAATCTCGCCGCCGACGCGGAGCGGAGCGTAGCTGAAATCCATCTGCGGCAGGGGAACGATGAGCAGGCGCTCGCGTGGTACCGAAAGACGCTCGCGATCTACCGGCAAATCGGCAGTCGTGTGGACCAGGCGGACGTGCTGGCCTCGATCGGCAAGGTGATGGCTCGCCAGGGAAACCTTACGGGCGCGCAGCAGCTCTTTGAGCAGGCGCTGAGAATCTACCGCAAGCTCAACAATCAGCATGGCTTGGCGCAGACGCTCGAGAACCGGGCCGAGGCTTTCGCGTTACAAGGCCAGGATCGGTTGGCGAGCGCTCTCTACCAACAGGCCGAAGACCGGTACCAGCAGATCAGGAACCGCGCAGGGATTGCTCGGGTCCTCCAGCGCATCGGTCGAATCGAATACCGGATGAGAAATTACACTCGGGCGCTGGACCTGGCGGCTCAAGCGGCATCGATCGCCGAGGACATCGATTTGCTCGAGGTGCTGGTGGAGGCGCGCCAGACGATTGCCGACTGCCAGCGAGCACAGGGGCATCAGGAAGAGGCTCGGCAACTGTACGAGTCGACGATCGCAACCGTGGAACGGATGCGAAGCCATACCGCCGGCGGAGAGCAAGACCGGGAGCGCTTCCTCGAGCGAACCATCGCTCCTTATTATGCGCTGATCGATCTGCTGGTCGAGATGGAACGACCCAGTGAAGCCCTCCATTTCGCGGAACGGGCCAAGGCGAGGGTACTTCTCGATGTGCTGCGCAACGGGCGCGGGTCGGTGAGCGGGGTAATGACCGAGGCCGAACGACGCGAGGAAGAGCGCCTCTTGGCCGAGATGACTGCGATCAGCACCCAGCTCGCCCGAGGTCGAGATAAAGGCAGCGCAACCAGCGAGCTCACCTCCGCACTGACGGAAAAGCTGCAGCGAGCGCGACTGGCATACGAATCGTTTGAGACCACCCTGCATGCGGCTCATCCCGAGGTCCGCGCTCAGCGAGGAGAAGTCACACCGCCGAGCTCAGCGCAGATCGGCCAGCTGCTTCAGCAAGGGCGACGAGCGGTTTTCGAATTCGTGGTCGGCGAGAAGCGCTCGGTGCTGTTTGCCTTGACCAGTACCTCGGGGCCGGAAGGCGCCCTCAAGATGCGGGTCCATGCGTTGCCAATCACCTCTCAACAGCTGCAGCGCAGGATCGCAGAGCTCCGGTCTCTCCTGTCGAAGCCCAACCTTTCGTATCGCGACCAGGCCCGGCGCTTGTATCGATTGCTGCTGGGACCGGCGGCGGAACAGCTGCGGGAAGCGACCGAGCTCTGCATCGTGCCCGACGGAGCGCTCTGGGAACTTCCCTTCCAGGCGCTGGTCGACGAAGCCGGTCATTTCTTGGTCGAGAACCGCTCGATCTTCTACGCCCCTTCGCTGGCGGTGTTGCAGCAGATGGTCGACGTCGAGCGAAAGCAGATCCCCTTCACCGAGGATTCGCGCCGGCTGCTGGCGTTCGGCAATCCCCTCGTGGGAAGCGAGGCGGCGGGGCGCCTTCAAGCGGTGTACCGAGGGGAATGGCTCTTGCCGCTGCAGGAAGCGGAGCAAGAGGTGAACGCTCTGCCTGAGCTTTACGGAGCCGACCGAAGCGCGATCTACACCCGCGGCCAAGCTCGGGAGGAGACCGCCAAGGAGCAACTTCCGAACTATCGGATCCTCCACTTCGCAACCCACGGGGTGATCAACGACCGAAATCCGCTCTATTCGCATCTGGTCCTGGCCCAGTCGCCGCCGGACAGCAAGGAGGATGGGCTGCTCGAAGCGTGGGAAGTGATGCGGATGCAGCTGCGCGCTGAAATCGCGATTTTGTCTGCATGCCAGACGGCCCAGGGGCGAATCGACGCCGGGGAAGGGGTGATTGGCATTTCCTGGGCGTTTTTCATCGCCGGAGTCCCCACCGTGCTCGCCAGTCAATGGAAGGTGGACTCGCAGAGCACCCGGGATCTGATGATCACTTTCCATCGCAACTTGGCTAAGCACCAGCTGCATCCCACCCCAAAGGCGTCCAAGGCCGACCTCTTGCGCCTCGCTCAGCTGGAGATGATTCAAAACCGCCGGCTCCACCATCCCTACCACTGGGCCGGATTCATCATCGTTGGAGACGGCACGTGAGACTGCTGATTCCTCTGTTTGTCTTTGCCTCGATTGCGGCTCAACGATCCATGGCGGAAGTCTCCGAACTTCGAATCTCGAGAGGCTACGGGATTCTCTACTTGCCGCTGTTCGTGATCGAGAATCAAAAGCCGCCCGCGCTTACCTCGGAGCTTCGAAAGTCAAAGTATCGGAGGACGAAGTGCTGCGAATGCTCGCGGATCCCGACACTCGGTTTTCCGCGACCCCCGACGGGGTGATGCGGTTTGCGACTTTCATGCACCGGGTGGGAATCATCTCGGTTGCGGCCAAGAGAGGAAGGAACTAATCTTCTCCGAAATTCAAGATCGGCCCAGCAGCTGAAGCGTGCGAGACTCGCTACGCCGTTGAGCGCGTCGGCGCCTTCGTTTTCGCGATTGGATACAAGAACCGCGGGCTATTGCTGGTCAGCTTGTTCTTCTGGATCCACTACTTTTTTCTCGAGCCTCACCTCCCACACGGCGGCGGTTCTTCCCATCGTTCTCGCCGTGGGCGCGGGGATGCCAGGCGTTCCCCAGCTGCCGGTTGCTCTGTTGTGCGTGTACTCACTCGGGCTGATGGGCGTGATTTCCCCCTATGCCACCGGCCCTGCGCCGATCTACTTCGGCAGCGGCTATGTCGCACGCGGGGATTTCTGGAAGTTGGGGTTGATTTTCGGGGTCCTGCTCTTTGTGGCCCTGCTGGGGATTGGAACCCCCTGGCTCCTTTGGAGGCTTGACTGAGGGCGGGATTGGGCGAACATCAGCTCCACGATGCACTCGCACCACGGTTTTGCCACGGTGCTCGCCTCAGGCGAGTTTTACGGAACAGCGCAAACCACCAAGGAAGTCTCAGGTTTCATTCTCTCCTGCATGTCTCCCGTGGTCCGCCCCGAGGACATGCAACTGCACGTGCACCGCGAGGCCACCCTGGTGATGATTCTCGAGGGCATCTACATTTCGTCTGCCCGCGACACCGCTCCACCGCGCGGGGCTCCTCTGCTCATCTACAATCCACCGGGAACTACGCATCGGGATCGTTTTGTCGAGTTGTCCGGGAAGTTTCTCGGTATCGCCTTGAGCGACTCGAGCCTCGAGCATGCGCTGGAATATGCGCCGCTCCCAGAACAGCCGGTCGGCTTCCACGCCGGGGAGGCGATTTCGATCGCCCGCAGAGTCGCGGATGAATGCGCCGTTTGGGACCGCGGTTCCGCGTTGTTTGTGGAAGGCCTCTGCTGGGAGCTCTTGGCGCAAGTGGCGAAGTGCAGTGGCAACGAACGAAGTGCGCCCCGATGGCTGAAAAGAGCGAAGAACTTGCTTCACGACGGCTGCGCGCTCGAATTTGGAGTTTCGGACGTGGCGCGGCAGATCGGCGTTCACCCGGTGCACTTCGTCCGCGCGTTTCGAAAATTCTTCAACTGCACGCCGGGAGAATACCTGCGGCGCTGCCGCGTCGAAAAGGCCCGTTCCCTGGTGGCCGGGTCCAAGATCTCATTGAGCGAGGCGGCGCTCGAATCCGGCTATTCCGATCAGAGTCAGCTCTCCAAAGCCTTCAGGCGCTACCTGGGCGTTTCACCGCGGGAATACCGCCAAAACCACCGCGCGCACGCTCAAAACTGACCATTCGGTTCAGCGCTGACAAGATTTTCATTCGCGGGAAATGGCACAGGCGCAGCCCCGTATGAGGCCCATGTCGAAACCAACCCCATCGCTGCCGTCGCTAGTTGTTCTGTTTGCGCTCCTCTCCTGCTCCTCGGCGCCTGCCGCCAAGCCAGAGCCGCGGCAAGCCGCGGACGAGCTGATCGGGCTTTGGGGGTCCGAGAAGACCTTCGGCCCCTGGATCAAGGGAGAGTTGGTCGTCGATGGCCGCTCGTCGGAATGGCGGGCGCGGATCGCCGGATTCGATGTCCCGGCTCGTGCAGATGACAAAGGGGCGGTGGCTTTCGTTCTGCCGGAGCAGATTGGCGAGTTCCGGGGTCATCTGCAAGACGGCGGGAAGTGGCTCGAGGGCCATTGGATTCAGGCTGCCGGCCGGTATCCTTACAACGATCGCTACGCGAGTCCGGTGAATCTGGTGGAAGTCGTCCCGCACGTTTGGCGCGGAACGGTGACTCCGCTGGAGCACCGAATTTCCTTCTATCTACAAGTCGATCGCTTGCCCACCGGCGCCCTCACCGCGTTCATCCGCAACCCCGAGGCAAATTTTTTTCGGGGGCGAACTTGGGACGTCGAGCTGAAGGACGGGACGCTGCTCCTCAGGAGCAAAGATCAGCGGATGGACGGCAAGTTCGACGCGAAGAGCCAGCAACTTTGGCTTGGCGTTCTCGACGATCAACCCCCATTGGTGTTTTCGCGGCGGGCTCGAGAAAACGCACTCGGATTCTATCCGCGCAGCAGCACGTCAGAATACGTATATCGAGCGCCGATCGCGGAGGATGATGGCTGGCAGGTGGGATCGCTCTCGGACGTCGGCCTGGATCAGCGTCGGATTTCTGAGCTGGTGCAAAAGATTCTCAACGCATCACCGTCCCTAAGCAACCCGGTCAACATTCACAGTTTGCTGATCGCCCGTCATGGCAAGTTGGTGTTGGAGGAGTATTTCTACGGGTACCACGACCGTCGAGCTCACGACATGCGGTCGGCGAGCAAAACCTATACCTCGGTGCTGGTAGGAATCGCCGCCGACCGCAACCCCAAATTTGGGCCTGATACACTCGTCTATTCGGTGTTCAAAAAATACGAACCGTTCGCCAATTGGGATCAGCGAAAAGCAAAAATGAAGGTGCGGGATCTGCTTCAGATGACCACCGGCTTTTATTGCGATGACAGCGACGATTCTGCGCCCGGATCTGAGGACAACGTGCAACGCCAGACCCAGCAACCGGACTGGACCAAGTACACGCTCGATTTACCGATGGCCGGCGATCCGGGTGGGGATATGGCGGTGTACTGCTCGATGGACACGAATCTTGCGCTGGGAGCGGTTCGCGAGGTGACCGGCCAATGGATCCCAGATTTCTTCGGCACATACTTCGCCAGGCCGCTGCAAATCACGTCGTATTTCATGAATCTGATGCCAACCGGGGAAGCCTACGGAGGCGGCGGATTGCAGTTGCGCCCGCGCGATGAGCTTAAGCTCGGCCAATTGTACCTGTCGGGGGGTGTTTGGAATGGCCGGCGCGTGGTCGGCGAGCGGTGGGTCCGGGAGTCCCTGTTTCTTCGAGCACACTTCCAGCGACGGATGGACATCGACGTCAATCACGGGTACGGGTACGCCTGGCATACCCGGCCGCTGCAGGTCGAGGGCCGGGTGGTTCGGGACTACTATGCCGGCGGCAATGGCGGACAATTGGTGATCGTCGTTCCCGACCTCGACCTGACGGTGGCCATCAACGGCGGCGATTACGGCGAAGGTCGCAAGTTTTTCCGCTGGGAGCTGGAGCTGCTTCCGCAATACATCTTGGCAGCCGCGGCCCGATAGCCGAATCTATCTACCCAACAATGCTGCAGGAGCTCGCCCGCTTCGTTCCGACCGACGCGCTCAAGGTGGGGCTCGTCTTGGTGTTGTCGTTCTTCATCGGTCTCGAGCGCGAGGAGCACAAGCAGCGCGAGACGACCTTTGCCTTCGGCGGGATTCGCGTCTTTCCACTGTTGGGTATGTTGAGTTACGCGCTTGCGTTGGTGTCCGGGTCCGGGTTGCTGGCCTGGATCTTGGGTTTGCTGGTGGTCGGTGCCCTGATGGTCGCTTCCTATCTTCACCGGGTGGCGGTCACCCAAGGCGCGAGCATGGCGGGCGAGCTTTCCGCGCTCGGCACCTACGTCATTGGTGCCCTGGTGTACCAAGAGCACTTTTGGTTGGCGGGCACGATCGGGGTCCTGAGCCTGCTGCTGCTCGAGTTGAAGGACGCGCTCGAAGGGCTCGCGAAGCGAGTAGCACCCAACGAGATTCTCACCGCCGCCAAGTTTCTCATCCTGACCGTGGTGATCCTGCCGATCTTGCCCGACCAAGACCTGACCCCATTTCGGATCAATCCGTTCAAAACCTGGCTGGTGGTGGTTGCGGTGAGCGGGATCTCCTATGCCAGCTACCTCGTACAAAAAGCCCTCCGCGGCCGTGGCGGAGTATTCGTCGCCGGCCTGATCGGCGGAGCCTATTCCTCGACGGCCACCACCATCGCGCTCGCGAGGCAAGCGAGAGAGAAATCCAGCCCAAACCTATTCACCGGAAGCATTCTCGCCGCCTGCGGGATGATGTACGCGCGACTGGCGGTTCTGATCGCCTTTTTCAATCGACCCCTCGCGGCGAGGGTGGCCCCGGCGTTCGCACTGCTGGCGCTGGTGGGTGGACTCGGCGGCTGGCTGATAGCGCGTCAAACCACGGACCGCGGGGAGCCGCAACATACCCCCAACAATCCCTTGCAACTCACGGCGGCCTTTTTGTTTGCTCTGGTGTTCATGACGATTCTGGTCTTGACGCAGTGGGCGAGCACCTATCTTGGCAGCACCGGACTGTACGCGCTGGCTGCGCTTGTCGGCGCCGCGGACGTGGATCCGTTCATTCTCGGTCTGGCCCAGAGCAGCAAGGCAGAAACTTCTCTTGGCACTGCTTCGTCCGCGGCTGCAATCGCAGCGGCGAGCAACAATTTGGTGAAGGGGGTCTACGGGTATTGTTTCGCCGACCGAGCAACAGGTCGACGAATTCTGGCGACGCTCGCCGGGTTAGCGGGTCTTGGGGTCGTACCCCTCGTCTGGCTCTGAGTTCATGTCTGCTCTCCTTTCGATCCAGTCTCTAACGGCACGTTTTGATGGCGTGGTAGCGCTGGACCAGGTGCAGTTCGAGGTTCCTAAGGGAAGCATCACCGGGTTGATCGGTCCCAACGGCGCTGGAAAAACCACGCTCTTCAACTGCCTGAGCAGGTTGCATCTACCCGAATCCGGCGAAATCCTCTTCGACGGCATCTCGCTTCTCGCATTGCCTCCGCACCAAGTGGCGAAAGTTGGAATCGGCCGCACCTTTCAAAACATCGCTCTCTTCCCCACGCTCACGGTGCTCGCAAATGTGATGGTCGGGTTGCACAGCCGCACCCAAGCAGATCTGCTAAGCAGCGCGCTGCGATTGCCCTGGGCGCGACGCGAAGAACAAGAGGCGAGATCGAATGCGATGGAGCTGATCTCGTTCCTTGATTTGGAGGCGGTCAAGGACCTGCCGGCGGCGGTCCTACCGTTTGGGACTTTGAAACGGGTCGAGTTGGCGCGCGCGCTCGCGAGCCAGCCGAAGCTTCTCTTGCTCGATGAGCCCGCGGGAGGTCTCAACCATCTTGAGCTGGGGGCGCTCGGGGCGCTGATTCGAAAGTGCCGGGATCGGTTCCAACTCTCGGTCCTACTGGTCGAGCACCAAATGAACCTGGTGATGGATATTTCGGACCGAGTGGTGGTGCTCAATTTCGGCAAGAAGATCGCGGAGGGCTCGCCCTTCGAGGTTCAGCGTAACCCTGAAGTCATTCGCGCCTATCTCGGCGGCTCCTCTCCATGAGCGCATTGCTCGAAGTTCGAAACCTAGAGGCATTCTACGGAAAGACCCAGGCGCTCCATGGGGTGAACGTCTCGGTGCGACAGGGTGGAATTACCGCGCTTTTGGGCGCGAACGGGGCGGGCAAGAGCACCTTGCTACGGGCGATATGCGGAATGATCGCTTGGCGTGGGGAAATCCGGTTCAACGGCAAATCAATTGCGGGCAAGGCGACCGAAACAATCGTTCGCGAGGGACTGGCCCACGTCCCGGAAGGGCGCGGCACCTTCAGTTCGATGACCGTAGAAGAAAATCTCAGGCTCGGTGCACACCTGCGGCAGGACTCCGGGCAGCTGGCTTCCGATTTGGCCGACCTCTATCGGATGTTTCCGGTTCTGGAGCGGCGCCGCACGCAGGTCGCGGGGACCTTGAGCGGTGGCGAGCAGCAGATGCTCGCCATCTGCCGAGCGCTGCTGTTGCGGCCCAAGCTGTTGCTTTTGGACGAGCCATCCCTGGGCGTGGCGCCCCTGGTGCTGGCCGAGATCTTTCGCGCCGTCAAAGAGATCAACCAGCGCGATGGCGTCGGCGTCCTCTTGGTAGAGCAGAATGCACGGCTCGCGCTGCAACTCGCGGAGGATGCCTGTGTCTTGGAAACCGGCAGAGTGGTTGCCGCGGCGCCATCCGCAGCCCTTCGGCAAGATGACGCCATCCGCCGCGCGTATTTGGGGTATTGAGGCTCTCCCGTGGAGACGTTTCTGCAGCAGGTCGTCTTTGGGCTGGCGAACGGCGGCATCTATGCCGCGGTCGCACTTGCGTTGGTGATGACCTACCTCTCCACGAACGTCGTCAACTTTGCCCAGGGCGAGATGGCGATGTTTTCAACCTTCGTGGCATGGCTGCTCATGGAACACGGCGCACCGTACTGGGTTGCATTTTTCAGCACCTTGGCGATCGCCTTCGTTGGGGGTGTGGCCATCGAGCGGCTCGTTCTGCGGCCGATGGAACGAGCGCCGATTCTTGCCTTGACCATCGTCACCATCGGCTTACTCACCATTTTCAACAGCCTCGCGGGCTGGCTCTTCGGCTATACCGTCCGTCCCTTTCCGACCCCCTTTCCGAGTTCACCGACGCGGCTGGGCGGAATCATCGTCAGTCCCCACAGTCTCGGAATCTTGGCGGTCACCTTGGTTGTGCTGGCGGTGCTGTACGTTCTTTTTCAGCACACCCATTTTGGCCTGGTGATGCGAGCGGCAGCGCGATATCCGGTGGGGTCGCGCCTGGTGGGAATCCGCGTCGGCTGGATGCTCGCGCTCGGATGGGGGCTGGCGTCGGCCGTGGGAGCGGTAGCGGGAATGCTGGTCGCGCCGCTGTTGCTGCTCGATCCGAACATGATGGGAGGGATCCTGATTTACGCCTTCGCTTCCGCAACCCTGGGCGGTTTCACCAGTCCGGTGGGTGCGGTGATCGGCGGTTTCGTGGTTGGCGTCACTGAGAACCTGGCCGGGACCTACGTTCGCTGGATCGGCGCTGACCTCAAACTGACGCTCGCGCTGGCGATCATCGTCCTGGTGCTGATCTTCAAGCCGAGCGGCCTCTTTGGCAGAGCCCAACACCCTTGAACGGAACCCGGTGAGCGTGCCGCCAAGCAAATGGGTGGGACACCAGAAGCGCGCGACGGAGCGCACTCGGGCACCGAAGTGGACGGCGGTCCTGGTGCTGGTGGCGCTCTGCTGCGCGCTTCCGCTGTTGAGCAGCGACTACACGCTCTTTCAGTATTCCCAAGTTTACTGCTACGCGATCGTCTTGCTCGGGCTTAACATCCTCACCGGCTACAACGGGCAGATCTCGATCGGACACGGCGCTTTCTACGCGATCGGCGGATACACCACGGCGATCGCCTTGGAACGTTGGGGAATTGCCTACGGTTGGACCGTGCCGTTGTCTGGGGTGCTCTGCTTCATCGTTGGGTTTCTTTTCGGTCTGCCGGCCCTGAGGCTGGAGGGCACCTATCTGGCATTGGCCACCTTCGCGTTGGCTCTCGCGGTACCGCAGATTCTCAAGCACTACGACCACTGGACGGGCGGCACCCAGGGGTTGGTGGTTCCCAAGCCGGACTCGCCGCACTTTCTCAAGCTCAATTCCGACCAATGGCTTTATTTCATCACTTTCGCGATTTTGCTCTTGTTGACGCTCGCGGCATGGAATCTGTTGCGGAGCCGGGTTGGCCGAGCAATCATCGCCATTCGCGATAACCCGGTCGCCGCCGAAGCTATGGGAATCCACAACGCGGTCTACAAATCAATGTGCTTCGGGTTGAGCGCTTCGTATACGGGCATCGCCGGCTCTTTGGCAGCGCTTTCGGTCGGATTTGTGTCGCCGGACAGCTTCAGCGCTTGGTTGTCGATCACCCTGCTGGTGGGAATTGTGGTCGGAGGCCTGGGGTCGATTTCCGGCGCAATGCTGGGAGCTCTGTTCATCCAGTTCATGCCGAGCGTCGCGCTCGAGATTTCCAAGTCGGCGCCGTGGGCGATCTACGGGCTCTCCCTCATCGTGTGTATGTATTTATTGCCGGGAGGTCTGGCGAGCCTCCTCGAACGAGGTTGGCAACTGGCGGCGCGCCGTTTCAGTTAGAACTGTATTTCGTTGCTCATAGGGAGGAATCATGAAGGAAACCCGAGTACTGTCGAAGACCTGGGGTTGTTTAGCGGTTGTCGCCACCGCACTGGTCGGTGCCGAAACAGCACTGGCCGCGGATCCTGGTGTTACCGCGAAGGAAATCAAGATCGGCAACATCAATCCGTACAGTGGCCCTGCTTCCGCCTACGGCACCATCGGCCGAGGAATCGCCGCCTATTTCAAGAAGCTGAACGACGAGGGCGGAGTCAACGGAAGAAAAATCAACTTCATCACATACGATGATGGTTACAGCCCGCCCCGGGCGGTGGAGCAAGCCCGGCGGCTGGTGGAGCAGGATCAAGTTCTGTTGATCTTCCAGTCGCTCGGGACACCCTCCAATTCCGCGATCTGGAAGTACATGAACGACAAAAAGGTCCCGCAGTTGTTCGTCGCTACCGGGGCAACCAAGTGGGGGGATCCGGTCGGACATCCCTGGACCATGGGTTGGCAGCCTACCTACCAGACCGAGGCGCACATCTATGCACACTATCTTTTGAAGGAGCGGCCGGCGGCGAAAATAGCAATCCTTTATCAGAACGACGACTTCGGGAAGGACTACCTCACCGGTCTCAAAGACGGTTTAGGTACTGCCGCCGCCAAGATGATCATCGCCGAGCAAAGCTACGAAGTAACAGATCCTACAGTGGACTCGCAGATGGCGAATTTGAAGGCCAGTGGTGCCGACGTCTTTTTCAACATCACCACACCCAAATTTGCACTCCAGGCGATCAAAAAGACCGCTGACCTAGGCTGGAAGCCGCTCCATATCTTGACCAACGTTTCCACGTCGCTGGCAACGGTGATGATCCCCGCCGGTACCGAGGCCTCTAAAGGAACCGTCTCGGCGTTCTATTTAAAGGATTACGACGATCCCCAATGGAAGGACGACGCTGCGACGAAAGATTGGCTTGCCTGGATGAAGAAATATTACCCAGATGGCAGCCTGCACGAGCAATTCAACATTTACGCTTATTGCGTTGCGCAGACATTGGTCCAGGTGCTCAAGCAAGCAGGAAGCGATCTCAGCAGAGCGAATGTGATGAAGCAGGCCGCGAGCCTGAGAGATTTGAAAATCCCAATGCTTTTGCCAGGCATCACAATCAACACCAGCTCCACGGATTTTTTTCCGATTGAGCAGGAGCAGATGGCGCGCTTCGACGGCGAACGCTGGGTGCTCTTCGGCCAGTTGATCGACGCCAGCGCCACCAAGGTTGGAAAGAGGTAGATGACCGAGCGCCTCTATCTGGCGGATCCGTACCTGACCCGATTCCAGGCCCGAGTTTTGAGGACTTTTCCCGTCAGCAAACAGCTGGCTGTGGTGTTAGACCGCTCCGCCTTCTATCCGGAAGGAGGCGGTCAACCGGGAGATCGGGGCACCCTAGGGGGCGTTCGGGTTGTCGATACTCAGGAGCGCGATGGGGAAATGATTCATCTGGTGGACGTTCCACGGTGGACCCAGGACGAGGTCGAAGGCGTGGTCGATTGGGCTCGGCGTTTCGACCACATGCAACAGCATCATGGGCAGCATCTTCTTTCGGCGGCATTCCTTCGTGTCCATGGCGCTCCCACGGTGTCATTCCACCTGGGTGAGAAGACCTGCACCATTGATCTCGACTTTCCGGTCGAAAAGTTGGGCACCGCGGCGTTGCGCGCCGCGGAGGCATCGGCCAACGAGAGCATTTGGCGCGATCTTCCGGTGCTTGCGCGGGACTTTGTCGGAGAGGAGCGCGCTCGGCTGACGCTGCGCAAGGAGCCGGTGAAGGGGGATCGGGTGGTGGTCGTGGAGGGAGTGGATGCCTCGCCTTGCGGAGGAACACACCCGCGGAGAACGGGGGAGGTGGGCTGCGTTGCAGTCCTGCGCGCGCAGCGCTGGGGCTCACGCGCGGCCAGAGTCGAATTTGTCTGTGGGAACCGCGTGGTCCAGTCCCTGGTGCAGGCGAACGAGACCATTGCACGAGCCGCGGATGCCTTGCGCGCGGCTCCCGCGGAAATCGGCGACGCCGCGGTGCGGGTTGCCTCGGAGGCGCAGGCGCGGCGCAAGCGAATCGATGGCCTGGAGGCAGAATTGGCCGAGGCGAAGGCGGATCAGCTGATCGCTTCTACTCCGACCGGGCCTGTTTCCGTGATCGTGGAGGGCGGGATGAATGCCGCGAAATTGGTTGGAACAGCCGTGGCAGCTCGAGGGCGAGTCGCTTTGATTGGCTCGTCCGAGGGGGGACGCGCGTACTTGTGCTTTACCAGGCCGGCGGGGGCGGGCGCGGCAATGGATGCCACGCTGAGGGCCGTTTTGCCTCTGGTAGAGGGCCGGGGCGGCGGCTCGCCCGAGATCGCTCAGGGCAGCGGCAATGTTTCCCACCTCGCCGATGCGCTGGCCGCCGCCAGCCATCTGCTGCGAGCCTCCTGAACGGGCGCCGGCCACGCGCGACCGAGAACTGCTGACCCTGGCTCGCTTTTTTAGCCGAGGCGTTAGGGTCTGGGCGCTGCTTCAGTGCGCCAGCTGGGTTTCGGAGACTAGGATTCCGTCCTCGTCACTGTAGAGCCAGTGACCAGGCACGAAGGTGACGCCTCCAAAGGTAACCGCTACGTCCACCTCGCCGGCTCCAGTCTTGTTGCTTCTCTTGGGATTGGAGCCAAGAGCTTTGACTCCGAAGTCCAGCTCATCGATGGCCTGAACGTCGCGAATCGCGCCATGGATGATCGCCCCGGCCCAGCCGTTCTTAGCGGCCAGGCTGGCGATCACATCGCCCATCAAGGCACAGCGCAAGGACGCGCCACCATCGACCACCACCACCTGCCCCTGCCCTGGTTCGGAGACGACCTTCTTCAGCAACAGGTTGTCCTCGAGGCATTTGACGGTTCGAATTCGCCCGTGAAAATCGCGGCGCCGGCCCCGGATCCGGAATTGAGTCTCGCAGCTTTGGGTTTCCGGGTGATAGTCCGACAAGTCCGTGGTCTTTAAGGGTGCGATTCCGGCCATTTGCGACATCCTCGTTTCAAACCGTTTTACGTCCGCTTTTACCAGTTTTTTTAGTGCCGCGCCGCCGCTTGAGTAGGGCTTATCTCCTTGAGTGAAAGCCGCGCGCCGCGGCTTGAACTTCCTGGCGCCGATCCCATAACCTCCGGCCCCTTCATGGCCAAGCTCCTCGGTGTCTCAGCGTATTACCACGACAGTGCTGCCTGTGTTGTTGTCGATGGCAAAGTGGTCGCCGCGGCTCAAGAAGAGCGCTTCACTCGCAAAAAGCATGATCACAATTTTCCGATCCATGCTGCCCGCTACTGCCTCGACGAAGCCGGCCTGCGCAGCGCGCGCGAGTTGGACCACGTGATTTTTTACGACAAGCCGCTGGTCAAGTTCGACCGACTTCTCGAAACCTATGTAAGTTTTGCGCCGCTGGGGATTGCCTCGTTCATCAAGTCGATGCCCCTGTGGCTGAAGAAGAAGCTGTGGATGCGCGAGGACATCCAGGATCAGCTCGACTTCCAAGGCGACATCCTGTTCGCGGAGCACCACGAGTCGCATGCCGCCAGCGCGTTTTTCCCGTGTCCGTACCAAAGCGCGGCGATCATCACCATGGACGGGGTCGGGGAGTGGGCCACCTCCAGCATCGGCGTAGGAAGCGGAAATCAGATCAAGCTCCTCAAAGAGCTCCACTTCCCGCACTCGATCGGCCTGCTCTATTCCGCGTTCACCTACTTCACCGGTTTCAAGGTCAACTCCGGTGAATACAAGCTGATGGGCCTGGCTCCCTATGGCGAGCCCAAGTACGTGGACTTGATTCGAAACGAGTTGATCGACCTCCGCGAGGACGGCTCCTTCAAGCTCAACATGCGCTATTTCGACTACTGCGTGGGCCTGAAGATGACCAACGCGCGGTTCGCCAACCTCTTCGGAGGTCCACCTCGGCCTCCCGAAGGGAAGCTTACCCAGCGCGAAATGGACATCGCTGCTTCGATCCAGGTGGTTACCGAGCAGGTGATGATCAACATGGCTCGGTACGCCCGCGCCCTGACCGGCGAAAAGAATCTCTGCCTCGCGGGTGGTGTTGCACTCAACTGCGTGGGGAATGGCAAGCTGCTCAAGAACGGGATCTTCGAAAACATCTGGATTCAGCCCGCCGCTGGTGACGCGGGCGGCGCGCTCGGCGCGGCGCTTTTTCTACACCACCAGTTGCTGCACGGCCAACGCGCCGTCGACAATCAGCACGATCTCCAGGCGGCATCCAAGCTCGGACCGCGTTTCGGGGAGGCGGAAATCGAGCGCTTTATCCGCGAAAAGGCAATCAAAGCGACCCGCTATCACAACTGGGAAGCCCTCACCCACAAGGTCTCCGACTTGCTCGCGCAAGAGAAGGTGATTGGCTGGTTTCAGGGGCGAATGGAGTTTGGTCCTCGGGCGCTTGGCGCGCGGTCGATCATTGGGGACGCGCGCAGCCCCGAAATGCAGTCGCGAATGAACTTGAAGATTAAGTTCCGCGAGTCCTTTCGCCCGTTCGCGCCGAGCGTGCTGCGCGAGAAATGCAACGAGTACTTCGAGCTCGATTGCGACAGCCCCTACATGCTGTTGGTCGCGGACGTGCAGCAGGGGCGGCGCAAGCCGCTGGTGAAGAATGGTGCCTTTGGAATCGAAAAACTGAAACAGCTTCGCTCCGACGTTCCCGCGATTACCCACGTCGATTACTCCGCCCGGATTCAGACCGTGAGCGAGGACGAGGATCCCATCTACTACCAGCTGCTGAAGACGTTCTATGAGAAGACGGGTTGCGCGGTAATCGTGAATACCTCGTTCAACGTTCGAGGCGAGCCGATCGTCTGCACGCCAGAGGACGCGTACCGATGCTTCACCCGTACCAACATGGACTGCCTGGTGCTCGAGACTTTCGTCATCGAAAAGCAGGACCAGGATAACCTTCCGCCGCTGGATACCAGCTGGCAGAAGGAATTCACGCTCGATTGAGCAGCGAGGGCCCGTTGGCGAAGGCGAGGCGGAGTGAAGCCGAAGAGGCGAAGAGATTCGGGATCATCTTAGCGATTCTGCTGGCCGCCTGGGGCGGTTGGCTGCTCTGGAGACATCGATCGACCGGGGCCTGGGTCGCGTTCTCCGTTGGCACGCTCGCCCTGCTGATCTCGCGGGTTCTGCCATCCGCATGGCTGCGCTTTTTCCGGCTCTGGATGAAGTTTGCCGAAGTCCTCTCGTGGGTGATGACCCGCGTGATTCTCTCGCTGTGCTTTTATCTGGTGGTCACGCCGATCGGACTGGCGCTGCGCGCCTTCGGCAAGCGGCCACTGGATCTCCGATTCAAGGACGACAAGCCCAGCTATTGGGTAGACAAACCCGAAAGCGAGTACACCCTCGAAAGATACCGGAAGGTATTTTAGGACATCGGGAGATTTGCGATGCGATACGTGTCGATGCTCAGCGAGATGTGGGCGTTTTTGAAGACCAGAAAAAAGTTTTGGTTGATGCCCCTGATCATCATCCTCCTGGTGCTCGGCGTTGCGATTTCACTGACTGCCGGTAGCGCCCTGGCGCCGTTCATCTACGCGCTGTTCTGACCGGGCCTGTTTGGCTTTCTCGATGAACGGGCCGAGCCTGGGCTCCAGCATCCGCGCAATCAGCCGATTGGCTTCGGCGGACATGTGGCCCCCCTGTCGGAGGAACAGCGAATCGATGTCCACCGGGGGGCTGGCATGGGTGAACAGGTAGCCCAGGTCAATGACCTCGAGACCTTCGCGGCGCAATGCCTTGGCCAGGGGAAACGAGTCCTTGGTCGAATAGATCTCCTTCTCCCTGAGGTGATGCTGCATCGGCACCAACAGGAAAATCGGCTGTGAACCGGAGCTCCACGCCACCGCTGCAAATTCCTTGGCGATGGCGACGGTCAGGTCGATTCCGATGGAGTTGATGCCGCGGTAGAGCTGCTCGCGCCGGCGCTTTCGCGCATACAGATTGTAAATCGACTCCGCGGCCCTGATCGCGGCGGAGCGCTGATAGAATTTCGGTTCGGTCTCCGACTCCGAATACCAGTAGTCGTACTTGAGCAGCGGGTGCGCCCTTGGTCGAGCAAGCAGTTCGGCAACTTGCTCGGCGGAAAGTACCGGGGAGTTGATCAGCCTGAGCTTTCCCTCCCCGAGAAGAAAGCGCGGCTTGCTCACGAACCGGGATCCGGCTCCGAGATAGGGATTGAAGTAGTAATAAATGAGGCTCAGGTTGCGGCAGATGTTTTCGGTCCAGATTCCAAGAATGGTGATCTGAGGAGCAAACCGCAGCCCGTCGCGCCGGTAGCGGAGCAAAGCCTGATCGGTGCCGGACATGGGTAAGCCCAGGTTCACGACCTCGACGTCCCCGCGAAGCCGTTCGAGCGCTGCCTCCCACGTCTCATCGTTGAGGACCTCGTCGCAATGGGTGAATGAGTCACCGACGGCGAGGATCCGCACCTTGCCGGGCGGCGCGACGGGAGCGTAGATCCGGTCACCCGACGCCCTCACCGCCTGACTGTTGGACTGGTAGACGCCCTGGGCGGTGCTGGGCGCGATCGTCCAACCCAGCTGTGCGTCGGGAATGAGATATTCTCCACGCGTTCCCTGGGTCAGGCCCAACGCGGTCGCCAAATCGAGCTGGTAAGGAAGCAGCGGCTGACCGAGAAATGTCCTCCTCCCGTTCACCGACGGGCTTTGAACCAAGCGCACCACAACCTCCGCGAGGGAGAAGGTAATCAGGCCGACAATGATCCAGTCGCGGAAATGATGTTTCGGAGAGCCAGGCAAAGCGCGAGCCAACTGCGCTCAGGGTGAAGGTCCGCTCAGCTCTTGAGACGCCTCGCAGGTTGAACCATGCACCCGCGCGCAAAGCCAATGGATAGGCTGGGAGTTGTTCAACATCAATGAGAGGCTGTTCGAGCCGCTGTTGGCGACGACCAAGTCGGGTCTGCCATCGCCATTGAAGTCCCCGGTGGCCACGAAGTGCGGCGTGCTACCCACCGACAACCAATCGGCGTAGGTGAACGAGCCATCGCCATTGCCGAAGAAGACTTGCACCGCTTCGTCGCTCTCCACCACCACGGCCACATCGAGGATGCCGTCCCCATTGTAGTCCTCGACCGCCACCGAATAGGGGAAAGGGTCGAGTGGATAGTTGACGCGGTCCATGAAAATGCCGGCGCCGGCGCCGGCCAGGTACGAGACGTCGTTCGAGGTCTGATTGGCGATAAAGAGATCCAGCGTTCCATCTCCATCGAAGTCGCGCACGGCGACCGAATTGGCGCGTCAACCTATGGGGAAGTTTCCAGAGACCTGGAACGTGCCGTCGCCTTGGCCGAGCAGGATGGTGGCGGTATCGATGCCGTGGGTGTTGGTGACGGCGAGATCCGGGATCTGGTCGCCATTGAAGTCGGCGGTGGCCACGAACTGGGTCCAGTCGCCCGCCTCATTCAGTCGACCTGGCGACTGGAAGGTTCCATCGCCATTGCCGAATACCAAGAAGGTCGAAGTGAGATTGGTCACCGCCAAGTCTGGCAGGCCGTCAGAGTTAAAGTCCGCGACTGCCACTGCAAATGGCATATCGCTGAGTGGCACTGTGCTCGCGAACTGAAAAGTCCCGTCACCGGCACCGAGAAGCACTGTCAGATCCGCGGAATCGTGATTGGAGACCACCAGATCCTGATTTCCGTCGAGGTTCACATCAGCCAGGACCACGTACCAGGGATACGTCCCAACGTCGTAGTTGACCGGATCGGCGAATGTTCCATCGCCGTTACCGAGCAGCACCGAGACATTGTTCGATCCGCCATTGGCGACAACCAAATCCAAGAAGTTGTCGCCATTGAGTAGCCCGACCGCTACCGCCTCCGGATTGTCGCCCACGGTTAGCTCCACCGGGGGTAGGAAAGTGACGCCCTGAGCCTGTGCGCTGCCAGCGGCCAGAATGCCCAAAGCCAGCAGGAAGACACGAGTTACCAAAGAAGAAGAACGAGAAGACATCGTGGGTGCGGGCATTTGAGCGCCCCTCATAGCCGATTTCCGCGGGTGTTGCCATGAACCGCAAAACCTCACCAATGTTCAAACCATGGTGTCACGTCCTGACGATCCATTACTGGCGCGCGGATCCCTCGACGTTGCGTTCCTTTGCGACACCGTGCACGAAATCGACCGACGCGTGGATTACTACCGAAAAGTTCACCGCGCGCTCAAACCTGGCGGGCGATTGGCGGTGATCGACTCACTGCCTGCAGCGAGTCTTGACGCAGGCGAGCACTCAGAAGGGGGCCAGGTCGCCCGGAATGTCACCGTGCGCGAAGCGCAGGACGCCGGCTTTCGACTGGTCGCTGAGCCAAAGTTTCTGACGCGCCAAAACTTTCTGATTTTCCAGCGAGCAAACCTCGCTCCCCAACCTTTGCAGGATGCCCAGAGTCGATGACTCTGTTGGGGGCGTTGGCGGGCTAGGAGCCGGTCCTTGCGGATTCAAACCCGCAGTTCTCGCGCCCTAGAACCTACTCGGCTCGCCCGGAAGCCAACCCGTGTGTTCTCGTCCGTTCAGAACGCGATCAGGCGCGTTGACAATGATCAAACCTAGGTCGCACATGGACCCTCGAATTGCGGGGGCAATTCCGAGCAACAGCAAAGGAGGGTGCAATGAGAGTCTCAAGGTCCTCTGGCCTCTTGGCGGCGATATGTGCGGTGAACGTCTGGGGTGCGCTCGCGAATGTGGCACCGGCGGGCCAATCACCTCCCCGTTTTCACGTTGATCCATTTTGGCCCAGACCGCTACCCAATGATCCGGCCACCGGGAAACCGTGGGTCACCGGAGAAGTGGCTGGAACTTGCGTCGATTCGCACGACCACGTCTTCACGGTAAACCGCGGTAACTTGGTCGCTCCTGAGGACGTGATCGCCGTTGCCTCACCGCCGGTGATCGAGTTCGACCGGCTCGGTCGTGTGGTGAATGCGTGGGGCGACAGAGACGTGCTACCGAATGGCCTTCACGGCTGTTTCGTCGATTTTCAGGACAACGTCTGGATCGCCGGCAATGGAGATGGAATCGTGCAGAAGTGGACCCACAATGGCTCGACACTCCTGCTGCAGATTGGAACCCGAGGTGTTTGCGATTCCCCCGACGGTACCTGCGGCAACCCAGGCTCGAACGCGAGTCAAACCATGCTCAACCAGCCCGCGAACATGACGATCGATCCGGTGACTGGCGACATCTATATCGCGGATGGCTACGGCAACCACCGCATCGTGGTCTTCGACGCCTATGGATTTTACGAACGCCAGTGGGGCAATTCAGGCTTAGGTCCAGGCCAGTTCCAACCCGGTGACGGCGGCCATCCGCATTGCGTTGTGATGAGCAAGGAAGGGCTGATTTATGCGTGCGACCGCGGTAGCGATCGGATCCAGGTTTTCGAGAAGCACCCGTCTGACTGCGTTGGGGAACCTCCCGATCGGGTGTGCCAGCCGCTGCGAATCATAGACGTCGTCCCGGGAAGGGGCCAGGACACCGCGGGATCGGCTTGGGACGTCTCCTTCTCGCTCGATAGTGCGCAGACCTTCATGTTCGACGTGGATGGTGGAGACGAGGTTCTTTGGACCTTTGATCGCGCCGCTGGCACGATCATCGCTGGATTCGGCCGACCGGGTCATCAGGCAGGCGAGTTCACCTTCCTGCACTCGATTGTCATGGACTCTGACGGCAACATGTTCTTAGGCGAAACGGTCGGGGGTCGTCGCGTTCAGAAATTCGTCCCGGACAACGGCTTCAAGAACCCTGACGAAGGTTAGCAACAAGGCGGAAGTGGAGGGGCTAGTGTCAACGAGGGCAGTGGCTGGGACGAATACCCCAGCCATGCCCGCGCCGGAGCTGTAAAGCGTGACTAAGCGCAGCCAGCGATTCGTCTTCATTGTCATTCTGGGTTGCCTTCTTTTCGCTCGAGACTCGGCGCGTTCGCACGAGTTTGCGCTCGAGAGCGTGATCAACGGCTTTGTCAAGGTCGAACCGCGCGAGCTCCATCTGGTCGTGCGGGTGCCACTCCACGTCATCACCTCGGTCAGGTTCCCGCTCCGCGGTCGGGAGATCGATTTGGCGAACGCCGAGCCCGCCATTCAGCGGGCTCTGGCACTGCTAAAGCGCGACCTCTCTGTCTGGGAAGGTGGCCGGTCGCTCGATCCGGTCAGCGAGATAGGTCGGCTCTCGCTCCCTTCCGATCCGTCGTTCCAGCGCTATCAGGAAGCAATCCGCCACATCGCCGAGCGGGCAGGTCAAGGAGCCGAGGCAGGCCGTGGCCAATCCATCTATTCGGATCAGGGATACTTCGATGCGCACCTGACCTATGGCACGACTTCGCCAGATGCGAGCTTTGCGATTGAAACCAGGATCGCTCCGGAGCTGAAGGACTATCTAAAGTTCGCCCTTCGCTACATCCCAATAGGTGAAAAGAGTCGAGCGATGGTGATCACCAGCCGCTCGGGCAGGGTGGTGCTCAATCCCGGATGGTACCAAGCAGCGGCGAGTTTCGTGAGGATGGGAGTTGAGCACATCTTGAGCGGTGTCGACCATCTCCTCTTCCTATTGTGCCTGGTAATCCCTTTTCGTCGCTTGCGTGAGGTAGTGCCGATCGTCACCGCGTTCACCGTGGCTCATTCGTTCACACTGATCGGGTCTGCCTACAACCTGGCTCCATCGGGTCCGTGGTTTCCGCCCTTCGTCGAGGCAGCGATCGCCGCCTCGATCGTGTACATGGCCCTCGAGAACATCGTCGGAGCCAATCTGCGCCGAAGATGGCTGATCACCGGTCTGTTCGGTTTGATCCACGGATTCGGTTTCTCCTATGGTTTGAAGCAAAATCTCCAATTTGCCGGCAACCATCTTTTGGTTTCGCTGCTGTCCTTCAATGTCGGGATCGAGCTCGGACAGCTTGCCGTTCTTGCGGTGACACTGCCTCTGCTTGCGCTGCTGTTTCGTCGTGCTTTGGCTGGCCGGGTTGGGGTGATTATCGCGTCGGCGATCGTCGCGCACACCGGTTGGCACTGGATGATCGAGCGCGGTGAGGTGCTGTGGAAATACCCTCTGCCGAAACTCGACGGTGCGGCAGTGGCTGCCATCGGTCGCTGGGTTGCCGGCGTTGGTTTAGCTCTGCTCGCATTCCACTTTGGCTCCAAGTGGTTGGTGGCGGCCGTCAACCGAAAGCTCGCGCGTCGGCGCGCATCCTGAGTGCGGATCGCCGCGCAACGTCCCTCGCGACGCGGTGTCTTCCGAACAGGCTCCGAAACGAGCGAATGCTAATCCTGGCGATCGCGATACTGGCTGCGGCTCTGTTAACCAGCCTGCCGCTTTGGCTCCCTTCTCTGGTGCTGGGCCTGCGAATGAGGATTTTCGCCTGGATCAATGGCGCCGAAGGCGTGGCCGTATCGGGCAAACTGGTGGATGGCGACCAGTTCAAGCGGCTCTACTCTGACCCGGCGGTCAATGGACGCAGCAGAGGCGGCGCACTGTCCGACCTATTCTGGTACTGGCTTTCGCCGGGCGCCGAGCTGCATCAGGAACAGCTCGAGCCGGGCGAAAACTACGAGGAGGTCGCGCGCACCACTCACCTGATCCTCGGCAGCATTTCCAAAAAATCCGCCGAGGAATTGGTGGCGACCTGCGTTGCTCGCGCCGTCACGCGCCAAGGGATCGGGCCCAGGGTGGTGCGCCTGCGCGACTTGATGATGCCGATCTGGGCCGAATTCTATTACACCCTGGTTTTTGGCAGGCGATGCCCCGGGCTGGCGCGAGACTTGATCGTCGGCAACGCCAACGACGTGGTCACCGCGATCAATTGCTGTGGCCTCCGGCACATGGGGCGCCGCAATCGGCTGACCCGCTATCTGATCGACCAAGTCGAACTAGGCGCGGTACCCCACCCACTGCCGACTCAGCTTTCCACGAGGCAACAAGCGCTCTACCTGCAGGGGACCTTCTTCAATACCGCCGTGCTGCAGATGTCCGAAGCGATGGTCCACTTACTGTTGACTCTTGCGCAGCATCCGCAGGCGCAGGATCGGGTTGCCAGTGAAGGCGACGATGGCGAGTACCTGGACCGGGTCATCGATGAGAGCCTGCGGCTATACCCGCTGTTCAGCATCGCCCACCGGATCACCAGCGCGCAAGGCCTCGCCCCAATCACGATGAAGGTCGCGGCTCGTGCGATCCTGAGGCAGTTCACGCTGCATTCCTCGGCCGCGCATACGCGCTCGATCCCAAACCGCGGGCCGTGCCTTATCGTACCCAGATCCCAACTGCTGGGCCGGCGCGCTCGTCGGGGGCTGCTCCTTGGAATGCGCGCTTGCGACCGGTGGGAGGAGGTCTGGCGCAGCATCGTTCAGCTGGTTCTAGGCACCTACATGATCTGGGACGCGCGACGCCTCAGGCTGTCCCAGCGTCACTTCGAGGCAGTGGACCCCTCGCCACGGGGCGCCGAGGCATCGCTTCGACGCCTGCGCACTCAGCGAGTCGAAGGTGCCAACGAAAGTCGTCCGCACGCTGGTCCGCGGTAGCCCATTGATGCCGGGGCGTGACCCGCCCGTCACCACGGTGCGCTTGCTTCGGGGCGGAGGAATTGGTCTTCTCCCCCGCATGCCAGCTGTCGCAAATCGGGTTACGGGCACATTCTTCAAAGAGATACCTATCTTCAACGGGTTGGAGGGCCGTTCTCTGCGAAGCGTGCTGAGCAGGCTCAAGCAAGAAAAGTTCCCCGCCGGCTCTCTGGTTTTCGAGGTCGGTGAATTGGGGCGCAAGATGTACGTGATCGCGGAGGGCGAGGTCCAGGTGCTCTGGAGATCGAGCACCGGAAAGATGCGTCCGATGTTTCGACTCGGGCCAGGCGAATGCTTTGGTGAGATGTCGCTCATCGAGTTACAGCCCCGGTCCGCGACCGTTCGAGTCACCAAACCTGCAACCTTGCACTCGCTCACCAACCTCGACCTGTACCGCCTCTTTCATCAGGACAACTACAGCTACGTCATCGTCCTCCAAAACATCTGCCGCATTCTGTCGCGCCGCTTGCGGGCAGCCGACAGTCGGCTGTGCGACTTTTTGCAAGTGCCCCGGACCCCGCGTTCACGGCGAACCAACAAAACGGCGCGTCGCTAGCTTGCGTCGAGCGGCGCCGCGGTGTTGAAGGTTGGTGTGCCCTCCAAAGGCCCTGGCCCCAGCAGCGACGTCGCATTCCTCTTCGATCTCGACGGAACCCTGGTCGACAGCGTCTACCAGCACGTTCTCGCCTGGCAAGAGGCGCTGCAGCAGGCCAACATCGAGTTGGCGACCTGGCGAATCCACCGGCGGGTGGGGATGAGCGGAGGCCTGTTCGTGAGGGCCCTGGCTCGGGAGTTGGGGCGCCCAGTGGCCGCAGTTGACGCGGAGCGACTGCAACGACTGCATGCCGAGGGGTATCTTCGGCGGATCGCACAAATACGGCCTTTGCCGGGCGCCAGGGATTTGCTCGATTTTTTGACCAGCGTGTCGGTTCCGTGGGCGATCGCTACCAGCGGCACGCGCGAAGGTGCCCAAGGGACGATTCACCTCCTTGGGCACAAGGGCCCGATCTCGGTAATCACCCGTGAGGATGTGGCGCGCGCGAAACCGGACCCAGACTTGTTCTTGGCCGCGGCTGCACGCCTCAACGTACCGATTACGCGGTGCGC